>Ga0334722_10005800_pt1 | contig 12365 bp, 11 predicted proteins | sample C3_bottom_MG_FD_207210 | JGI IMG/M metagenome (GOLD analysis project Ga0334722, IMG submission 207210) | Sediment microbial communities from Yellowstone Lake, YNP, Wyoming, USA - C3_bottom | ecosystem: Environmental > Aquatic > Freshwater > Lake > Sediment | place: USA: Wyoming | collected...
GCACGGGCAGCCGCTCCCGCACCAGGGGCACGAGCGAGCGCAGCTCGGCCTCCGACGGATCGCGCACGACGGCCCCGGCCGCACGCCGCACGGCCAGCTCGGCGGTGAGGAACGGCGCCATGCGCTCGACCAGCTCGTCCGGGGAGAGGCGCCGGATCCACTGTCCATCGAGCCACTCTAGGCGCTCGCGGTCGAAGACCGCACCGCCCTGCTGCACGCGCGAGAGGTCGAAGCGCTCGACGATCTCGTCGAGCGTGAAGATCTCCTCCTCGGTGCCGCTCGACCAGCCCAGCAGCGCGAGGTAGTTGACGAGCGCCTCGCGCACGAAGCCCTGGGCGATGTAGTCGGCCACCGCGGTCTGGCTCTTGCGCTTGCTCATCTTCGTCCGGTCGGCGTTGAGGATGAGGGGCAGGTGCGCGAAGTCGGGCACCTCGGCGCCCAGGGCCTGGAAGAGGAGGATGTGCTTGGGCGTGTTCGAGAGGTGGTCCTCGCCGCGGATGACGTGCGTGATGGCCATGGCCGCATCGTCCACGACGACCGTGAAGTGGTAGAGCGGCGTGCCGTCGGAGCGGACGATGACCAGATCGCCGCCGAGCGCGTCGACGTTGAACTCCACCCGCCCGCGCACGATGTCGTCGAAGGCGACGCTCCCCTCGCCGACACGGAAGCGGATGACAGGCCTGCGACCCTCCGCCTCGCGCGCCCGCCGCTCGGCGGCGCTGAGCCGCGCACAGCGGCCGACGTAGCGCGGCGCCCGGTGGGCCGCCTCGGACACGAGGCGGTCGGCGGCCAGCTCCTCGGGCGTGCAATAGCAGGGGTAGGCCCTGTCCTCGCGCAGCAGCCGATCGGCCGCCTCGGCGTAGAGCGGGAGCCGCTGCATCTGGCGGTAGGGCCCGAACGGGCCGCGCGCCGCTTGGCCGGCCACTTCGGGCCCCTCGTCCCAGGCGATGCCCAGCCAGTGCAGCCCGTCGAGGATGTCGCGCTCGAACTCCACCGTCGAGCGGGCGACGTCCGTGTCCTCCAGGCGGAGGATGAACGTGCCGCCGACGTGTCGCGCGAAGAGGTAGTTGAAGAGCGCCGTGCGTGCCGTCCCGATATGGAGCGGCCCGGTCGGGCTGGGTGCGATGCGGCAGCGGATGGTCACGCCGCCATTGTCGATGAAGTCAGCGAACCGCGAGGATCCGATAGCGGAGATGCCCCGACGGCGTGACGACCTCGAACTCGTCGCCCTCGGCCCTGCCCAGGAGCGCGGCGCCGATGGGCGAGCCGATCGACACCTTCCCACCGGCCGGATCGGACTCGCTCGTGCCCACGACCGCGTACGTGGCCTCGCTGCCGTCGTGCTCGACGACGACGGTGGAGCCGAGCCTGACGCGACCCTCGTCGGAGCCCCCCTCGATGATCTCGACGTGGCGCAGCAGCTCCTCGATGGCCTGGATCCGCCCCTCCAGGAAGGACTGCTCGCGGCGCGCCTCGTGGTACTCCGAGTTCTCCCTGAGGTCGCCCAGCTCGCGGGCGGCCTTGATGCGCGCCACGACGGCTGGCCGCGCGACGTTGGTCAGCTCCCCGAGCTCGGCGCGGAGCGCGGAGAGGCCGGTCTCGGTGAGACGAGTCGGCGGCCGGACCGCGTTCCTGCCCTGCGTCGGCGCTGCGCGGTCGGCGGCGGAGCGCGGGCCGTGCCGTGCGCGCTCGGAGCGCAGGACCCCGCTGGCCCGGCCCGTCGAGGCGCCACCCGCCGCCGCCCGCCGCTCGGCCGGGGTGGCGGGACCGACCGGCTCGTGGGCGAGGAGCGCGCCGCGGATCCCGTGGTGCTTGCGCACGCCGTCGGCGGTCTGGAGGTTCGCGAAGGGGAGCACGACGGTCGCATCGTGGAGCGCCGCCGCCACGCCCGCCGGGACGCCCTCGGCGAAGGCCGACAGCAGCCCGTCCTCGTATTCCTCGGCCGCCTCGGTCTCCGCCCACCAGACCCGCAGCCGGTCGAGCCCGGAGAGCGTCTTGAGCCAGTAGCCACCGGCGTGGGGCCGCGGGTCACCCAGCGGCGTCCGGTAGTAGGCCGCGACCCGGGCGCCGATCGACGCCGCCGACATCCCGACGTAGAGCACCGGCTGATCGGGCAGCCAGAAGCGGTGCAGCCGCGCGGCCAGTTCGCGGCCGGTGGGCCGGACGCCGTCGAGCGTCAGGCCGGGGACGCGGTCGAGCCAGCGGCCGATGGCCGCGAAGTCGATCGGGGCGCTCGTTGGCGGCGAGGGCAGCTCCACGACGTAAACACCAGGGCGGCTCGAGCGCACGGGCGTGCCCCAGGCGGCCGGGCCGTCGGCGAGCAGCCCGACGGAACGAAGCAGCTCGGCGGCGCCGAGGGGACGAGCGGTCAATCGGGACTCCCGGGGGGCGGCAGCCACGGCCGGCGGACCGGCACGTCGCGCAGGGCGAGGGCGACGCCGGCCGCGCAGGCGGCGCCGATGGACAGTATGGCGAGGATGAACGATGTGAGCACGGACGCCTCCAGGGGCAGGGCGAGGCTCGCGCCGAGGTACCCCAGGTATCCCACCACGCCGCCCAGCGCGCCGCGGGTGGCGAGCCAGGCCGCCCGTGGCTTGCCGTAGAAGACGGCCCAGGCGATGGCGAGCACGACGAGGGCGGCGATGCCGGCCGATCGAGGACCCAGCCGACCGAGGGCGCCGAAGCCGGCCACGAGGGCGAAGGGCAGCGCGGCCGTCAGGGCCCCCTCGATGCGCTGGACGCGGGTGGGCCAGGCGGCGCGCGCCGGGGGGCGCGCGCGATCGCGCGCGGTCGCCGGCCGGGGCGAGGCCTCCGCGCTCGCCGGCGCGGGACGCGGCGGCGATTCGTAGCGTGGCTTCGGCGCCGTCCCGACCGGCGTCGTCCAGCGCGGCGTGTTCGGGTTGGCCGCTCCGCTCGGCATGTCCGCCGCGGCGCGCCGGAAGTAGGCCCGCGCCGCCGACGACCAGGCTGCGCCGCTGGAACGGCTGTAGACGTCAGGATCGGGGCCCTGGTCGGTGCGCCGCCCGGGCGCGGGCTCGGCCGGCCTCGGCTCGGTCGGGCGCTTTCGGAGGGGCGCTCGCCGGGACGTCGGCTCGGCGGCGCGCACAGGCCCCGGCGCGTGCTTGCGGTCCCACTCGGCGCGTCGGAGCGGGTCCTTGAGAAGCTCGTAGGCCCCCTGCACGGCGAGGAAGACCGGCTCGTCGGCCGCCGCGGCGTCGGGGTGGAAGCGCTTCGCCAATCGGCGGTGAGCGGCCTTGATCTCGGCCGAGGTGGCGTCGCGGTCGACGCCGAGGACGCGGTACGGGTCGGGGATGCGCTGCATCGTCGCCAGCCACCGGCGGCTAGAGCAGCTCCGAGATCGGCGCCAGGTCGAAGACGGCCACCGACTCGGCCACCGCGTCGCCGTGCGCGTCGGTCGTGGGAGGCCGGTGCAGGCGGCCCAGCTGGCGCAGCGTCTTGTCATCGAGTGCGCCCACCTGGTGCAGGGCCTCGACCACGGCCGCCGACAGGGCGCGGCCCCGGCCGTCGCCATCCTCGATCTTGACGGCCAGCCCACCGGGCCGCGAGCCCGGGCCGCGGGCACCCGGGAGCAGGCCCACGCCCTCCAGTGCCTCGGCGCCCGACTTCGAGACGAGCATCCCGGGCCGGGCCTTCATGAGCGCCGTGGTCAGCGAGCCACGGACGCCCCCGACCAGCTCCGGGGCGGCGACCATCGCGTCGCGGACGCGGGTGAGCGCCGGGGCGAGGCCAGCCCTGGTCGCGTCGGCGACCGCGCCCGGGGGATCGGCCAGCAGGGCATACGCACGGGCCACGTCCGCGAGCGGGAAGGCGTAGGTGAGGACGCCGCAGTCGTCCTGGGCGGTCTGGAGCTTCGCCGGGGTCGTGCCGAAGACCTTCGCCACGATCGAGCGCACCGCGACCTGGCTGGGATGGTCCGCCTGCCAGTACTCCTCGAGGGGCCAGCCGGCGTGGCGGCTGAGCAGGATGCTCGCGGCGTGGAAGCCGCTGCACATGTGGCGGATCGCGCCGGGCTTCTCCCCGTCGCGCGCGAGTCGGCTCGCGGTCAGCTCGTCGAGCGGAGCCCAGGCCGTGCCGCAGGCGAGGAGGTTCTGGCTGAGCGCCGCGCGGCGGAATACCGCCTGCAGCGTGCGCACGTGGAGGTCCTCGCCGTGGTGCGAGGAGGCCATCAGCGCCAGCTCCGGCTGGGTGAGGTTCAGCTCATCCGCGGCGCCCGACTCCACGAGCGCGGCCAGCGCGAAGGGCTTGACGGCGCTGCGCAGCGTGACCACCACGTTCGGGTCGCCGATGGCACGCTCGATCGCGCCGTCCGCGCCCACCTGCACGACGTGCCCGCGATGACGGCTCTCCGTGATCCCGCCCCGACGCTGCTCCACGAGGACCGGCGCGGGCGAGTTGCGCGGCCACGCCGGAGTCGCGCGCGCGGCGGAACGAGGAGCGGCGCGGCTGGCGCGTGTGGTGGGTGCGGGCACCCCCGGATGGTAGCGCCACGGGTCCGACCGATGCAGCCGCACAGCGTCGATGGGCGGGGCGGCCGGCATGCCCTCGGATCCTGCCGAAGAGGGACCTCGGTCCATGTTCGGGACGAGCACGAGCGAACGGGTCAAGGCCGCGGTCCCGACCCCTTGTCGGGGGGCGCGACCATAGAACCGCAGCTGTGAGGCAAGAGCGGGCGGTACGGGGCCATCTCGGCGGCGCGCCCGGACCTCTGTCGCGCGGAAGACCAGGATGCCGACCATAGAACGAGGCAGGGCCGAGACAGCGCCCTCGGCGGATGCCCCCACCTGCCCCGGTCGGCCCCGACCTGCCCCGACCTGCCCCGACCCCAGGCGTCGGCCCGGCGCTATCATCGGTGCCGCCGCCCGACCCGCCACCGCCCGACCCGCCACCGCCCAGGAGCGCGACCCGTGCCCGACGCCGCCCCGCCCGCCACCTCCGCCGCGACCGACATCCCGGCCACGTTCCACGTCAGCACGCACCCCGCCATCGCGCACAAGCTGGCGCTGCTGCGCTCCACGTCCACGGAGCCCAAGAAGTTCCGCGAGCTGGTGCGCGAGATCAGTTGGCTGCTCGGCTACGAGGCGCTGGCCGACGCGCGCACGAAGCCTATCAGCGTGCAAACGCCCCTCGAGACGACCCCCGGCGCCGAGCTGGCCGACCGCATCGGGCTCATCCCCATCCTGCGCGCCGGGCTGGGCATGGTGGACGCGATGCTCGAGCTGATGCCCACCGCCGAGGTGTGGCACCTCGGGCTCTTCCGCGACGAGCGCACGCTGCGCCCGGTCGAGTACTACAACAAGCTGCCCGACACGGCGACGGTGGACCTCTGCCTCATCCTCGACCCGATGCTCGCCACGGGTGGCTCGGCCACGGCGGCCATCGAGGTGCTGAAGAACTGGGGCGCCCGACGCATCAAGCTCATCAACCTCATCGCCGCTCCGGAGGGCGTGCGCGCCGTGGCCGGGGCCCACCCCGACGTGGAGATCCACTGCGCGGCGCTGGACCGGCAGCTCAACGAGAAGGGTTACATCCTGCCCGGCCTGGGCGACGCCGGCGACCGCCAGTTCGGCACCAGTCACCGATGACGGCGCGCACGTCGGCATGACCCGCGACGGCCGCCCCGTCCGGCTCTTCGGGCGGCCGATCATGCCGCGCCTGGGCGTGATCCAGTCGTCGATCATCGCCGGTGTCGTGCTCGTCGCGGCGGCCGGGCTGTTCGCCCTCGTGTTCGGGGATCGCTTCCGGACGGGCTCGGGCGCGGCGGCGACGCCGGTGGGATCGCTGCCGGTGGGCTCGCTGCCCTCGTCTCCCGCCGTCGGTGCCTTCGTTGCCCTCGTGTCGGCGCCCGATCGGACCTTCCACGTAGAGAGCCGGACGGTCGTGGTCGTGGGCGGGGAGACCGTCACCGTCGCCTCGGCCCTGGACTTCGCCGGCCCGGCCTACGCCGGGACGCTCGACGTCACGACGTCGGCCCGCCCGACGCACTCGGACATCGTGGTCATCCCGCCCGTGGCCTACTCCCGCGAGTCGGGCGGCCCGTGGCGCGACGGTGACGCCCCGAAGCGCAGCCTGGACCCGTTCCTCGGGCTCACCGCGGCCACCGTCATCGCGGACATGGGCGTCGAGGACGTCGGGGGAGCCTCGCTGCGGCACCTGTGGCTCGCGCTGCTGCCCGTCGACACGACCTTCGCGCCGGCGGTGAAGGACGTGGTCTACACCTCGACCACCTTCGACCTGTGGGTGGACGCGTCGGGGAAGCCCGTGCGCGGCCTGTTCACCCTCGATGCCCGCGCGCGCAGGGACGACGCGCCCGTGGCCGCCTCCATCCGCTCCGAGTACACCTTCTCGCGCGTCGGTGAGCCGCTGGTGATCGCCCCGCCGGACGGGTAGCGCGGCCGGCGCCAGGGGAAGAGGCGCGTGGCGGCCACCCCGCACCAGACGAGCCCGGGCTGCTGTGGCCGGGCGGCGGCATTTCTGCGCCTCAGTCCGGCGCGCACTCGTATGTCGTGACCCGGGCCCGGTTCTGTCGTCTCACTGCACGGTCGTCGGTCCGTCGAGAGGGCGCGTCACCCCTCGTGCCCGACGGGGCTCGAGATCGGTCGCATACCAGTTCGCCTCGCGCTCCCGCGCGAAAACGGAGCCGCGCGCAGCCGCGCGAAATGGGGCCGCGCGCGCACCCCGGCCCCAACAACGAAGAGGCCGGCCCTTGCGGGCCGGCCTCCGTCGCGAGCCGATGAACCCGGGGAGCGGCGCGACCGCCACTCCCCGAGGAGAAAGGCGAACCTACTGGCCGCCCTCGGTCAGGGTGACCGTGGCCCTCGTCCAGGACTCGCCCTTGGCGTCGCCGGAGAGGTCCTTGAGGGCCTTCTCGGCGTACGTGTTGGTCCAGGCGTCCGCGTCGGGCGCCTTGGTCAGGATCTTGCCGTCGAGCGCGACCTGGACGGTCCGCTCGAACGCGGCGCTGTCCATCATGCCGATGCCGTTGGGGGACGGCCAGATGAGGCCGTTGATCTCGTTGAGCTGCCAGGTCTGATGACCCTTGGGCAGCTTGGCATCAGCGGCGAGGACGATGTCCACGCACTTCGCGGCATTGTCGCGGCAGAAGATCCAGCCCTTGAACGAGGCGCGCAGGAACTTGACGGCCACGTCCTCGTGGTCCTTCAGGTAGGCCTGCGAGGCGAAGATCCCGTCCTGGAGCATGGCCGTGCCGGCCGACTCCATGCTGATGACGTCCAGGTCGTCGGCCGTGTAGAGGTTCCCCGTGGCGGGGTTCTTGGCCTCGAGGACCTGCGCGTACTCGTTGTAGATCATCGCCTGGGCGGCGTCGATCTCGCCGTTGAGGAACGCGGTCATGGTGAAGTCCTGGGAGACGATCGTGACGTCCGAGGCGTTGGTCGGATCGATCCCCACCTTCTGCATCGCGGCGTACAGCTCGGCCTCGTTGCCGAAGCCCCACGTGCCGACCTTCTTGCCCCGCCAGTCCTCGGGCTTGGTGATGCCCGAGTCCTTCCAGGAGACCTGCAGGGTGCCGGACCGCTGGAAGACCTGGCCGATGAACTGGATGTCGGCACCACTCTCGCGCGACGCGAGCGCCTTGGGCACCCAGGAGATGCCGAACTCGGCGTTGCCACCGGCGACGACCGTCGCCGGGACGATGTCCACGCCGCCGGGCAGGATCGTGACGTCCAGGCCCTCGGCCTTGTAGAAGCCCTGATCGACGGCCGCGAAGTAGCCCGCGAACTGGGCCTGCGGGAACCACTGGAGCTGAAGCTTGACCGGCGTCAGCGCGGCGGGGCCGGACGAGCACCCGACGGCGACGAGCATGATCGCGGCACCGACGGCCACGAGACGACGAGGCAACCTCATCGCACCCTCCTCTTTGGGTCCCTGGAAAGGGGGACCTGCCTCCTCCGACGGACCGATGCGCCGCATGGCCCGTGTTCATCGTCCGTCGCGCGCGCTCCCGGGCGCCGGGACGGCCTCCGATGTCTCGGCGCAGTCTACGCGATGGTGGGGCCGCGGGAAGACCGAGATTCGCGTCCGGCACGCGGACCGCCCCCTACGCCTCCCCCACCCGGAACGAGGAGTGCCAGGGCATCACGAGCCGCTCGACCGCGACGACGAGCATGTACAGCCCGATGCCGATGGAGCAGGCGAAGACGATCGCGGCCCAGGAGCGCTCGAGGTTGAGGAACGCCGCGTAGCGCACGATGTACTGGCCGATGCTCAGGCTCGGCGCCCCGAAGTACTCGCCGATGATGGCGCCGATGGTGGCCAGGGTCGTGGCCACCTTCAGCGCGGTGAAGAGGAACGGCAGCGCCGAGGGCACGCGCACCATGCGGAAGACCTGCGCCTCGCTGGCGGCACCCGAGCGCAGCATCTCCAGCGCGGCCGGGTCCACGTGGAGCAGACCGCGGGCCGTGTTGATCATGACCGGGAAGAAACAGAGCACCGCCGCGACCATCGCCTTGGAGAGCTGCGAGTCGAGCCCGAACCAGTTGTTGAGCAGCGGCGCGAAGGCGATGATGGGGATCGAGTTGACCGCGACCGCGAAGGGCAGCAGCGACTCGCGCAGGCCCACCCAGCGCGCGGTGACGGCACCCATGAGGATGCCCGCGCAGGAGCCGATGATCAGGCCCGCGATGATCTCGACGAGGGTGTAGGTGGTCGAGGCCCACAGCTCGGGCAGGTAGGCCACCCAGGCCTCGGCGATCCTCGAGGGGGCGGGCAGGATGAACTGCGGCAGCCCGAGGAAGCGGACGAGGATGTCCCACACCACGAGGAACCCGACGAAGATCCCCAGCGGCAGGAGCCAGCCGCGCAGCGTGCTCGCGACGGTGACGCCCGAGGACGGCGCGGGGACCGCGACGACGCTCAAGCCGACAACCCCTCGGCGGCGACGCGGCGCAGGTCGACCGCCTCGCCCTCCGAGCCGCGCAGGCTCTCGCGCACCTCGGTGACCAGCTCGAAGTAGCGCTCCATCTCGCGCGTCTCCACGTCCCGGTGATGCGGCAGGTCGACGGGCACGATCTTCGTGATGCGGCCCGGCCGCGCGGACATGACCACGACGCGCGTCGAGAGGAAGACCGCCTCGGGGATCGAGTGCGTGACGAAGATGACCGTCGTCGCGGTACGTTCCCAGATGCGCAGCAGCTCCAGGTTCATCCGTTCGCGCGTCATCTCGTCGAGCGCGCCGAACGGCTCGTCCATGAGCAGGATGGCCGGGTCGAGGGCGAGTGCCCGGGCGATCGCCGCGCGTTGCTGCATGCCGCCCGAGAGCTGCCAGGGATGGTGGCCGGCGAAGTCGCCCAGCTCGACCAGCGCCAGCATCTCCCGCGCCCGGGCCTCGCGCTCCTCTTTCGGGCGGCCGATGATCTCGAGCGGCAGCTCCACGTTGCGCTGCACCGTCCGCCAGTCGAACAGCACCGGGGCCTGGAAGACCATGCCGTACTCGCGAGCGAGGCGGGCCTCCCGGGCGAGCTTGCCGTTGACCATGACCGTGCCGTCGCTGACGCCGATCAGGTCGCCCACGATGCGCAGCAGCGTGCTCTTGCCGCAGCCCGACGGCCCGATGAGCGAGATGAACTCGCCGCGCCGGACGGAGAGGTCGATGCCGCTCAGTGCCTCGACGCGGGCCGCCTTCTGGCCTCTCCCCTCGAAGACCTTCGAGACTCCTCGGAGGTCGACGACGACGTCATCGGTGGTCGGTCGCTCGGTCATGTGGCTTGATCCTCGATCTGTCGGTAGTTGCGCAGGGCGAGGCGCTCGGCGGCGACGACGAGCAGGAAGGCGATGATGCCCACGCCGGCGCAGGCGGCGATGGCCGCCCACAGATCCTGCGGGGAGAAGCTGTAGTACTGCATCGCCTGGAGCAGCGCGCCCCCCAGCCCGTCGCGGATGCCGGCCGGGAACTCGCCCACGATCGCGCCCACGACGCTCGCCGTGGCGGCGATCTTGAAGGCCGTGAACAGGTAGGGCGGGGAGGCGGGGAGGCGGAGCTTGCGGAGCACCGTGCGGCGTCCGGCGGCGTAGGAGCGCATCAGCTCGAAGGCTCGCGGGTCCGCCGCCCGCATGCCGCGGATGGCGGCGATCGTGACGGGGAAGAAGGTCAGGTACGTGGCCACGATGGCCACCCCGAACCAGCCCGCCCGCAGGCCGACCACCACGACCGGGGCGATGGCGATGATGGGCACCGTCTGGCTGGCCACGAGCAGGGGCACCAGGCCGCGCTCGAGCACCTTCACGTGGATGAGCACGATGGCCAGGCCCAGCCCGATGCCGGCGCCCATGAAGAAGCCCAGGAGCGACTCGCGCATGGTGAACCATGCCGCCCCTACGAGGCTCGAGACGTAGGTTTCGCCCTTCGCGTCGAGCTCCCAGAACGCCCCGAAGATGGTCCACAGGTGGGGCAGGTTCAGGTCGTTCACCGGCTTCCAGCGGAGCGGCGGATCCCAGTAGAACGCGGGACCGCCGAGGATGTCCTCGTAGCGCCACGGGTCGCCGGCGAGCAGCTTGGCCACTTCCCACGCCACGAGGATCAGGGCCACGATGAGCAGGAAGCCGAGGGCGGGGCGGAGTCGGCGTCGAGCGGACATCCCGCGAAGCTTACTTCGGCCCGGCCCCGTGGCGCTCCCATGCCGCGCGGCGCCCCAGGCCGCCGTTGACCACGTTTCGTTCTTCAGGCCAGTGCCGCCACGACCTCGATCTATGGTCGCAACGGGGGTCTGGCAGGGCCCAAGCTCCGGCCGACCCGCGCTGCGTCGTGGCCGGCGCCGGGCTTATCGAGCCTCGAACCTCCTGGGCCTCTGTCTATGCGCACGTCGCCCGACAAGCCGGGGCCCGAGTGCGCGCCGGGGCGTCCGTCGACGGCTTGCCGACCAGCCTCACGCTGGGGATGAACGTAGAACGAGGCCCGACGAGCCCTGGGCTCTCGGGTCGCCGTCCCAGAGGCCAGGCCTGTAGACTCCACCGCCCCATGAACGGCCGCGGCTCGATCGAGGTCCTTCCCGCGACCGCCGAATGCTGGACGGACGTCCAGGTCCTGCTCGGCGGCCACGGGGAGCGGGGCTGCTGGTGCCAGTACTGGCGGCAGTCCGCCTCGGACTACCGTGCCCTCGGACCGGGCGGGGGTCGGCGCGCACTGCGCCGGCAACTCGACGAGGCGCCGGCCCCGGGCGTCGTGGCTTATCTCGACGGCCAGCCGGTGGGGTGGTGTGGCTTCGGGCCGCGCGCGAGGATGGAGCGCCTGGTGCGGTCGCGGACGATCCCCCTCGTCGACGACGTGCCCGTCTGGTCTATCGTGTGCTTCCTCGTCCGGCCCGGCTTCCGGCGCCGGCGCATCGCGGCGGCGTTGCTCGACGGCGCGATCACGTATGCCCCGACTTCGGGCGCGCCGGCCATGGAGTCGTACCCCATCGAGCCGGGCGAGCGCCGCGTGGATACCGCGTTCGGCTACGTGGGTTTCGTGCCGATGTTCGAGGCCGTCGGCTTCCGAACGATCCTCGAGACGGCCGCGCGCAGCGATGGTCGTCCGCGGATCCTCATGCGCGCCGACCTGGCGGGGCAGACATGAGACGGCTAACCGACGACGAGATCCGCGCTCACACCATCGGCGAGCTGCTGCCCCATGCCGCGCCCATCCTGATCGTGGACTACGACCCCGCATGGCCGGCGCTGTTCGAGCGCGAGGCGGCGCGCATTCGGCCGACGCTGGGGGATCGAGCGCTCGTGATCGAGCACGTCGGGTCCACGTCCGTGCCGGGGCTGGCCGCCAAACCCTGCATCGACATCCTGGTCATCGTGCCCGACTCGTCCGACGAGCCCGCGTTCGTGCCGGCCATGGAGGCCGCGGGTTACGTGCTGCGCATCCGCGAGCCGGACTGGTACGAGCACCGCGTCTTCAAGGGGCCGGACACGAACGTCAACCTGCACGTCTTCTCGCCGGGCTGCCCGGAGATCGAGCGCATGCTCGGCTTCCGGGACTGGCTGCGCAGCCACCCCGACGATCGCGAGCTGTACCAGTCCACCAAACGCGAGCTGGCCGGGCAGGAATGGCAGTTCGTTCAGAACTACGCCGACGCCAAGGGCGCGGTGGTCGAGACGATCATCGCCAAGGCGAGCGGCCCCACCTCCCAGACCTGAGGCTCGGCGCGAGCTCGCCGGATGAGATGCCCCCACCTCGATCCATGGTCGCAAGGGGAGCCTGACGCGGCTCAAGCTCCGGCCGGCCTGCGCTGGGTCGTGGCCGGAGCCGGGCTTATCGGGCCTCGAACCTCGTGGGCCTCCGTCTATGGTCACGCCGACCGACAAGCCATGGCCCGAGGGCACGTCGGTGGGACCGCCAGGAG
>Ga0334722_10005801_pt1 | contig 12364 bp, 11 predicted proteins | sample C3_bottom_MG_FD_207210 | JGI IMG/M metagenome (GOLD analysis project Ga0334722, IMG submission 207210) | Sediment microbial communities from Yellowstone Lake, YNP, Wyoming, USA - C3_bottom | ecosystem: Environmental > Aquatic > Freshwater > Lake > Sediment | place: USA: Wyoming | collected...
CCGACGCCCTGCAATGGCTTGCTGCCTGGAAAACACCGGAGGAGAGAACTTCCAGCACCAGTTGCAATTATTGGTAACACTGGATATATAGTAGATTAACAGCTGATGGAACTCGACCCATTATCTCCACATTTTTCAAAAATGTGGAGATAATGGGTTCAACTCCGACCTCATCAAAACCAAGGTCAAATTTTCTTTTTGAGGTATTTTTAGAGGTATGCTCCAAATAGCATCAATTTATTATTCATATAAAGCAAATGGTTATACGATCAGTTCGATATCGTCCCTGGCACCACTGCCCACAAGAAAGGCCAGCTAGTTTTCTAGCTGGCCTTTTTTCATGTCTGCGGATTGATGCCGAAAGGGTACCAGGGAAAGGCTGGCTTGATCACAAAAAGGAGCTTGCCCCCGTAGTCCCGCGCCCACATGCTGTTCCCGGAATACGTACGCTACGCTCAGGTCTTCGGTTCGGTACGGGTAATCCTGGTGGCCAGATTCAGGCCGAGCAGATTCCGCGCCGCCACCATCGCCGTGGCATAGCCATCCTTCACGGCACCATGGATCGCGGTGGGCTCCCCCTCCTCATCCCAGGGCCAGCCGGACCGGACAATGGTGATCAGCAGCAGCTCCAGCTCATCCGCCTTTTTAACCAGCTCGGCGTATTCGTTCTCCGCTTCGGCCAGCAGGGCCGGGTCAATGCCGTGCGCCTGCAGCGTGTCTTTGAGTCGGGCCAGTGCGTTCGGCATGGTTTCCTCCTATTTTTCCAGACTTCTGATCCCGTTGCACTCCGGATAACCGCTGCACCCCCAGAATGACGCGCCGGAGTGGGGGCCGCTCCGGGCGGTGCGCTGCCGCATCGGTTTGTCGCACTTCGGGCAGGAAGGGGCAGCGCTTTTATCGGACAGGTCCGACCCGCCTGACTGGGCAGACCTGTCCGACAATGAATCCCTGACCTCCAGCCTGGCCCTGGTCATCCGCTCACGCAATCCGCCATGGGCGAGGAAATCCTGTTCCAACTGCCGGATCTGCCTGCCGAGCAGGCTGCTGGCCTGGTTGATCAGGCAGATAAGCGTGTTGGCAACAACCTCGGCAGAGGCAGTTTTAAAGGCATAGCTGACAGACTTGTCAGACTTGTCGGACTTGTCCGACCGGTCCGACAGATAAAGACCCCTGATTGCCACAGCCTCCGGCGCTTCCTTCGCCCACTGGCGCAAACCGCGCTGGCGCAGAAAATCCTCGTAGTCCAGCAGCAGCTCGCCCAGACTGGCGCGGGCCACATTGGTCAGCTTCAGCTCGGTTTCCTTGGAGGTGGCCGAGGCCAGGCTCCCCTCGGCGATGTTCTGCACGCCGCTCCGGGCCGCCTGCACCATCTGGTCGTGGGTGCGGGAGCGCCTGTCGATGAAGCGGTCGCAGAAGATCACCGTACCGTCATAGGCAAGCTGTGCTGTCTGAAAGCTGCGCAGTTTGCGAAAACCGCCATGCTGAGGGATAAAGCCTTCTGTCATGTCTGACAGTGCCCTCCTGTCATTCTAGGCCACGGCCTGCCCGATGTTGGCGTCGGCGAGGTGGATGTGGGTGGTCATGGAAGCTCGCAGTGAAAATTGGAATTAAGTATGATTTTCCCAGATTTCCCTACAAAGTCATTCAATTTTTCTTATATGCTTGCGGGGCCACATCACGGCACTGCTGCTCCACCTGGTGGGCGATCCGCTGAATCATTTCAGGGGACAGGGGCGTTTCGGTAGTGATCTTCAGGAGGTATTGGGGATTCCTGCCGTTATAGATCAGCAGATCCTTGGCCTTGCGATCCACAAACCATCCCGGTAACGCCAGTACAGGCTTGACGGGTATCTGTTCGCCAACTGCTTTGCTGAGCCAGCCGGAAAGCCAGACAGCCTGGCGTCTGGTCTGCTCCAGCGGCTCTTTTTCCCGCCAGAGCGGGAACTGCAGCATATTCCCGTCATAGACAACCTTGGCGTCATCCTGCCCTCTATCCCGGTCAGGCTTTGGCCGTCCCTTGGTTTCAATGGCAAAAACACCGTTGCCTCCGATGACGATATGGTCGATGTTGAAGTTGTCGGCCTGAAAGTCGTGATATACCCGATACCCATCCAACATAAGCTGGTTTAGTTCCTGTCCGACCGCCCGTTCGCAATCAAGGCCCAGTTGTTCCTTGTGACGTTGCCGGATAACCTTGTTCAGCTTAATGCCGTAATACGCCAAGCAGCCAAGGGCCAAAATGAGAAAAATATACGGCGATGCCGGTGAGTGAGCGATGTAGCGAGTCGAAAGGTACGAGGCGTAGCAGAACAAGGGGACGATGCCGGAGAACGTGAAATACAGCTCGATGTCATCATTTAACAGCTCAATCCGTTTGCTGATAGATTCACCCGGTGCACGCAGCATCTCGTAATTAAGCGGATTCCGCCGCTGTCGGCGTTGGTAGCGAATCCAGAGGGCTATGCAGAGAGGCACGCAAAGAGACAGCAGGAAAAGGGCCAGGGGGATGGATTGGATGAGTAAGAGATTCATGTGGTTCCGTTCTGGAGATTTATGATAACCGCCATTCCTTGCGATGTTCTGCAAGATACTGCTGCGCCGGCCAGAGATCTCGATCCGACGGTGGGATAATATTACGACCGGCGAGGGTCAGCAGTAATCCAGGAACATTGGGATCGGCTCCGATCTGTCGCGAGCTTATGACGGCGTAAGAGTCCGACACCCCCAGCATCCCCTCGTCAAAGGCCCAGTGACAGAGCTTGCACAGCGCCATGCCGTTACGGATGTCGTCATTCTGGCTCCTGCTCCAGGGGACGATATGGGCGGCATCCACTACGGAGTGTTGTTCCGGCGTGATGATCCGCACCCCGCATAGGGCGCAGCGGTGGTCATAGGCCTTTACCACGATCCGGCGAAATCCTTGGTCGCGGGCCGCCGGGCGGTAGTTGTCCGCCTCCACGATCTCCTGCACCAGCGGCAGGTGGGATTTCTCCTCCAGTAGCTGGCTGTAGGCGAACGCCTCCAGGTTGATAACCGACTGCTCCCGTAGCATCGTCGCAGCCTCCGATGAGAAGCACGACTGCAGCAGTGCTTCCCGCAGTGCCTCCCGCCCGTCACAACTCTGCATGACACGAAACAGCCCTACGTCCAGCTTGGCGCCCAGGGCGTGCTTGCGCAGGTAGGCGATGGAAGAGGTGTTGTTGATGATTGCCGGGGTAATGGTTATGCCCGGTTGCGGTACCAGTTCCCAGAACGGTTCCCGGTCGAGTCTGGAGAAGGGAAAGGCGATGCTGCTGGTCTGTCCCAGCGGAATTATCCGCCGCCAGTAGAGGTTGAACAGCTCGTTCAGCTCCACCAGATCGCCGCTGACGGCGATGAAAGGCGAAGTGATGACACCGCGATGCACCAGGTCCAGCACTGCCAGCAGCAGGAGCGGTTTGTGCGGGGCCTTGCGCTTGGTGGCGTCGGTCCACGTCGCACCTGGGGCGCGGTTGAGAGAGGCGAAGTGTTTGATAGAAATAGTTAAATCATGCATTTTGGTTTACCCACCCCGCCGATTATCCTCGAACATCTCCACCGGCATCGGATGCCTGAGCCTCCAGACCATCTTGATCGGCCGGTTGCTCTCGTAACTGACCATATCCACCGGCCCGAGATAGGTAAACGGCACCGTGACGTTGTTCCGCTTTTTCTGGTCACGGGCAAAAACCAGGATCGTGTAACCCCGCTCTTGGTGCTGAATCATGTTCTGACCGTCGGTATGATGCTGCGCGGTATTCGCTTGGGACTCCCAGTGCATGAGCTCCCTGCTGATGGGGTAATCGGCATACATGGTGCTCGGCGAGAATTCCTTCTCGGTCTTCTGAAAGGTGACCAGGAGCACATAGGTCTTGACGTCAGCGAAGTGGAATGAACCCACGCCGGTCTGCCCGGCGGTCTCCAGATTTGCCCGGCCAAAGACCGCCTGAATTTCCTTGCCGCCGTAATGGGCATGCAGCTCCAGCGGGCAGACATAAGGGAGCTGGGGAAGCTGGCCGCTGACCTCGGTGGTATCCTGCGACCAGGCAAGGATTTCATCCAAATCGGCCAGGATCGACGGATTGCGGGCCAGACGACGGAAGGCACCCTCCAGCGAGGTGATACCGACATTGCTCCCTTTGTCGCCCCAGAGCCGGTAGTAGACCGACATGACAGCATCCCCGGCCAACGCCAGCGCTTCGTCGATGGTTCCTTGGGCAACTTTGGCAAGGACATCACGCAGCAGGGCAACTTCCCGCGGGCCATTGATGAAGGCGGCACGCACGAGGGTCTTACCAAGTCGCGCCAGATCCGGATCAGTGGGGATTGGGCCTAACAGCGCCTTGGCTTTCCACCCTGACCACGAATCGGCAACCAACAACCGTTCCGGCTCGTAATCGTGGTAACGAATGAAGTTACCGAAAGTCAGCTCTTGCCTACTGTCACTGTTGAAAGTCTGCAGCCGTTCGGGCACCTGAACAGCGAGGCGGCCCAGATTCTCCCTGATATTCTCCAGCACGTACTGTCGGGAGAGGCGGTCGAGCTGAATGGAGCAACCGGCCGGGAGGTGGGGAAAATCCTGCTCCACTTCCTTGTCGATGGAAAAACGGTGCCGGGGGAGGAGCGCTTTCAGCTTGGTATCGACCCGGTAGCGGCGGTGAGTCTGGCCGACGAAGTCCAGCACAGTGAGGCAGTCCTTGCCCGTTGCATGGCGCAGGCCGCGGCCGAGCTGCTGGAGGAAGACGGTCAGGCTCTCCGTGGGGCGGAGGAACAGTACCGTATTGACCTCCGGCACATCCACCCCTTCGCTCAGCTTATCGACGGTGAAGAGGAAGGTAAGCCGGCCGTCTTTGAGCTCGGTCAGCAGCTTCCGGCAGCGGTCATCATCAACGCCGGAAACAAAGGCTGCGGAAGGGACGCCCAGATTGGTGAAGGTTTCCGCCATGAACTGGGCATGCTTGATGGTGACACAGAAACCGATCCCTTTGATGTCGGTGAGAACGGGCTCGTAGCGGTGAAGTGCCGTGATGATGGCATCAACGCGCTGCCGGGCTTTGACATGATCCAGCACATAGACATTTTCCAAAGCAGAGGCATCATACTTGCCATTGCGCCAGAACTGGTCGCCGTTGATGGCGACCGGGTCGGCGACACCGAAATAGTGGAAGGGACAGAGGAGCTTTTCTTCCAGCGCTTCCGGGAGACGAATCTCGGCGGCAAAGCGGTTGCCGAAATCGGCGGCCACGTTGTCGCCATCCATCCGCTCCGGAGTGGCGGTTAAGCCAAGAAGAATCTGCGGACTAAAGTGGTCGAAGAGCGGCCGATAGCTGCTGGCGGTGCCGTGGTGGGCCTCGTCAACGACGATGTAGTCGTAGAAGCCGCTCCCCACCTGCTCCCAGAGGCGGCGACTGGTGAGCATGCCTACAGAACAGAAGAGGTGCTCCAGGCGCATGGCCTGAAACTGGCCCACCAGCAGTTCACCGAAATTTTGGTCGCGGAGGACATTGGCAAAGGTGGCCTGGGCTTGCTGGAGAATCTCCTGACGGTGGGCCACGAAGAGAAGCTTGGCCTGTTTCTGTTTTTGCTCGAAGAAGCGTTTGAAATCGAAGGCGGCGACCACTGTCTTACCGGTGCCGGTAGCGGCAATCACAAGGTTGCGCCAACGATCATGGGCAGTACGTTCCCGATCAAGTGCCTCCAGGATACGCTCCTGAAACGGGTGAGGTCGCAGATCGAAGAATAGTGCGGGGCCTTTTAAACGATCTTTGCCATGGGCTATGGCCGCCCGTAAAATTTCCGGCTCATGCGGATCAAAGGGGATGAACTCCCGGTTGTGCCAATAGGTATCAAACTCGGCGGTGAATTTCTCGATGATGTGGCCCATGTCCTGGGCCGTCACTTTCAGGTTCCATTCGAGGCCGCTGGTCATGGCAGCCTGGGACATATTGGATGAGCCGATGTAGGCTGTGGCGAAGCCGCTGTTGCGCTTGAAATGGTAGGCCTTGGCATGCAGGCGGGTTCGCTCGGTATCGTAAGAGACACGAACCTTGACGTTGGGCAGCTTCGCCAGCCACTCCACCGCCGGAGCATCGGAAGCCCCCATGTAGGAGGTGGTGATGAGACGCACCGGCACATCACGGTCACGCAGGTCTTCAAAGCCTGGCATGAGCAGCCTGAGGCCCGGCCATTTGATGAACGAAACTAGGATGTCCACCCCATCAGCGGAACGCATCTCTTCCAGCAGTTCATGGACCAGCTGCGGGCTCTTGTCGGAACCGGTAAAGAGAGAGCTTTCGGAAAGTGAGGTGTGCGGCCGGGGAATGTGTGACATGCCGAAATGCGGCGGGGTTATTTCCAGGAGGATCGGCTTTTGCTGCTGAATCAGTCGGTGTTTTTCAAGATGCCCCTTACCCGGCTCGTTGGCAACCTGGCCTAGCAGGTGATTACAAAGAGCAAGACGCTTTTCCGGGTCTGACTCTTCGCGCAGCGCCTGCTCCAGCACCTTGGCGACGAAAGCGGCATAGCGGGCCGGCTGTTCCTCCGGGTCGATCTTACCGAAGACGGTTCGAAGTTCTGGGCGCCGAGCTAATGCTTCGCGCAAGTACTCGTCGAGAAGCGCTTCATATATGCCGTGAGTAACAAGCTTTATCAAGTTTACGCCTCTAGTACATGCCTCTATATTTACGCATCAAAAAAAGTCGCCAACTTGTATTCTTAAGGGTTCTGCGGCAGTTTAATGCCTTAATCATTATCATTGCAAAGGCCATTACATAAGAAGTGCCTCACATTACCTCAGCAAAACTACAGCTGTCAAAGGAAACCCAAGGAATTGCGGCAACATCAATCAGCAACTGATTATCCCTTGGTAAGGCCGACAGTGCTATACAATAGTTCTGGCAAAATTCCGGGAACCGCCTAGTAACCTCCTATCACATCTAGGCACATTGAATTCATATCTCGCCGCTCGCCCCTGCCCAACCCTCCTCACTATCTCCAAATCCAACAACTGATCCAACTCCCGAAATACCGTGGCTCGATGAACCCAATTGCTGATCTCCCAGTATCCGCCCTTGTCCGGCCCGACACGCCTTAACAGCCCTTCTTTTCTCATCTTGTCCAATTGATATTTATGCCGTCCGCAGTAATGCCGATTTCTGCGGCCAGCTCGCTACGGCTGATTTTTGGATTGCAGGCAATCAGTTCAAGAATTTTCTGGGTAGTTTTCTGGGTAGTTTCTCCGAACTTTACACCGAACTTTTCTCCGAACTCCGCTGGCAAAACAGCAACATTCTTCCGCTTGAACGTGGCAACAAACTGGACTGTCCCGATCTCCTCAAACTCGGTCGCCAAAAAGAGGGACACTTCCCAATTTTCATCATTGATTTAAGAAGTAGTAATTAGGACTCTCACCAGTGTCAGGCTTGACTTTACTTCTTGCACAAATCCACAACACACCCACCCCATCAAACCACTTACCTGCAATTGAGCCTTTTATCTTTTCGAACAAAGCCAGTAGAGTGCAAGAGATAGTTGGGACCCATGCAGACTATTTGCAACACCGGGGGGCCTTTTCAGGCAGCAGTAATGACCGTCCTGATTTCCACATGAAGTGCCTGCTTGATGGCAAACAGAATTTTCGAAAGATTTTCCATGGTCGGATTACCAGAAGCCGAAAGCATGCGGTGCAGACTTTTACTCGGTTTGTGCACGTCCGCCGCCAGCTGTTCGAAACCGACGGTCGCATTCACCAGATCCCTGAGTATCAGCTTTGCTGTATCCGGGTCACCGTTCAGAAATAGCGACAATGCTTCATCGAGCAGGGCTTGAGCAAACGCGGAATCTTTTTGTACACGGGTAACTACCGTGTTTTTGTAATCTCTTGTCAAAGCCATATCATTTCCCCTTAACCTTGGCTGCGGCCAAAGGGTCCAGAGACAGAAACCATTCCTCATAGGGACTGGTACCATCCTCCCGCAGCAATTCAAGAACGCGATAGCTCATACGCTATAAGTAACATAAACGTTACCAATATTCAAGAATAATGATTATTGCAAAATTCCGGGGGCCGCCTACTAACCTCATATCACATCTGGGCACGTTCGATGCTGAGACAAGGCTTCTCATTCACATAAAAAAAACTCTTGACTCGCTCAAATCATTTTAATATAGTTAGCACATAGATTTTATAGCCATGATAACTAAAAAGACGAAATACGCCCTCAAGGCGCTCGTATACCTCGCCCAGCAACCGGCCGAACAGCCGGTGCTGATCGCGGACCTGTCCCGCAATGAGCAGATTCCCCGGAAGTTTCTGGAATTCATTCTGCTGACCATGCGCAAGGCGGGCTTGCTCCAGAGCAAGATCGGCAAGGGGGGCGGCTACTGGCTAGCGCTGCCGGCCAACAAAATCACCATCGCCAGCGTCATTCATGCCCTTGAAGGCGACTTCGCCCCGGTGCAGTGTCTCAACACCATCAACTACAGCCACTGCGAGGAGTGTCAGGACGAGGCCACCTGCGGCATCAAACTCACCATGGTCGACGTCCACACCCAGCTCACCGCTGTGCTGGAAAAGCTGACCATAGCCGACATGGTGGAACGGAGCGCAACCGCGCGTCACAAGCTTGCCGGCACCATCGATTTCGCTATCTGATTTTTTTTGGCAGCATTATCTACAAAAACCATAGATGTACTATCACAAAGGAGGTTCCCATGAGCAAGATCTACGCAGACAATTCCCAGTCCATCGGCAACACCCCCCTGGTCAAACTGAACCATGTCACCGCGGGCGCCAAGGAGATGGCGGCGGCATCTGATCCCGTCGGGACCGGGTCCTGCCAGCACGACAAAAACATCACACTGCTGCGCTGACTGGAAACACCAGCGGCCGGGGAGCGCCCCGCCGCGCAACAGCGGCCTCCCCTACCGGCTTGCCCGAAGCTGACGGGCAGACGCCCCCTCTGCGCGCCGAAAAAAGGGCGCGCGGTGGTGCCGCACGCCCTTTTTCACTCTGCCTCCCGCCATGTTCTCGGAAACTATTCCGACATGACACGCAGGGCCTTGACGCCCCGCCTGCCGTTTACCCCTGCATCAAAAACTCACCTGTCGGTAATCACCAGCGTCAGCGAACCGCAATTGTTGATGGACGGCTCGTTCTTGGTGCCGTCCATGCCGGGCACGTCGTCATAGGGGAAGCCATAGGTCAATGTGCCGATGAATCTGTCGTGGAGAATTTTGGAATACTGGTTGAAGCTGCCGGTCGTGTACCAATGATCGCGATCCGTGTTCCAATTGGTAAAAATACCCCGGTTCAAATAGGCTGAAATGAACTTTTTGACGTTGTTTTCGTTGTCCTGACCTATGATCGTTTTGAGACTGCCATCATTGCCGGTAAAAATGTCATAGGTAGCCGGTAGGCTGATCCTGATTTTGGGCCCCGTCACGTCAGGTTTTGTCGGCAACGGCGAGTCGAATACCAGAGAGGTGCCGTCAAACGTTGCGACAAAATGTATCCCTGAGCTTTTTTCCGTATAGTTCAGTTGATTGAGCCGGTAGTACTCGAAGCCCGTTTGAATGGCATCACGCAGCATGGTGGAGCCGTTGAACGTCATCTTCGGTGACAGAAAGCGCAACTTGCCCTGGGAATGATCCGACTCGCTCACATACATCTGCCCTTTGGGGTAATCGCCCTGCAGTTGCCACAGCGCATCCAGCACACCAGTCACCGGGTTTGCCCTGTTCAGGTCCAGCCCGAATCGGTGGGTCAACTCACCGTTGTAGCTCCGCCCCAGGATAGTCATTCCCAACGAGAAAAAGTCCACGTTCGTGGTGTTGACGAAGCTCATGTACTTGCCGGCCTCAATCGGTTGCGTGGCATTGTTGAACTCCATGAAGTCCCACCGGTTCTGGGCTCCGGCCTGCCTGTTGTCCGGTGACGGCTCCGCCAGAGACCAGACGCCCGTCGGCACGAGAACCCCTCCGCCAGAATCGCGATATTGCTGCGTTGGCACAATTACCGCCGGGTTGTTCAGGGTGATGTACAAACGCCCGGAGCCGCCCATGGACGTGTTCGTGGAGCCCGGCTTGAGGAACGGTATTTTCACGACCGGGTAGCCGTTCACCGTGGGCAGCTTGTCCAGGGTCACATCGTAGGACGAGGGGGTGAACTCCGCCCTGTTCGATCCGTTCGCCTGGAATGTTTTGAAGACGGGATCCTGCCAGTTCGCGCCGCCGGAGAGCCAGGTGCGACCCAACTGGGTAGGCGAGGTGAGCGACATTTCATAGGCCAGGGCCGACACATGCACATCCTTGTCCGGGACGCTGGTGCGGTTGACGATCATGATCTGCAGATAGGTGGCATTATAATCGGGCGGGTTGGGAATATCGGTCGGCGCCGGAACCGCCTGTACCGCAAGGGTCGTGGAGCCTTTGACGTTGCCCATTGCCGCGGCAGTGGCAGTGATGGTCGTGGTGCCCGCGGCCAGGCCTGTTGCCGTCCCGCGGTTCTTGTCGCCAGGGATAGTGATGATGGTGGCCTTGGTGGTGTCGCTGCTTGACCAGTCCACCTGATCGGTCAGGGGATACTGTTCCCCGTCGCTGAAGGTCCCCATGGCGGTGAATGGCTGGGTGCCGTTGACGGCAATTGTCGGATTGACGGGTGACACCACGATGCCGGTCAGGGTGGCGGTATCGACCCGCAGGATGGCCGTGCCGCTGACACCGCCCGAGGCGGCGGTGATGGTCACGTGCGGCAGACTCGTCGGCGCCACCCCGGCCGCTGTGCCGATGCTGTCAATGGTGGCTTTGGCCGTGTCGCTGCTGCTCCAGACAACCTGCTTCGTCAGGTCATAGGTATGGCTGTTGCTGAAGGTTCCGATGGCCGTGAACGGCGTTTTTTGCCCCACGGATATTTCCGTGTTGGCGGGGCTGACGGCAATGTTCTGCACCGTGGAGGTATCGACCGTGAGGGGGCTGGTCGCGCTGATGCCGATGTAGGTGGCCTTGATGGTGGTTGTGCCCGGTGCAATACCTGTTGCCGTCCCGGCGCTGTTTATGGATGCCCTGCCGGTGTCGCTGCTGGACCACGTCACCAGGCCGGTCAGATCGGCGGTCGTATTGTTGCTGTACGTGCCGGTGGCGCTGAACGACATCTGCACCCCCACGGGGAGCGCGGAAGTGGCCGACTTCACCTGAATGCCGGTGAGGGTGGCGCTGCTGCCGGAGCCGCCGCCACCGCCGCAGCCGGCCATGAACAGCGAGAGAGAGACTGTGGCAAGGAGCAGACAGATGTGCCGAACCCAGCGCGCTGAAACCATACGTGAACCTCCAGGCAAAAAGTTCCATCTCCATTAACGGAAAATATAGTTTATACTGATTTCCCCCACTGTCTATTAACTATTTTCAATCATTCAGATACCCGCAGGTGACCGGGAGTGCCTGCTGCTTTCCGTGGCCGGTACGGCGCATTCAATCACTCCGGCAGTGCCAGATAGGGCTGAAGGGTGTAGAATGATGCGGGGAGACCTCACCCATGACCGTCATCACCATCACAGAGATACTGGCCGCCGTCTGCGGGGCTTTGGCCCTGGCCGGCGGGCTCTATCTGTACCGCAGCATGTTCATGGCCACCCGCGGCCAGGCTATCCCCCCCTATCCAGAGCCGAGGGCCGCGCTGGTGGTGCTCGACCTGCAGGAGGGGTACCGCGGCACGGGGGCCGGCCGGCCGCCGCCTATCGCACCCCAGCCCCACGGCCTGTTCGCCACGGTCAACCGGCTGATCACCTGGGCCGCCGCCGGGGAGATGGAGGTGGCCTACCTGCGCCAGGTTTTTGCCAGCGACCTGATCGTGCGGCTGCACGGCGGCCGGCGCCAGGGGCGGGTGATCGTCGACCGCCGGGTCACGGTGATCAATGACCACGACTTCGAGAAGAACCGCACCGACGCCTTTGCCAGCCGCCCCTTCGAACAGTTCCTGATCGACCGCCAGGTGAACCACCTGTATCTGGTGGGAGTGGACGCCGCCTACTGCGTTTACTACACCGCCTTGGGCGCCCGGCAGCGGGGCTACCGGGTGACGGTGGTAAGCGACGCGGTCCGCTCGCGCCGGCCCCTGAACAAGGTGCTGGCGCGCTTCCGGCGCAACGGTATCGAGGTGGTGACCAGCGCCGAACTGCTGGGGGAATGACCGTGACCTGAAACGACACGAGGCACGTACGTTCGTTCTCGTACGTGCCTCGTGTGTGGCGATCAAAAATCCGGCCGGCGTCTCAGGGCTGTTTTGCCGGCTCCGCTTTGCGCTGCTCTGCCGGTGCCGGGGGCTTGACCTTCTTCCAGCTCCGGTCCGGGT
>Ga0334722_10005802_pt1 | contig 12362 bp, 11 predicted proteins | sample C3_bottom_MG_FD_207210 | JGI IMG/M metagenome (GOLD analysis project Ga0334722, IMG submission 207210) | Sediment microbial communities from Yellowstone Lake, YNP, Wyoming, USA - C3_bottom | ecosystem: Environmental > Aquatic > Freshwater > Lake > Sediment | place: USA: Wyoming | collected...
CCGCGTGCTGGACCATTCTTCTTCGTTTGCGGCGCTGAGCTGGCTCGAATCCGCCTCAGCAACAAAGCCCCTCGCAGCGCTATCGGCTCCAAATGCCCGCTCTGCTACTTCCTTGCCATTCAGAATGCCCACAAGGCGGATCGATTCATCAGCAGAGCCCCAGCCCAAGCCATAGCGGATGACGAGCTCTTCGATCTGGTGCATTGAGAGTTTGCGGCGATGCATGAAAAGGCCCATCTGGAGTTTTTCCGCCAGGCTCAAGCGGCTCGCCCCCATTGCCATCGCCCTGCCCGCAAGCTTACGGAACAAGGCCGCGTCGCGACCCGGCCATCCTTCAGCCTCAATACGCTTTCCGATAAGGTCATCGATGACGACAGGCGGATGCGGCAGGTTCGCAAAATGTGTCTTGTCGGGGGAAAAGCGCCCGACGAGGGAAGCCCCACGGTACACATCGACTGCATCGCAGTTTGTGAATACGTACACCGGGAGCATGCGGGCGGCATCGCGCTCGCCCTTGGCGAAGTGCGAAGCAGGCTCGAGCACAAGGCGTTCCGAAGGCGCAACCTGGCTGGCATACACAAAGCCTGCATACTTCGGAATGCGGAACATGTCCGCTACTCCATGATAGCAGATACGGTCTCCTGAGCCAAAATCCTTGTGTGTGTGGTAATCGAAGGCGCACCAGCCGATGCAGCCTGCAATACTCGAATTGCTCATTGCAGTATCGAGAATATGCGCGTGCCTGAGGGCGTGGGCGACGAGGCGCTCTTCCTGATCGAAGCGCTTGATGGGGAACATGTGGCCAGTGTGCTCGGTGATGAGGTAGGGAGCTTTCTTGTGGTGTTTGGGGAGCACTTTGGCTGGCTCAGAAATAAACGGCGTTCCATCGCCGTCATAGATAAAATCATTGAAGGTATAAACATCTTCGAGCAGTTCACTGTGCGCGATATACCGCACACCTGCGGTCGGGCGGAACGGATCGAGCTCGCGGGCGAGGGCGTTCGTCCGGGTATAGAAATCGTGATTATCCTGCGATTCATTCACGCGCGCGCCCCACAGAACAATGCTCGGATGATTGCGATCGCGTTCGATCATGTCGCGCAGGTCACGAAGGGCATGTTCTTGCCAGACAGCATCGCCGACATGCTGCCAGCCGGGCAGCTCTTCAAACACAAGGAGGCCCAGCTCGTCGCAGGCATCGAGAAAATAAGGCGACTGGGGATAATGGCTCGTGCGCGCGATGATACAGCCGAGCTCGTGCTTGAGCATTTCGGCATCGCGGCGCTGAGCATCAGGGCCCATCGCATAGCCGGCATAAGGATATTCCTGATGGCGATTAAGCCCGCGCAGAAAAACACGGCGATAGTTGAGATAGAAGCCGCTTGGACCGAATTCGGCCGTGCGGAAGGCAGTCCGAATTTCTTGCATGTCGACAGCGCAGCCGGATTCATCCAGAAGAGCGACTTCGAGCCTATAGAGAAATGGGTCATCGATATCCCAGAGTCGCGGCTTGTTGACAGCGAGCGAAAGCAAGACCTCTTTTGCTTTTGTCGCGGCATGGCCGGCTGGCGACTCTACAGGGGCGCTCTCCTCGATGATGAGATTATTCCCTCTGAAGAGCTGTGCCCGGATTTTTGCATCAGGCGGAAGCTGCTCTGCAGCTTCGATTTGGACTCTGACTTCGGCCATCCATTGCCCGTCGAGCGTATCCCCCAGCGGCCGCGGCGCGCACCAGACCGTGCCGACCCACGCCCCCCTATGCACCCCCAGGCTCACCCCCCGATATATGCCCCCGAACGCCAGATAATCTACCACGCCCCCGAAGGGCGGGACGCCGGCATCCTCCGAGCTGTCGACTTCGACAAGTATCCATGCCAGCCACAGCTTTAAATGCGGATCAATCCGCACCTCGAATGGTGTATACGGTCCCGTATGGCTGCCCGCGAGCTGGCCATTCACCCAGACGCGGCAGGAAACGCTCACACCCTCAAAGCGTAGGAAAATAGCGGGCCCGTCGCCTCGGTGCGCGCCGCTTGGACCGCAAATGGGGGTCTGACCCCTTTTTGCAGTGTTGACATCGCTCCACGCCCACGCCAGCTGTTCCATAGTCAACAGCTTGGCGTAGCACCCTTTGCGCGCAAATGTGCGCTCATCGAAGCTGTTTAAGGAAGCGCCGATCATATCATGGGGCAGATGCACGACCGCCCATCCTGAAGTGGCCCCATCCTCTTGAGGCCCGGCCCACTCCTCGCTCAAAAAAACCGGCTCAGCGGGCCCTGGCCTGTAGTACCAGCCTGCATTCCACGCGCGCTGCATAGCTTTCACTTTAGCAGCATGACCTGCAGAATCTGCAGAATCGGGAAAATGATGCAGACTGCGATGAACACAAGCTCCAGCGTCATCATGCGCTGTTCTGTCGAGTCGTTTTTTACCAGCTCGTAGATATTCTGGAGAGCGTCGAGCCGCCGTTCAATCGAAATTTTCCATTCGTCGGTGTTGAAAATCTCGCAAAGCCTGTGGTAGATCGAGCCAAGGAAGTAATCGCCTATAATTTTCGAAGAATTGTCGAGGTTCTCGAGGGTAAAGAGCGCATCGAAACGCAGGCCCTGGATCTGCGCAAGCTTGAGCCTGAGCGTGCGTTCGCTGGATTTTTTGCGATTACCCGAAAGGTAAAGATGCCGGATATCCTGCTCGGCCTCACCCAGCCACTTGTCGAGCAGAAAATCGAGCTCCCGAAGCTCGATAAGCCGGTAATTCGCGTGCTCAGCCATCATGATCACGTCGTCGTAGTCAGCCGCGGGATCGATGATGAGACATCGCTCGAGATCGAAAATGGCAATATCGTCTTTCCGGTAACTGAACGGCTTGTTGAGAATCTGCTCGATCTGGCTCATGTGCAAGGTCCCCACCGGCTCGCCTGACAAGAGGCTAGCGGCGACATCCCTGTTCGCATCGATAAATGCGCGCGGATCTCCTCCCGGGCATTCGAGGAGGCAGAAGGCGGTGTAGGTTTCGCGATCGTTTTTGGTCAGCTCTTTATATCCTGCAACAGCGGTTCGCAATGCTTCGTGAACCATTTTGAACGAAGATTCCGCAAATTGCTCTATCGAGTTTGCGCTGCTGATATCGCGGATGAGCATATTCGCTTTCTGCGGCAGATCTTCGAAGCGCGACATCGTATTATACCGAACAATCAGCGTAATGGCGCCATCTTCATAGATTTTCGCCTGTGCGGAGAATTTGTCGAAGCATTTTGAATCGCACTCGTCGGTACTGATGGACAGCACAAGCGGTTTTGGAAGTGTCAGAGATACAGGTGTATCGCGCCTTTTTGCAAACTCCATATCATGGTGGGCAGGCACGAGCGATGCGACTTTTTTGAGATCCATGGCTCTGCCGATATCGTAGGTGTACAAGTGTATAATTTCGACAGGAATTTCACCCTGGGCATTCATCACCTCACCTCCTTGCGTGTTGCCTCCGCACCACTGACCATAAGAACGAGCACTGACCCGCTCTGCACCGAGAAAGGCGCGCTGAATGCCCCGCCGGGGTGCTTGACCGAATAGAGGGTCGTTCGTGTGCCATCGGGAGCTATTACATCGAGCGCAACTGGCACCACATAGGGATATTCCGGAAGCACATATTCGAATACGCCGGCAGTGTATCCCTTGCGAGCTGCGGGTGCCGCGATCGTGATCTGTACGCGGTCGAGCTGCTTGAGATTCTTGTCAGCGGGCTCGGACTGCTCGACGACGGTGCCAGGCGCTTCCTTGTCGTGCGCTGCTCGCATTTTATAGCTGAAAATGAGCGGGGTAGTCGCAGCTTTGGATGCCATTTCGCGCATTGTAAGGCCAAGGAGCGAAGGCATTGCTATGTCCTTGGCTTCGGGGCCTTTGCTGACCACAAGGTCCAGAATGGTCGGGCCGGAGATTTCGGTTCCAGGTTTGGGGTTCTGGTCGAGAATGGTTCCCGGTGCTGAAGTATCAAAAATGTAGAGCGGTGGCTCTCTGATGCTGACAAGCCCCTTAGTGGTCGTCGAAAGACCCTGCAGGTACAGCCTGAGGTCATCGATGGTGCGGCTGCTGTAGTCTTCGATTTTGTCGAGCACTGCTCCCCTGCTCACCACCAAATTGATGCGACGCCCTGCTTTGACAATGCTTCCAGGGGGAGGCGACTGATCGAGCACAAGGTTGCGATCGAGGGGGTTATCGGTAAAACGCAAGGTAAGGCGCGGGTAGAGCTCGCGCTGCTGCATTTTGATAAGGGCATCAGCGAGGTCCATGCGACGCACATCTGGCACCATAGTGCGTTCTTCCCCTTTCAGGGTGAGAAAAAACACAAAGACCGCAAAGATGATCATGACTACAAACATAAGGATTGCAAAGAGCACAAAGGTGCGCTTCTGCGGTTTTGTCCATTCCGAAATGCGCTTGCGCTGTTCGCTTGCGATATCGACAGCCGATTTGACCGCCGCTGTCACTTTTTCGGGAGCTTTGGAGGCTGCTTCTTTTATTGTCTGCGTAATATCTCTCTTGGCCATGTTCTCATGTTCCTTCAATTTCCACCCAATATGGTACCGATCAAATCCCGCATGCCATTTGCAAATTCGCGGTATCCTGTTGCCTTGCGCGTTGCCAATTGCAGCCGCTTCACCGCGAGGAAGCCCTGCCCTGTCTGCACTACCATGCCTTCTTGCGCGTCTATTGCGATTATAGTCCCTGGCTGAACATTTGTCACATGCCCTGGCACGCCGGAAGGCGAGAAATCATCGAAAGGCTCCGCTTCGAGGATCGAAAGGCGCATCTCCCTAAGGAATGTATAGCTGCCTGGCCATGGATCGAAGGCTCGGATGCGCATATCGATTTCGCGTGAGCTTCTGGTCCAGTCGATACAGCCATCTTCTTTCGAAATCTTGCTGCAGTATGTCGGAGCGCCAATCTGTGGCCGGGCTTTGGCAGTACCGCGCTCAATCTGGTCGAGAACTTCGACCACAAGCGGCGCTGCCATGCGCGCGCAGAGTTCCGAAAGGGTACGTGCGGTTTCTCTCCCCCCAAGCGGAATGCGTGAAACGAGCAAAAGATCGCCCGTATCCATTTCCGGAGCAATTGTCTGGATGGAAATTCCGGTTTCCGGATCCATGGCCAGAATCGCATGTTGAATAGGAGAGCTGCCCCTCCAGCGAGGAAGGAGGCTCGGGTGCACATTGATGCCGCCTTTCGGAAAGAGCGCCATGAATTTCGGCCCGAAAATTTTTCCATAGGCAAAAGAGACGAGTATATCGGGTTTGCAGGCTGAAATGCCGCTGCGCGCTTCGGCCTTGAGCGTTTCGAAAGTGAAAACAGGAATGCGCTCGCCAAAAATGCGCCGCGCTGCGCTCGCGACTGGAGTCCGCTCCACCTTGAGCCCGCGTCCGACTTTCGAATCGGGATTGGTCAGCACAGCGGCCACTTCATGGTGCGATGCAGCAATTGCCTCCAGAGCAGGAACCGCAATTTCGGGACTTCCGGCGAAAAAAACTCGCAACGAGCCCTCCTACATGTTCAGCATGCGGCTGTAATGCGCAAGCGCCCGCCGGCGTTTTGCAGGCGAAACACGGTCGATAAACAGAATGCCATCGAGATGGTCATATTCATGCTGGATGACACGGGCGAGAAGGCCATCGGCGCTGATGCGGAATGGCTTTCCTTTGATATCAAAGGCTTCTATATCGATAGCTGAAGGGCGCACGACAGTAAAATACAGCCCCGGGAACGAAAGGCAACCCTCTTCGTATTCGCTTGTCTCCTCGCTCATGGCGACAATGCGAGGATTTACAAAGATTCGCAAGGGCTCATTATCTAGCCCAACAAGAAAAAGCCGCTTCGAAATATCAACCTGCGGGGCCGCCAGTCCGATACCATGGTCGCGCTTCATCGCATCCTGCATATCGATGACGATTTTCTCGAGATCGTGATCGAATGAGCTGATTTCTTGGGCTTTTTCGGTGAGAACAGGCTCACCATAGGTTACTATATTGAGCATGACATTTCCTTTGATAATGAATAATCACCGCTATGCTTGTGATAAGTTACTGAAGGAAGGACGTTATGGCAATCATTGAAGCGCACGAAAGCGCTAGCCAATGTCCGCAAAAATGCATCAGCACCAGGGCAGCCCGGGCAGCCCCGGGCAGCGAAATTTCCAGCTTATTTCAGAGGAGGGATGGCGACCTTGTCTCCTACCTTTACACCAGCGCGGCCGAACCAGCCCTGTGGCACTTCCAGCGCGTAGCGGATACTGCGGACCGAGGGCCGCGGTTCTTCTGAATACGGAACTAGATCAAGTATCTGGATAATGGTGCCGTCTGAAATGATATAGGCGATCGATAGCGGCAATTTCGTGTTTTTCATCCAGAACGAAACCTGCTGGTCGCGGTCGAAAACGAACAGCATGCCTTCGCCGTCGCGAAGCGAGGTGCGATACATGAGACCGCGGTTGCGCTCGGTCTCCGTTATGGCTACTTCCGCTTTGACCGTCGCTTCTCCAATGGTCAGGGTGACGGTTTTCAGCTTGGGGTTTGGCTTGTCAATTCCTTGGCTCGAGGTATTCTGCCCGCACGCAGCGAAGAATATCAAGATCAGACTGCATACAGCAGCTACTGACAAATGGGATGCATATCTGGGTCGCATGGTCTCTCCTCATTCTCCAAAAAGAAAAAAAAGCCGCTCTCGGTAAGCGGCTCGTATCGTGGACGGTTTAGGCCGCCCTAAAAATCAGTATTTGCCGTCCTGTGATTTGCGGGTTTTTTTCATGAGCTTGCGTTCGAGTGCTTTCTTTTCTCTATTTCGGATAGCGGATGGCTTTTCGAAGTATTCGCGGCGTTTCCACTCGCGGATAATGCCTTCTTTCTCGACCATTCTCTTGAAGCGTTTCAATGCTTTCTCGAGGGGCTCATTGTCCTCGACGATAACCTGGCGGATAGTCCTCACCTCCCTTCAATTCGCGGAGTGCATTGTAACTGAAGGAAATAATTTGTCAAGCACTTAGGTGGCAGGAGACTGGAATTTTTATAAATAGCGGCTTAAACGTACCCCTGAATTAAAGCGCGCCATGCTGTGGCACTTTTGCAAAACTGCTTTGAGCAGTATACTTTTGAAAAAGGAGCACAGCATGCTGTTTTCAGTCGGAAATCTGGTGACGCTGGCCATTGTCCTTGCGATGTTCGGTGCATATCACCTGTTGACTGCCGATAATCGGTCTCTTGAAAAATTAAAGCGAATGGGTGACAAGCTCAAGGATGAACTTGCTTCATTCGTCGAATCGAAGGCCGAAGAAATAAAGCATTACGGCATCGATCTGGATGTGCAGCAGAAAGCGGCAAAAGTCGTGCTCGAAAAAATCCAGGAAGCGCAAGCAACTATCGACGGAGAATCGGAATCGATCACCGCAATCGCAGACCGGTTCAAGGAATATGACGAAATTCTTTCCCAGCTCATGGACATGACAAAGCGAGTCGACCAGAATATCGCGCATCTAGCTGAAAAAAATGAATTCATCGAAACGCTCGCGCGCCGCCTCGAAGTAGCGGGCAAAAAGATGGACGCAATCGAGGTAGACCTGCCGAAAGTCAAGGATCAATTTGCGCAAGATGCAAAGCAGATCCTCGATGGTTTCCGCGATGACATTCTGGATCAGCTCAATGAGCGCCTGACTGGAATCGTAAACCTGTTCGACCAATCCAAAGGCGACGCAGAGTCAGCCATTGCGCAAGCATCTGCATTGAAAAATCAGATCGATCAGAAAACAGAGTTGGCGCTCGAAAAAGCAGCGTCGCGCGCACAGGACATCGAGGATCAGGCATTCCAGACCCTTCGCGCCCGCCTTGCCGCCGACTTCAAAGAGCTTTCACAGCAGACCGATGAACAGATCGCCGCGCTTTCGCAGAAGCTCGACATGCTCGTGCAAACAGTCCAGGCCAAGCTTGGTGAAACGAATGCATCGACCGAGGCGCAGGTGAAAGAAAGCCAGCGAAGGCTATCCGAGGCCAAGGCCTCAATTGCCGCGATGTCGGCAGAAATGGTTCGAATCCAGAAGGAAACCGCCGAAGCCTCAGCCGTCCTCGCTGCCAAATTCCAGGCCGAGCGCGCTTCGCTCGAAGAGCAGTTCGCACAGTTCGGTCAAGCCTTTGAAGCTCATCGCGCATCATTCGAAAAAGAATTCATGTCTGAAATTTCCGCGCTGCGAGAATCGCTTGAGAATGCAAAAACAAAGGCCGAGACGCTCCGGGCTGCCGCCGAGGGCAACGTATCCGCCGCGCTCGACGAATTCGAACAGGGCATCTACAAGGATCTCGATTCGCGCAAAGCAGCCATCTATGAGCAGGTAGACAAGTGGCTTTCTTCCATGGATGCCAAAATACGAAAAATTTCGCAGGATGCCGTGGAACAGCGCAAAGCGGAAGAAGCGCGCCTGGCCCAGGAAGTAAATGCAGAGCTGAAACGAATAAAAGACAGCCTCTATACGCAGGCTCAGAAAATCGAGCGCGATATAGAGGCTTTGAAAAACGTCTAAAAATCAGGCCAGAATCGCATCGAGCGCGACTTCCATCATCGATCGGAACGAAAGCTGGCGCTCTTGTGCATCTGTGGCTTCTCCTGTAACAAGGTGATCGGAAATGGTGAGCACCGAAAGCGCATCGCATCCATACTTTGCAGCGAGGGTATAGAGCTCGGCAGTCTCCATTTCGACAGCCAGGACGCCGAATTTAGCCCATAGTTTCCACTGTTCGGGATCTTCTGTGTAGAACATGTCAGAGCTGAGCACTGGGCCGGCGAATACTCGCAGCGCGCGGGCGGTGGCGGCATCCCATGCCGCTTTCAGCAGCAGAAAGGAAGCCGTCGGCGCATAATCCATGCCCCTGAAGCGCACTTGATTGACTGCTGAATCCGTGCTGGCGCTCATTGCGAGCACGATATCGCGAACTTTTACATCCTCGCGCATGCTGCCGCATGTGCCGACGCGAATAAGCCGCCTGACGCCATATTCCCGGATAAGTTCGTTTACATAGATCGACAGGCTCGGCATGCCCATACCTGTGCCCATGACAGAAACAGGCTGGCCTTTGTAGGTACCTGTAAACCCAAGCATGTTGCGGACCTGATTGAAGCATATCGGATTTTCAAAGTAGTTCTCAGCGATGAATTTCGCGCGGAGCGGGTCGCCCGGCAGAAGAATCTTATCAGCGATTTGGCCTTTTTGCGCAGCGATGTGAATGCTCATCGTTTTTGTCCTTTCGGTCTTGCAATATGCAGTCATTCAATCACAGGAATCCGGAAAATGGCAATCCCCCGCTCATTTCCCGGAGCCGCGGCGCGAAATCCCAAACGCATAGACCGGCCGGAGGTATCTCGATTCTCCGAGCATCAGATCCAGGAGTACCGCATTCGAAAGCGCATGGTCACCTGCCAGCACGGCAGAAAGCCCGCTGGCATAGACTTCATTGATTGGAGTGGGCCCTTCTGTCCGAAATCGCAGATCACCGTTATCCTCGCGCCATAAAGAAACCTGGAACCCTTCTGTGTTCTTTGTATCCTCCGGTTTGGTCTGGACATAAATAGCCTTGTTGTTTTCGGGGAAGGTCCATTTGCCTTTTTCGAGAGTTGAGTCACTCCTCTTGATCTCAGAAGCCATTTCTGGCGCTGCTTGGTCAATCGAATAGCTCTCGGAATAACTTCCATCAGTCGAAGCGAAAACGAGCGCCTTATCCAGCTTTGCCGATAACTTCTGCTGCCCCGACACATCGATACTGCTGTCTTTCAGCTTGAGCGTTGCTGACCACGACTTCTTGTCAGCACCTGAAGCAGCGAGCGTTATTTCGTCGCTGGAGCGAGTTACATTGTAGTGAATTGCTTCAACCTCACCGCCGCTGGTGCGCTGATACACAATCCCGCCCGATATCTGCCCGGAAGGGTCTGCAAGGAGGCGAAATACATATGTATCAAATCCGTATGATTCCACATAACCAAATCCTGTATGCTTGTACACAAGCAATATACTTTCGTTCTTGCGCTCGATGGCAGGCATTTTGGTTGCTGCCTCGGGATGCGGCGCCCCGGACTCGGAAGTTTTGGGCTGAGAAGCAGCTTGCTGTGGCACAGTCTGGAGCGGCTTTTCAGTCACTTTGGCCTGTTTGCAGGATGCGAGCATGAAGAGCACAACAATGCCGGCCATAAAGAGGAAAAAGAAATAATTCTTTTTCATACAACGCCTCCTTGATTACAATATAAGTTATATCACTGGCCTTTGAAAGGCGCAGATGATATTTTTCGCTTTTCGATTCATCAAACTCTTCATCAAGCTATAAAAAACTGTCATAGAAAGCCCGCTCCCTTTGTCTGCTCGAAGCCCCTCTCGCAGAAAGGGAGCGGTTTTTTAATCTTCCTCAGACCTTGGGCCTTTTATTTCATTCCAGGAATTTCTTCCCTAATCTATTGCTCATCAATCCCTGATGCGCGCACGCGATGGCGGCACAAGAATCTTCTGGACAGCTTTCGGATTTTCCTGTTTATCCGCCTGAAGAATTCTCGCCAGCGTCGCTACATCATCCTGCCTCAACACAAGGCAGCCATATGATTTCGATATATTGAATGGATTCGTGTTTGCATGAAGGGCATAGCCAAGATCGTTGTACATACCGACGGGCAGTTGCCCACCTGCGCCATCGTTCACATAGACTTCCACTGTTCCAATCGCATTGGTTGAAAGAAGATAGGGGCCATACTTGTCATCGCGCGGCTTAATCGCAGTGATGGTCCAGTAGCCCTCCGGGAAAGGCGACGGCTTGGTTGTCGTTGACACTGCTGCCGCAAGCTCACGGCCATCCCTGGTTGCAGGCATAAAAGGCGCATTCGTAGTATTCACAATCCGATTGTGCACATCCAGTTCCAGCACTTGCTTGGGCGGAATGCGACCCAGCCTTGCCTCATACTCGTTGTCGATTACATTCACGATGAGTTTGGTTCGATCCGGATTCAGCGACATACGCACATCACCTCCCACGATTGCAGCACATTCCTCCAGGTCGAGGGGAATCCCGGGAATGCCTGCCCAAAGCGCGGGGTCAAAAGGTTCGCACCCGCTTTCGAGCGCGAACGGCTGTACGGCTGCTCCCAAGAGCAGACACACAGCGACAGCAATTGCAGTTCTTGCGCGCATACAGCACCTCCTCACTGCATAGACGCACAGAACGAGAAAAATGATTCAGAAATTGAAAAATTTTCCCAGGCAGGTTATTGCGGCGGACAGCGCGCATGTTCTCAGAAAACGGGCTTCGGACCTTCCGGCGCAGCGAGAGGATGGAAATTGATCGTTGTCCATTGTACAAAGGCTGGACTGCTCTTTTTGACTATTTCTATTTCATATTCGGATATGCCGCAATTCGACATCGGCAGCAATGGCAGCCAGCCATGCACGCCCATCGTCGACTTGAGAAGCCACTGCACAAGGCCTCCATGTGTCATACACACAATCCGGGAGGCACCCTGCGTTCCCAGCTCGAGAATTCCCTGCCATACACGCATGGCGCGCGCATATAATTTTATGGAAGATTCTGCCTCGGGGACCGCATCCCAGCTTCTTGCAAGAAATTCATTCCATATTTCAGGATGCTTTCGTGCAACCGTATCAGGATCTACCCCTGAAAAAATACCCGTATCCAGCTCGATGAGCATGTCCGCGAACTCGATTGCCGAGATACCTGCAGCCTCCGCAGCAATCTCTGCCGACCGCCGCGCTCTCTGCATCGGGCTTGCAAGCATTATTTCCGGCTTGAATTGGGAAAGCCACTCGCCAGCGGCCCTCGCCTGCTTTTCCCCCTGCGCGGAAAGCGGAAAATCAAGGCGCCCCTGATAGGTATTCCGTGCATTGCCCTCACTCTGGCCATGGCGGAGAATAAACACGCTCATGCTATGGTCAAGCACAGAAAAGAAATAGCCATCTGCTTGCTTGCGCAGCAGGGCCGCGACTTCTTCCTCGCTCAGCGAAAATGTTGATTGGTAGCGGGGATACATAGCCCTTGCACTATAGATAATTTTGGGCGGCGGGACAATATGGCGCGCAAGTCGTTTTGGCTCTTGCGCCGGCGAAGATAGCAACTTTGCAACTCGCACGCTGCCCCGCGCGACCCGGCGTCCTACGCCGCGATAAATGTCTCGCTGCCCCTGCTGAAGTACTTGTTCACGATGAACATAGCCACACCCGTCACCACAAGCAGAATCGTCGACATCGCGCTCGCGGTTCCGAAATACCCATCAGCCACCGACAGATAAATTTTGATCGGCATCGTCATTGTCTTGCCGACATACAGAAGAATCGATGCCGAC
>Ga0334722_10005803_pt1 | contig 12358 bp, 7 predicted proteins | sample C3_bottom_MG_FD_207210 | JGI IMG/M metagenome (GOLD analysis project Ga0334722, IMG submission 207210) | Sediment microbial communities from Yellowstone Lake, YNP, Wyoming, USA - C3_bottom | ecosystem: Environmental > Aquatic > Freshwater > Lake > Sediment | place: USA: Wyoming | collected...
ACACGGCCGCGGTCAGCACGCCGAGGCGGTTGGAATCGGGTACGTAGCGTCCTTGTTCCTGCATGATGTGGATTCTACTAAAGATTTATGAAAACTGTTCACAGCTTGCAATGACGTGCGTTTTGCTTTAAACGCTCTGAAGAAAGGAAATGGTTACTTGGTGAGTAAGCCGCAGAGTTCGCAGAGATTTTAAGAATTTTTTCTCTATGGTCTCGATGTTCTCTGTAGCGAGGCTGACTTTCACACTTCTTTTCACTTCCAAAGTTAGAACATATTTGCGGGCAGATTAGTCGGTATGGTAGAATCAATCGGCTATGCAGGAACCGAAGACAATTACTGAAACGTTACCTCCTCCACCCGGCATCATTGGCTCGCTCCGTACCGGGTTTGATGCCATTGCCGGGCATGTCACAGCCATCGTTTTTCCATTGGCTCTTGACTTGCTCCTGTGGCTCGGCCCCCGACTGCGGGTAGATCAACTCTATGCCCGCTTCTATAAATATTCTCTTCAGAGCGCGCCCGCTTTGGGCATGACGCCCGACCAGATTACCCAAATCAAAAGTTCATACACGCCTGAATTTATTGCTGATCTACAGCGGCTGAATATGTTTGCATTTCTGCGGACTCTCCCAATCGGCATTTCCAGTCTGATGGCTGGAGCCAGGCCGGCGGCCTCCCCCCTCGGTTCGCCGCTTGCCCTTGAAGTTGGGCCGCTTGACTTGTTTTTTTGGATATTGATCTTGAGTTTCATAGGCTGGATGCTGGGCGCTTTGTATTTTCGCTGGGTGGCGGGATCGGTCTTTCCGGATGTTTCCATTCCGATGGGACGCGCTTTATCGCAGACTTTTCTCTACTCGGTCATTTGGTCGCTTCTTTTCGTGACCTTGGGCCTGCCCGCGTTTTTCATCTTTTATGTACTCTTTACGTTTAACTCGCTGATCGCGGAAGGAATTTTGTTATTCCTGGGATTCCTGTCCATGTGGGTGATCGTGCCGCTCTTCTTCTCGCCGCATGGAATGTTTATCAGAAAGCAAAATGCGCTGGTTTCCATTCTCAGCAGTTTTCAAATGACGCGCTTCACGATGCCGGCCAGCAGTCTCTTCGTGATGACAATTTTCCTGCTCAGCGTTGGCTTGAATGTGCTGTGGGCCTTCCCTGCCGCAGACTCATGGCTGGCGCTGGTTGGGATTTTAGGTCACGCGTTCATCTCCACTGCATTGCTGGCATCTTCCTTTGTTTATTATCGCGATATGACCGTCTGGCTTCAGGCCGTGCTCGAACGCCTGCGCACACAGACGCCGGCACAACGCGTATCATGAGCCGACTCGGAGGTTTTTGTGGCTGAAAAAGTAAATCATAGTTACGAAGCAAAAGATATTCAGGTATTGGAGGGACTCGAGGCTGTCCGCAAACGCCCGGGCATGTACGTGGGCGGCACGGACGTCAAGGCCCTTCATCACCTGGTCTATGAAGTTGTAGATAACTCCATTGACGAAGCGCTGGCGGGAGTATGTAATCGCATTGACATCACCATTCATTCCGATTCGAGTGTAACTGTTCAAGACAATGGCCGCGGCATCCCGGTTGGAATGCACCCGACTCAGAAGAAGTCCGCTTTGGAAGTGGTGATGACCACCCTTCACGCTGGCGGTAAGTTTGGCGGCGGCGGTTATAAAGTCTCCGGCGGTTTGCACGGTGTGGGCGTCAGCGCGGTCAACGCGCTATCGGAATGGTGCGAGGTGGAAGTCCGCCGCGAGGGCGGCATCCATTTCCAGCGATATGAACGCGGCTATCCCAAAGCGGCGGTCAAAGTGATCGGCAAGGTAAAAGCCGATGATACCGGGACCAAGACCACGTTCAAGTATGACCCGCAGATCTTTAAAGAGGAGATGGAATATCGCTTCGATACGCTGGTCCAGCGTTTTCGCGAGATGGCCTTTGTCACGCGCGGCGTCACCATCCATTTCCTGGATGAACGCACGCAACGACGGATGACCTTCTACTTTGAAGGCGGCATCACCTCCTTCGTCCGTTACTTGAATCGCAACCGCGAAAATTTGCATCCGGTGGTGTATGTTGAAAAACAAATGGAAGGCATTGGCATCGAAGCCGCCATCCAATACACGGACGCGTACACCGAATCAGTTTATTCATTTGCCAACACCATCAACACCATTGACGGCGGCACACATCTGACCGGCCTGCGGTCATCCATCACGCGCGTGGTCAATGATTACGCGCGCAAGAATGGACTGCTCAAAGATGCTGACCCGAACTTCTCCGGCGACGACACGCGTGAAGGTCTGACGGCGATTGTCTCGATCAAACATCCCGATCCGCAGTTTGAGTCGCAGACCAAAGTCAAGCTGATGAATCCCGAAGTGCAGACGTATGTCACTCAGATCGTGGGCGAGTCTTTCGCAACCTTCCTCGACGAAAATCCGCAGGCCGCCAAAGCGATCATCGCCAAGTGTCTGACTTCCGCACGCGCCCGCGACGCAGCGCGCAAAGCGCGCGACCTGGTCATCCGCAAATCCGCGCTCGAGTCGCTGACCCTGCCCGGCAAACTGGCGGATTGTTCCGAGCGCGATTCGTCCAAGACTGAACTCTACATCGTGGAGGGTGACTCGGCAGGCGGCTCGGCCAAACAGGGACGTGACCGTCACTTTCAGGCTATCCTGCCTCTGCGCGGCAAGATCATGAACACCGAGCGCGCCCGCCTCGATAAAATTCTATCGAGCAATGAAATCAAGGCGCTCATTTCCGCGCTGGGCACAGGCATCGGCGATAACTTTGACATCGAAGGTCTCCGTTATGGACGCGTCATCATCATGACCGATGCCGACGTGGATGGCAGTCATATCCGCACGCTCCTGCTGACGTTCTTCTTCCGTTACATGCCGGCGCTGATCGAAGATGGTCATCTTTATATTGCACAGCCGCCGCTGTATCGAGTGGCATACAAGAATCAGGTCAGGTACGCGTACACGGACAAGGAGAAAGATAAACTGGTCAAGGAGTTGGGAGGCGGCGACAAGATCGCAGTCTCGCGTTACAAAGGTCTCGGCGAAATGAATCCCGCTCAGTTGTGGGAGACGACCATGAATCCTGAGAATCGCACCCTGCTTCTCGTCACGGTGGACGATGCGGCAGAGGCCGACCGCACCTTTGACATGCTGATGGGCGACGCAGTGGATCCCCGCCGCAAGTTCATCCAGACCCATGCCAAAGCGGTCAGAAATCTGGATATTTAGTTTCTCGCTGTTTGAAATGGGGCGGACCCGTCAAGTCCGCCCCATTTTGCTTTCATCTTTGTCATGAAAGTACCACGCTTTTTCCATATAATATGGGTAAAATTTTTTCAGCATGTCACCACTGAGGTCCCTGTTTGGCTAAGACCACCACCACTCTGCGTGTCCCCGTTCCCCAGGGATTTGGGTTGGAGCGTTCCCGGCTCTTGAGCCGGTCGCTTCAGGTTGTCGTGTTTATTTATCAGTTCATCGCCGCGGCGGCATTTATCGCCGCATTATTCTTTGCCGCATCCTGGCTCAAGACACCTTTCCTGGGGGCCTTTTATGAACACACCATGCTTTTCAACGGCGCGGGTCCAACCGAGGAGGACGCGCCGGAATGGGAACTCCACGAGGCAGACGTTCATCTGGGCGATCAACTCATCGCTGTGAACAACATTCCGGTTCGTTCCGCCTCCGAAGTTCAAAACATCCTCAGCGGATTTTTCCCCGGCGAGACCATTCCGATCACGGTCCGCACCGCGGCCGGGGAGGAGAAAACGCTGGATGTAACGCTCAATGCGTTCCCGTCCGTGGACCGAACGGCGTACTTTGTCCTGCCCATATTTATCAGTTTATTGTTCCTGACTCTCAGCCTGTGGATTTTTGGAATGCGCCGCACCGAATCGGCGGGACGCGCCTTTGCCATTTTCGCTTCTTCGCTCAGCATCACCTCCGGCTCTCTCTTCGACCTGTTTACGACTCACCACCTGTCATACATCTGGACCCTCGGCCTCGCCATGACCGGCGGCGCGCTGATTGACCTGGCCTTGTCGTTCCCACAGGAAGTGCGCGCCGTGGTTGGGCGGCCGTATGTGCGCTGGCTTGGTTATCTGGCCGCGCTTCTGCTCGGTCTTTACGCTTTCACCACACTCTTCAATTTCAATCAACCCACCGCTTACTACGCGGCCTGGCGCTGGATTTATCTATTCGTCGGTCTGTCGAGCGTGATGTACCTGCTGGCAAACATCTATTACGCCTACACCGCGCAGTCGCCAGTCGTCAAGACGCAGGCGCGTATGATTCTCACCGGCACCCTCTTCGCTTTTTCGTGGATGGTCGCGTGGTTGCTGACCTCATCCATTCCCGGCATTTCCGGTTTGCCTTTCACGCCGTACATGTTCCTGCCCATCGTCCTCTTTCCGCTGACGCTGGGTTACACCATTTTGCGCTTCCGCTTTTTGCGCACGGATGATTGGGTGCGGCAGGGTGTTGTATATTTCTTGTTGACTCTCTTCATCATTGCCGGTTATGGCCTGATCGTCACAGGGTTGAGCATTGTTTTCACCACAGCCATGCCAGCCAGCAATCCGTTTTGGATCGGCGCGCTTGTTTTTATCGTCGCGATTCTGCTTGACCCGATCCGTGTGCGCCTGCAGGCTTTTGTAGATTCAACTTTCTTCCGGGGCCAACGCGCCTACACCGAAAGCCTTCAAAACTTCACCCATGAATTGACGGGAGCGCTCGATCTCGGGACCATTGGCCGGACTCTGCGCCAACAAATCATTTCCACGCTGGCGCCCGACCGCGTCCACATCTTCACTTATGACGCGTTGAACGACCAGTTTGTGTCTCTCCCCGCTGAAGACAGCCGCGCCAGCACCGATATTCGATTCTCCTCGAGCAGTCCGCTGGCGCAATACTTCATCAAGGAAAAATTGCCGTTGTATCTGGATGGAGCGTCGTTGCCTGCCAGTCTGAAACTTGAACAGGCGCGTCTCGCCTTGCTCGGTGCGCGGCTGTTTATCTCTCTGCCCGGGCGTGAGCAACCGACCGGCTGGCTGGCGCTGGGACCGCGCCTTTCGGGTCAGGCCTACGCGCCGCGTGATTTGATGTTCCTCGAGAACATCGCAGACCAGGCCTCGGTCGCGATCCAGCGTGTGCAGACGGTGGCCAACCTCGAACGCCGCGTGCAGGAAATGAACGCCCTGACGCGCGTGTCGCAGGGTGTGAACGTCACGTTGACTTTCGACGATGTGCTTGAACTGATCTACGCCCAGACCGCGCAGATTATCCCCACCTCTCACTTTCACATCACGCTCTACAACAAAGACAACGATTATTACTATTACGGCTTTGCAGTTGAGAATAATGACCGCATCGGTTCGCGCGAGAATATTCCCTTCCCGCCCAACACAGGGCTTGCGCCAGAGATCATCAAGCGCGGCCGCCCCGTGCAGACTCAGGATTACACACATGAATGTCAGGCGCGCGGAGTCTCGCCTGAGACCGAAGGCGTGTTTGCGTGGATGGGCGTGCCGCTCAACGCGGGCGCTGAATCCATCGGCGCGTTGAGCGTCGGTAGCCGCGACCCGGGCACGGCTTACACGCGCGCTCAATTGGAATTATTGCAGGCCATCGCAGACCAAACCGCAGGAGCCATTGTCAAAGCCCGACTGCTTCAAGAGACTCAGCAACGCGCCCATCAACTCAGCACGTTGAACGATGTGACGCGGCAACTCACCTCCACGCTGGAATTGGAGCCTCTACTTCAAAACATCCTCGAGAGCGCGGTCAACATCTTGAACTGTGAAGCGGGAAGTTTCTTTCTCGTGGATGAACAGACCGGTGAATTGATCTTCCGCGTGACGGTCGGGCCGGTGGCGAAGGATTTGCTCGGCCAGCGTCTGCCGCCCGGCAGTGGAATCGTGGGACGTGCGGTCAACACACGCGGCCCGGTCATCGAGAATGATGTCAATCGCGCAAGCGACTGGAACGATAATGTTTCAAAACAGACCGGCTTTGCGACGCGCGCTTTGCTGGCGGTGCCCTTGCAGGTAAAGGACAATGTCATCGGCGTGATTGAAGTGATCAACCGCCGCGACGGTCTGCCCTTCGTGGAAGAAGATCAAAACCTGCTGACCGCCTTTGCGGGCCAGGCGGCGGTCGCCATGGAGAACGCGCGCTTGTATACATTGACCGACCAGGAACTGGCCGCCCGCGTGGAGGAACTTTCGGTCATGCAACGCATTGACCGGGAACTCAACGCCAGCCTCGAAATGGATCGCGCCATGCGCATCACTCTGGAATGGGCCATGCGCCAGTCCAATGCGGACGCCGGGTTGATCGGAATGCTTGAAGAGGGCAAACTGCGAGTCGTGGCCCAGCAGGGTTACGAAAATTATCTTGGCAATTATCAAGAGCAGGCCATGCCGCTGGAAATCCCAGCGTTGAAAACGGCTGTCGAAACGGGGCTCCCGCAAAGGGTCCAGTTGGAAGCGAGCGGAAGTTCGAGTCTGCTTCCGACGGCGCGCGTCCAAATCGTGATTCCGATTCGACGCGAAGCCTCGGTCATCGGCTTGTTGATGCTGGAAACTTCCGGCGACTCGCAGGAAGACCTGGCGTTCCTCAACCGCTTGAGCGACCATGCCGCCATCGCCATTTCGAATGCGCAACTCTATGGCGAAGTCCAGCGCGCCAACCTTGCGAAGAGCGACTTCGTTTCGTTCGTGGCGCACGAACTGAAGAACCCGATGACTTCGATCAAGGGCTACTCCGAATTGCTGGCGGCGGGCGCGGTCGGCTCGATCAATGAAATGCAGACCAACTTCCTGAACACGATTCGCTCGAACGTGGAACGCATGTCCACGCTCGTTTCGGATTTGAACGATAACTCCAAGATCGAAGCCGGACGTTTGCGGCTCGAGTTCAAACCGGTGGAAGTGAATGAGTTGGTGGACGATGTAGTGCGTTCGACCAAACGTCAGATCGAAGATAAAAAGCAGATCATCCAGGCCGAACTGCCGCCATTGCTTCCGAAGGTGTGGGGCGACCCGACTCGTCTTGGACAGGTGCTGGTCAATCTGGTCAGCAACGCGACCAAGTACACACCGGAAGGCGGCGTGGTTGTGGTCGGCGCGGAAGCAACACCCAATCGCTGGGACCCCGAAGGCGCGGGCATGGTAGTGCATTTGTGGGTGAAGGATAATGGCATCGGCATCAGCCCTGAAGATCAACAGAAGGTTTTCCAAAAATTTTTCCGCTCTGAAGATCAGAAGGCGCGTGAATCTCCCGGCACGGGTCTTGGTTTGAACATTACAAAAAGTCTGATTGAAATGCAAGGCGGGCGTATTTGGTTTGAGAGCGAGTTCCGCAAAGGCACGACCTTCCACTTTACGATTCCGGTCGCGGAGAATTAATCATGCCGCTTCGTGTCGCTGTTGGATCTGCGCAAGCACTCGATGGACGTGAAGCCGGCCTGCAAGCCGCGCATCAGGCGCTCAATCGTCTGGGCGTCGGCGCGCCGGGCCTGGGCATCATGATCGCTTCGAACCAATATCAGCCGCGCGAAGTTGTGAGCGGCGTGGCGAGTCTGCTGGGTGATGCGCCATTGATTGGTTTCAGCGCGCCCGCTGGATTGTCCAGTGAAGGCCAGCATCCACATTCGGTCACGCTGGCTTTGTTGAGCGGCGATTTTCAGGCCGAGGCGCAGTGGTATCCGGGCTATGCCCAGTCTGGACGTGAAACAGCCAATCGTCTTCTGCAATCTGCGGCGGCCAATAAAGAGAACCGCGCCGCGATCTTTTTTGCGGACGGTTTCAATGGCGACGCCGAGCAATTGTGCGCCGCGATCCAACCCGGTTCTTTGCCGATGGCAGGCGGTCTCTCCAGTGGAGATTTGCACACCGGCAACACGTATCAAATGATTGGCAATCAGGTTGGGACAGGCAGTCTGGCCGCGGCTTTCTTGCGCGGAAATATTCGCATGGGAGTCGGATACGCTCACGGCTGGGACCCGGTGGGCAGTCAGTTTCGCGTGACTCGTTCGCGCGGCTTCTGGCTCCGGACCCTCGACGGGCGTCCGGCTTCGGAGACCTATGCGGAACTCTTCGGCCACCCCGCGCGTGATTGGGCTTTTCCTCCTCTGAGTTATTTGGCGCGTCTCTATCCGCTCGGCGTGGAGCAGGGTGAAGATTTAATCGTGCGCGCGCCCATACGCGTCGAAGCGGACGGGAGTTTCCGCATGAACGCCGCCATCCGTGATGGCATCGACGCGTATCTGCTGGTGGGAAGCCGGGCTTCCTGTGAGAAAGCCGCCATGCAGGCCGCGCAACTGGCCCTGCACGCGTTGGGAGAGGTCAAACCTGTCTTCGCGCTGGTGCTGGTGGACATTGCCTGGCAGATGCTTTTGAAGTCCAACCCGGGCGCGGAAGTCTCCGCGGTGCAGGATATTCTGGGCGCGGGTGTTCAAATCGCAGGCGGGTACACGCTGGGGCAGATCGTCCCTGGCAGAGATGGAGCCAGTCCGCGCTTTTTGAATCAACATATCGTGGTCATCGCGTTTGGGGAGGAGAAATAGAAATACTGAGGCCATGCTTTTTATAAAAGCATGGCCTCTTCACAAGGAGGAGAAGGACAATAGCGAGATAGACTTCGGAGATTTCGCAAATCTCCGAAGTCTTTTTATTGTTACGCGGGGATGCTGACCTTGGGCAGTTCATCCATCGCGGCGTGGACGGCCTCGGCGGGATATTCGTAATCTTCAAGTTTGCCGTTGAGGTAGGCTTCGTACGCGCCCATGTCGAAGTTGCCGTGACCAGAAAGGTTGAACAGGATCACGCGCTTCTCGCCTTTGGCTTTTGCATCCAGGGCTTCATCAATCGCGGCGCGGATGGCGTGGGCTGACTCAGGCGCAGGAATAATCCCTTCTGCCTTTGCAAATTGAAGAGCCGCTTCAAAGGTGGCTTTCTGTTTGACCGCGATGGCTTCAATCAAGCCCGCATCGTAGAACGCGCTCAGGCTGGGCGCCATGCCATGATAGCGGAGTCCGCCGGCGTGAATGGACGGGGGCACGAAGCCATGTCCCAGTGTATACATCTTGACGATGGGAGCCATCTTGGCGGTGTCGCCATAATCAAAGGTGTACGCGCCCTTTGTCAAGGAAGGAGCGGCGGTGGGTTCGACGGCCAGCAGACGCGTCTTGCGTCCGTTCTTCAAGTTTTCGCGCAGGAACGGATAGGCGATGCCTGCGAAGTTCGAGCCGCCACCCACGCAACCAATGACCACATCGGGGTATTCATTGGCCAGGTCCATTTGCTTGATTGCCTCTTCGCCGATTACGCTCTGATGCGTCAGCACATGGTTCAACACCGAGCCGAGGCTATACTTCTTTTTGCCTCCCGAGGTAGCCGCAACTTCAACCGCTTCCGAGATGGCAATGCCGAGCGAACCGGGGCTGTTCGGATCGGAGGCCAGGATGGAGCGGCCATAATTGGTGCGATCAGTGGGACTGGCGAAAACTTTCGCGCCGAAGGATTCCATCATGATGCGGCGGTAAGGCTTTTGAGTGTACGACACCTTGACCATGTACACTTCAACGTCAATGCCAAAGAAATTTCCAGCGAGCGAAAGAGCCGATCCCCATTGGCCGGCTCCGGTCTCAGTGGTGAGGGCTTTCGTCCCAGCGATCTTGTTATAGAAGGCTTGGGGGATGGCGGTGTTCGGCTTGTGACTCCCGGCGGGCGAAACACCCTCGTTTTTATAATAAATGTGCGCCGTTGTGCCGAGCGCTATTTCGAGGCGGCGGGCGCGGATCAGCGGGGTGGGGCGATAGAGTTTATAAATCTCGCGCACTTCATCCGGGATTTGGATGAAGCGTTCGGTCGAGACTTCCTGCATGATCAGGTCCATTGGGAACAGCACCGCCAGAAAGTCCGGTGTGACCGGTTCGAGCGTATCCGGCCTCAGCACGGGGGTCGGCGCGACCGGGCTATCGGCGTTGATGTTGTACCAGAACTTCGGCAGGTCCGTTTCATTCAGCAGAAATCGGGTTTGGTCAGACATGGGAAACTCCTTTGGATTTGCGATTTTCGATTGACGATTTACGATTTTCCTCTCCGTTCGCGCTGAGCCTGGTCAAAGCGTGGGAGAGGGTCAGGATGAGGAAAAAAAGGAGGGTTCCCTTCAGGGTGGATGAAAAGTGATTGGGATCATTCTTCCCTCACGGCACAAAAAGTGGAGTGTTGCTGTCCGTCTCGCGGGTTTCTTGTTGATCGGTCAAAACCTGCGCGGCAGGCAGGGACATATCTTCGATCTGCTCTACAAAATGCTCTTGCAGGCTGATTTCCATTGGCTCTGTGTATGTGATTTGTGCGTTCATAACTCTTCTCCTTTTACTTCCCTCGCCCTTTTGGGAGAGGGATAGTGGGTGAGGGTAAAAACAAAAACAGCGTTCATCCCAAATGATAGATCCTTGATCTACCAAAAGGGACGAACGCTGTACGATACGCGCCCGTGGTGCCACCCGATTTAAGCGGCCTGCCTTTGAACAAAAAATCCCGTTGTGATGCAACGGGATTCAAGCCAGCTTCACTCTTTTGGTCAGCTAGTTTATGAAACTAAGTGACCTAGCCTTGATAACGGTGGCGTTCCGTCTCGGATACTCTCCTTCTCAGGATTTCGCCTCGAAGCTCGGAGGTCCATTCGGCGCTGTCGTCTCGGGCAGGACTTTCACCAACCGCCTGCTCTCTGAAATGGCAGGAACTTCACCTGCCACATGCCGTCGTCCAACGCGTACTCGTCCTCGTCACAGCCTTTTGAATATTTCGGCTGATTATATGCCGTATTTTTTTGCTGTCAAGACTTTATAAAGAAAAAACCAGTCTGCTTACCTGCGCGGAAGAGAAGTAAAATACAGACGGTGGAATGCAAGGCTCCATTGGTTTTGTTTGAAAGGAGACAAAGATGCAAAAGATTCACTGGATCGTCTTGATCATGATCGCGGCGCTTTTGGGAACATCTGGATGTACGCTTTCCCTCTACTCGACGCCGCTTCCGACTCCGACCGTGCTGTTCATCCCCACCCTGACTCCTCTGCCGACCACGGCTGTTCCGCCCACCTCGACGGCGATTGGTGTCACCCCGAATCTTCCCACGACCGTTCCTCCTACATTTGTTCCGTTTACATCCTTCCCGCCCACTGCCATTCCACCGACGCACGTCCCTCCAACTCAGCCGCCGCCCGCCAACTTCTGTGCGGATGGTCAGGCCACGGCCTTGATCAACAGTTTCAGGAATGCATTGCAAACCTCGAATGGAGAATTGCTGGCCTCTCTGGTGAGTCCTGTCCACGGCATGGACGCGCGTTACTACCGCGATGGCCGCGTCGTCAATTATGACCAGACCCATGCCAAATTCCTGTTCGAGTCAACCTTTCAAGTGGAGTGGGGTCTTGCGCCGGGCAGTGGTCAGATGACCAAAGGCTCTTTCCACGAAGTCATCATCCCCTCCCTGCTCGATCTCTTCGGTAAAAATTACACCCTGGCTTGCAATCAAGTTCAAGTCGGTGGGACAACTTATAACGCGGCCTGGTCATATCCCGGTATTAACTTTTATTCAGTCTACTTTGCGGGCACACAGGCCAATGGCAACATGGATTGGCACACCTGGGTGATCGGGATGGAATATGTAAACGGCAAGCCTTATCTGTACGCGATCATGCAATTCTTCTGGGAGCCGTAAAAAACATTTCTTGAACTGATTCGATGACAACGGCGGGTAAGAATTACCCGCCGTTTGATTTCCATAATTTCGGGCTAAAATTATGGAGAACGAGGAGATATTATGCACCTTTCACCGCTTGCCATGCACATCCCGGATGGCTTTCTAAGCCTGATGATTTCAGTTATATGCTGGGTTTTCACGATCACATTGGATGGGATTGCCATCTCGCGCACGAACAAATCTCTCGGTGAACGACAAGTGCCCTTGATGGGCATCATGGCCGCTTTTATTTTTGCGGCGCAGATGATCAACTTCCCCGTGGCGGGCGGGACCTCGGGGCATTTGCTCGGCGGCGCTCTGGCCGCCATCACGCTGGGGCCATGGGCCGCGATGCTGGTCATGACTTCCGTGATTGCAGTTCAAGGTTTGTTGTTTCAGGACGGCGGCCTGACCGTGATGGGCGCCAACATTTTGAACATGGGGTTGGTGACTGTCGTCATTGGCTACGGACTTTATCGAAGTGTGCTTGGGCGCAATCAGACGATGAAACTTGTCGTTGCCGGGCTTGCGGCCTGGCTTTCGGTCATGGGCGGCGCGTTGCTCACTTCACTTGAACTTTGGCTGAG
>Ga0334722_10005804_pt1 | contig 12358 bp, 11 predicted proteins | sample C3_bottom_MG_FD_207210 | JGI IMG/M metagenome (GOLD analysis project Ga0334722, IMG submission 207210) | Sediment microbial communities from Yellowstone Lake, YNP, Wyoming, USA - C3_bottom | ecosystem: Environmental > Aquatic > Freshwater > Lake > Sediment | place: USA: Wyoming | collected...
TACGTGGACATGTTCACCGACATGTTCAACTCGCTCGACGGCGGCACCACCCCGCGGGAGACCTTTTACGACGGCTACGTCGTCAACGCGGTCATGGATGCCGCCTACCGGTCGGCGGCCAGCGGCGCCTGGGAGCCCGTCGAGCTGTACGAGTGGCGGGGCGGCACGACGCCCCGGATCACCGCGCGGGGAGAGACCTTCGAAGGCCACACGGTGATCAAGCGCGAGGTCCTGCCCGACGGCCGCGTCAAGATGATCCTCAAGGACGTCGATACCGGCGACTACGCCGAGCGCATCGTCGCGGGTGCCTGACGCCCAGACCGGGGCTAGGCGGCGGAGCCGTCCTCGGTCATGTCGGCGGCCGGGAGGCCGGCGCCGACCCAGCGGGCCAGGCCGCCGCGCGCGAACAGCTCGTCGGCGACCATGGCCGCCGCGCCCATGACGCCCGCGAGCGCGCCCAGCGATGAGCGCTGGATCAGCAGGTCTCGGGTCGCCAGCGGCAGCGACCGGCGGTACACGGTCTCGCGGATGGCCGCGAGGAGCGCGTCGCCGCTGCGCGCCACGCCGCCGCCGATGACGATCAGCGACGGGTTGAAGAAGTTCACCACCGATGCCAGCATCGAGCCCACCTGCCGGCCGGCGCTCTGGAGCAGCTCGAGGGCGACGGGATCGCCGAACGACGCCGCGATCGCAACGTCCTCGGCGGTGATGGCCCCGCCGCGGTCGAGCGCCGCCGCCAGCCTCGCGCTCCGCCCGCTCCGCGCCGCCTCCTCCCCGTCCCGTGCGAGTGCCGCGCCGCCCGCGAGCGCCTCCAGGCAGCCGATGTTGCCGCAGCGGCAGACGACCGCGCGGGCGCCCGCCACTTGGATGTGCCCGACGTCGCCGGCCGCGCCCTGCGCCCCACGGTGCAGCCGCCCGTCGGAGATGATCCCGGCCCCGATCCCGGTTCCGACCTTCACGACCACCACGTTGTCGTGGCCCACGGCGATCCCGGATCGCCACTCGCCCAGCGCCAGCACGTTGACGTCGTTGTCGACCCAGACCGGCGCCCCGTACCGGGCGGCGAACCGCTCTCGGACCGGGTAGCCGTCCCAGCCGGGCATGATGGGCGGGGAGATGGACCGTCCGGTCCGGAACTCGACCGGGCCAGGCACGCCGATCCCGATCGCCCAGGCGCGCCCGGCGAGCCCCCGGGTCCCGGCCTGCAGGCGCTCGAACAGCTCGTCGACACGGTCGAGCACGGCGTCCGGCCCGGCGGCGATGTCGGCGGGCTCGTCGAGATGCCCGAGGATGCGGCCGTCGAGCGTCGTGACCGCGACGTCGATCGAGCTCGCCCCCAGGTCGGCCACGAGCAGGTGGCCGGCGTGCGCCTGGAATGAGAGCTGGCGCGGTGGCCGGCCCCCGGTGCTGGGCCCGGGATCGCCCTCGACGACGAGGCCGCGGTCGATGAGCTCCGACACGCGCTGGGCGACCACGCCCCGCGAGAGGCCCGTCCTGACCACAAGCTCTGCTCTGGAGCGCGATCCCATCCGGACCTCGTCGAGCACGGCGACCAGCGCGTCCAGCGCCTCGTCCGGCAGAGGTCCGGGCTGACCCGGCACGGCGTCCACGCCGCGGATCATAGCGGCGGATCGGCGCGCTGGGCATCGACTTTTGCCACTCGAGCGTCAAAGAGCCGCCCTTCGATGGGCGAATTGCGCGCGACGCCGCGAGCTGCCGTGGTCGGCTTGCGAGCACGCGCCGATCCGTTCAGGCCGACCCATGCGTGGCAAGTCCGGATTGGCGCCCCTTTGAGTGGGCCGAATCGCCCTTCTCTCCGCCGCGAACCCGTATAGACTGGTCGAACCGTCGCGGCGAACCCAACGCCTCTCGTGGAGCAGTCGCCCATGCAGCGTCGCTCGGACATCGGCACCGCCGTCATCGGCAGCGGCTTCATCGGCACGGTGCACCTCGAGGCCCTCCGGCGCATCGGCGTCCGGGTGGTCGGGCTGCTCGAGGCGTCGCCCGAACTGGGAAGGCGCCGGGCCGAGGAGCTGGGGCTGCCACGTGCCTATGCGACCCTGGACGAGCTGCTCGCCGACGACGCCGTGCGGGTCGTCCACGTCACCTCGCCCAACGAGCTCCACTACCCGCAGGTCAGGGAGATCCTCGCCGCTGGCCGCCACGTGGTGTGCGAGAAGCCGCTCGCCCTGACGTCCGCGGAATCGGGCGAGCTGGTCCGCCTCGCCGGGCAGAGCGGCCTCGTCAACGCCGTGAACTTCAACATCCGCTGGTACCCGCTCAACCAGCACGTCGCAACCATGGTGGCCGACGGCGCGCTGGGCGACGTCCGCCTGGTGACCGGCCGCTACTTCCAGGACTGGCTGCTCTACGACACCGACTGGAACTGGCGCCTCGAGGCCGACCGGGGCGGCGCGCTCCGCGCCGTGGGCGACATCGGCAGCCACTGGCTGGACCTCACGAGCTTCCTCACGGGTCTTCGCGTCGAGGCCGTCATGGCCGACCTGACCACGTTCATCAAGGTCCGCCACAAGCCGGCCGGCCCGGTGGCGACGTTCTCGACCGAGCGCGCCGCCGAGACGGTGCCCGTGGAGATCCGCACGGAGGACACGGCGTCGATCCTGCTGCGCTACGAGGGCGGCGCCCGCGGGGCGGTCAGCATCAGCCAGCTGTCGGCCGGGCGCAAGAACAGCCTGGCCTACCAGATCGACGGCGCCTCCTCCGCCGTGGCGTGGGAGTCGGAGCAGCCCGACTCGCTGTGGATCGGCCACCGCGACCGGCCCAACGAGCAGCTGCTCCGCAACCCCGCGCTCATGAACGCCGACGGCGCCGCCGCGGCCCGCCTTCCGGGCGGCCACGTCGAGGGGTTCGCCGACACGTTCGCCGCGGCCTTCACCGCGGTCTACGCCGACGTGCTCGCCGGGCGGCCCTCGGACCGCCCGCGCTACGCCACCTTCGCGGCCGGCCATGAGGAGATGGTGGTCGGCGACGCGATCCTCGAGAGCTCCCGAGCCGGCCGCTGGGTCGAGGTGGCCCGATGACCGGGCCCGCCGCCGCCCTGGCCGCGTCGGCCGACCGAAACCCCATCCGCCGTCCCGTTCACGTCCAGGAGGAGCACCAGCGATGAAGCTCGGCTTCCTGACCGCCCCGTTCCCGGAGACGCCGCTGATGGAGGTCGCCGACTGGGCGGCGTCCGAGGGCTTCGAGGTCCTCGAGATCGCGTGCTGGCCGCGCGCCGGCGGCGATACGCGCCGCTACGCCGGCACCAGCCACATCGACGTGGCCAACCTCTCCGCGTCGCAGGCGACGGAGATCCGCGCGGCGCTCGCGGCCAAGGGCCTGGCCGTCTCCGGGCTCGGCTTCTACCCGAACCCGCTCCATCCCGACCCCGAGCACCGGGCGGCGGTCATCGCGCACCTCAAGCGCGTCATCGACGCGGCCGAGAAGATGGACGTGCCGCTGGTGAACACGTTCATGGGCGGCGACGGCGCCCGGAACCTGGACCAGAACTGGGAGGAGGCGCTGCGCGTCTGGCCGGACATCGTCCGCTACGCGCAGGACCACGGCCGGAAGATCACGCTCGAGAACTGCCCGATGCTGTTCAGCTACGACGAGTGGCCGGGCGGGCACAACATCGCCACGACGCCGCGCATGTGGCGCCGGATCCTGGAGCAGTGGGGCGGCACGATCGGGCTCAACTTCGACCCGAGCCACCTGGTCCTCCAGATGATCGACATCCAGCGCTTCCTGCGCGAGTTCGGGCCGCACGTCCTCCACTACCAGGCCAAGGACCTGATGATCGATCGCGACGGCCTGTACGAGAACGGCGTGTTCTCGATGGGCATGGGCTGGCAGGTCCCGCGCATCCCGGGCCTGGGCGAGGTGGACTGGGGGATCGTCCACGGGGAGCTGTACCGCGCCGGCTACGAGGGCGACTGCATCATCGAGCACGAGGACCGGCGCTTCGAGGGGACCGACGCGAAGGTCAAGCAGGGCTTCCTGATCGCCCGGGACGTCCTTCGCCCGCTGTGCCACTGACGCAACCCTCGTCCCCCAATCCGGAGTTGACGCTGGGTTGGGCCACCCGTAGCATCCATCATCGATTATCGAGGACACCAATCTGCGACCGGCGCGCCCCCCGGCCGCTACACGTGCCCAGCCCGGAGTGACATGAGCCTCGACATCGCGAACCTGTCCGAGCGGGACATCGCCAAGACCATCGACCACAGCCTGCTGCGCCCCGAGCTGGACGACCGCCAGATCGAGGAGGGCTGTGCCCTGGCCGCGAGGTACCACGTCGCGTCGGTCTGCTGCCGGCCGGCGGACATCAGGCGGGCCTCGGCGCTGCTCGCCGGCACGGACGTGGCGGTGGGATCCACCGTGGGCTTCCCGCACGGCAACCACCTGACTGCGGTGAAGGTCGCGGAGGCGCGCCAGGCGCTCGCGGACGGGGCGACCGAGCTCGACATGGTGCTCCAGATCGGCGCCCTCAAGTCCGGTCGCGACGCGGACGTCCAGGCGGACATCGCCGCGGTCGTCGAGGTGGCCCATGCGGCGGGCGCCATCGTCAAGGTGATCTTCGAGAACGCCTACCTGACCCATGGCGAGAAGGTCCGGGCGTGCCGCCTCGCCGAGGCCGCCGGCGCCGACTTCGTGAAGACCTCGACGGGGTTCGCCCCTTCCGGCGCCACGCACGAGGACCTGCGCCTGATGCGGGCGAACACCTCGCCGCGGATGCGGATCAAGGCCGCCGGCGGCGTGCGGACGCTCGACGCCCTGCTCGCCGTCATGGCCCTGGGCACGACGCGCATCGGCGCCACCGCCACCGAGGCGATCATCCTCGAGTTCCGGGCGCGGAAGGCCGGCCTCGAGCCGGCGCCGGCCGCCTCGTCGAGCGGGGAGGGCTCCGACTGATGGCGCGTCCCGTCCGCGTCGGCATGCTCGGCTGCGGGTTCATCGGCGAGTTCCACGCCCTCGGCCTGCGGTACGTCCGCGAGGCGCAGCTGGTGGCGGCCTGTGACGCCGACGCCGCTCGCGGCGAGGCCTATGCCGCCCGGTTCGGCTGCCGGGCCCTGGCCTCGATCGAGGAGCTGTGCGCGGATCCGGACGTCGACCTCGTCGTCGTATCGGTGCCCAACCACCTGCACCGGGAGGCGGTGCTCAGGCTGGCTGCCGCGGGCAAGGGCGTGGCGTGCACCAAGCCGCTGGGCCGCAATGGCGCTGAGGCTCGCGAGATGCTCGCGGCGGTCGAGCGGGCCGGCGTCTTCAACGCCTACCTCGAGAACGTGATCTTCAACCCGGACTTGCTGCGGATGCGGGACATGGTCCAGGCCGGCGCCATCGGGCGGCTCACGACCGTTCGCGCCCGCGAGGGTCACTCTGGGCCCCACGCCGCGCACTTCTGGAATGCCGAGCTCGCCGGCGGCGGCGCGCTCCTCGACATGGCCTCGCACGGCGCCGAGTACGCCCGGTTCCTGTTCGGCAAGGACGCCGAGGTTGCGGACGTCTTCGCCTGGGGCGCCACGCTCGTGCATGGAGCGCGGACGACCGGCGAGGACAACGCCATGATGATCATGCGGCTGGCCGACGGGCGCGCCGCGACCATCGACGTCTCGTGGTCCTCCAAGGGCGGGCTGGAGGGGCGCTTCGAGGCGTACGGCGACGCGGGGCGGCTGATCACCGACATCAGCGTCGGCTCGCTCAAGGCGTTCGTCGAGCGGCCGGCCGGCTACGTGGTGGAGAAGGCTGACGTCGAGACCGGCTGGATCTTCCCCGTCCCCGACGAGGTCCGCGTCCACGGCCACGACCTGATGATGGCCGACGTCGTGGGCGCCTATGCGGAGGGGCGCGCTCCGCAGGAGACGTTCCGCGACGGGTTCGCGGTGAACGCCATCCTCGACGCCGCCTATCGCTCGATGCGAAGCGGGCGCTGGGAGCCGGTCGAGCGCACCCCGTCGCCCCAGGGGGCGGCCGCGTGACCGCCGCCGCCACATGGTTGCGGGACGCCGCCGACCTGATCGCCCGCGTCGCCGCCACCCAGGCGGCCGGGATCGAGACCGCCAGCCAGTGGTCCGCGGACGCGATCGGCTCGGACGGCCTCGTCCACCTGTTCGGGACCGGGCACTCCCGCATCCCGGTCGAGGAGATGTTCCCCCGGTACGGGTCCTACCCCGGGTTCAACCCGATCGTCGAGCTGTCGATGACGAACCACACGCAGGTGGTGGGCGCCAACGGGCAGCGCCAGGCGATGTTCATCGAGCGGATCCCCGGCCTCGCCGAGGTGATCCTGTCCAACTTCCGGTTCGGCGCCCACGACGTCATGGTGGTCTTCTCGGCGAGCGGCCTCACCGCGGTTCCGGTCGAGATGGCCAGGGGGGCCAAGGCCCGCGGCCTGCGCGTGGTCGCGGTCACGTCGGTGGCGCAGTCCCTGGCCGCGGAGCCCGAGCCCGCCGCCGGCGCCCGGCTCCTCGAGGTGGCCGACCTGGTGCTCGACGTGTGCAGTCCCCAGGCCGACGCATCGGTGCGCATCCCCGGTCTGGAGAGTCCAGTCGGCCCTTTGTCCACGGTGGGTGCGGTGGCCATCGTCAATGCGATCAAGTCCCGGACCGCCGAGCTGCTCGTCGAGCGGGGGGCGATGCCGCCCGTCATCAGCCGCGCCAGCGCGGTCGGAGCGGAGCGGTCCCAGGAGCTGTTCAACCAGGCCTATCGAGAGCATGCGCGGCGGCTCGCCCGTGCGATCGACCTGCAAGGAGGTGAGTGACGGAGGACCACCAGGAACACGCGGGGTAGCCCGGCACACGGCGGACCAGCACCACTCTGGGGCTCGCGACCGCTGGCAGGAGGAGAGATAGATACATGAGACAACTCGGCAAAGCCAATTCGCTGCTGGCCCTCGCAGCGGCGGCGATGCTCGTGGGAGCATGCAGCAGCGGCGGCTCAGCGAGCCCAACGCCCAACACGACCGGCCCGTTCACGATCGGGTACTCCAACGGCGCTGCCGTGGGCAACGGCTTCCGCGAGGAGCAGGTCTGCACCGCGAAGGCGGAGGTCGCTGCGCTCGGGACGAGCAAGATCTCCGGCATCACCGTCATCCACCGCAACACGGACGCCGCCGGTCAGCTGTCCGACCTCCGGACGCTGATCTCGCAGAACGTCAACGCGCTCGTGTTCAACCCGAACGACCCGGACGCCCTCAACCCGGCCCTCGCCGAGGCTCACTCGAAGGGCATCGTCACCGTGTCGGTTGATGCCTACGTCACCGATCCGAACACCTGGAACCTGTACAACAACCAGGTCAAGTACGCCCAGCTCGGCGCCGAATGGCTGTTCAAGCAGATGGGCGGCAAGGGGACCGTCTGGTACACCCGCGGCCTCGCCGGCCACCCGGCCGATTCCGACCGCGACATCGGCTTCAACAACGCCCTGAAGGAATACCCGAACATCAAGGTGCAGAACCCGGGCGGCACGTTCACCGGCTGGGATCCGGCGACGGCAACCCAGATCACCAATGACGAGATCGCCAGCGGCGCCTACGACCAGATCCAGGGCATCTGGGCGTCCGGCATGGGCGCGCAGATCGTCGACGCGATCAAGTCCGCCAACAAGAAGTTCGTGCCGATCGCGGATGCCGACATCGGCGCGTTCGTCGCACAGCTGCTCAACCCGACCGGCTACCCGGGCCTCGTCGGCGCGGCCGTCACCAACACGGCCTCCGTCGGCGGCGCGGGCGTCAACCTCGCCTACAAGCTGCTGACCGGTGCGACCGTCGAGCAGACAGCGGGTGCCGGACGACCGCACACGATCCTGCTCGACCCGCAGATCCTCGACAACACGACCGACCAGGGCAAGGCCGACCTCCAGAAGTGGGTCTCGGTCCCCAACATGGATCCGCTCTGGCCGCTCAGCCTGTCGATCCCGGGTTGGACCGACTACGATCCGAACACCGTTCCCTCGTCCTGCAAGGGCGCATAGGGTCGACCTCCGTCCAGTGGGGACGCCGGCGTCGCCGGCGTCCCCGTGTTCTCCAGTCAGGGGCCGAATGACTGCCACCACCAGCCTGCTCCTCGAGGCGACCGACGTCTCCAAGAACTACGGGGCCGTGGTCGCCCTCGATCACGCGTCGCTTTCTGTTCGGCCCGGCGAAGTCCACGCTCTGATGGGCGCCAACGGCGCCGGCAAGAGCACGCTCGTCAAGATCCTCACGGGGGCCGTGACGCCCGACGCCGGGCGGATCGTGGTGCGCGGCCGCGAGCGCGCCTCACACTCGCCGGCCGATGCGCGCAGGAATGGGCTCGTCTCGGTCTACCAGGAGCCCGCCCTCATCCCCGACCTCGACATCCGCGACAACCTGCAGCTGACCCGGACGCCGGTGGAGCCGTTCCGCCACTGGGTTGCCGAGCTCGGGCTGGGCAGCCTGAGCCTCTCGAGCCTCGCGCGGCGGCTGCCGCTGGCGACGCTCCGCATCGTCGACCTGGCCCGCGCCCTGGCGATCGAGCCGGACGTGCTGCTCCTTGACGAGATCACCGCGGCGCTGCCGGCCGACCTGACCGAGCGCGTGCTCGATGTCGTCCAGCAGCAGGGCGCGGATCGCTCGGTCATCTTCATCTCGCACCGCATGATCGAGATCGCCGCCGTCTGCGACCGGGCGACGGTCTTGCGCAACGGCGAGACCGTCGGCGTCGTTGACGTCACGCCCGGGTCAGAGGACAAGATCGTCGAGCTGATGCTGGGCGAGGGTGCCGCCGCGCTCGAGCAGCGGAAGGAGGCGGCTGCCACGCGTGCCGACCGCAGCGGGGTCGTGCCCCGGATCGGGGCACGCGCCCTGAGCGACGGCCGGCGGCTGCGGGACGCGACCTTCGACCTCTACCCGGGAGAGGTCCTGGGCGTGGTCGCCCTCGAGGACCAGGGCCAGGATGAGCTGTTCGCCATCCTGTCGGGGGCTGAGCGGCCGACCGGCGGTTCCCTGCTCCTCGATGGCAAGCCGGTGTCGTTCCGCCACCCGGCGGACGCGATCCGAGCCGGCCTGGTGTACGTCCCCGCCGACCGCGCCGAGGCGCTGCTGATGCAGCGCTCCGTGCGCGAGAACATCTCGCTCCCGTTCTCGGCGCGTGTCTCGCAGTGGGGCTGGATCAAGCTGAGCCGGGAGGGCCGGAGGGTCGAACAGGCGGTCGACACGCTGCAGATCGACGCCCGCGCCGGCAGCGAGGTGCGCCGCCTGTCGGGCGGCAACCAGCAGAAGGTGACGATCGCCCGCTGGGTGGCCGCCGGCGTGCGGACGCTCCTGTGCTTCGACCTGACGCGCGGAATCGACATCCGCACCAAGAACCAGATCTACGTCCTGCTGCGCGACCTCGCTGCTGCGGGTGCCGCCATCCTGCTCTACACGTCGGAGCTGAAGGAGATCCAGCTGGCCTGCGACAGGGTAATCGTCATCTTCGGTGGCGAGGTGGTCGCCGAGATGCCCGCTGCCGGCGCGGACGAAGCGGCCCTGCTGCGCGCGGCGCACAACCTCAGGTCGGGACCGGAGCCGGCGGAGGCCCACGCAGCTGACGCACGGGCGCCGGAGCCCGAGGCCGATCGGGCCCCAGGGGTGGCGGGCCAGCCATGACGACGAACATGACGACCCTCGGTCGTCGCCGCCCTGCGCTGGCCGAAGTGACCCGCCGCCTGGCCCGCAACAACGTGTGGACGCTGGGCCTGCTCGGCTTCCTGGTCGTGCTGCTCGCGTTCACCAAGCTCGTGAACTCCTACTACAGCCTCGACAGCCTGGCGAGCACGGCGACGTCGGTGCTGCCGCTGGCGCTGGCGGCGGTGGCGCAGGCGATCGCTGTCATCTCCGGCGGCATCGACCTCTCGATCAGCTCGCAGATGGCGCTCACCAGCTGCGTCGCCGCCACGATGATGGCGAGCTACCCCGGCGACGGGACGGCGGTGGCGATCGTCATCGGCGTGCTCCTGCTCGGGCTGGTGCTGGGGGCGATCAACGGCGCGCTCGTGGTCGTGACCAAGGTGCCGGACATCATCGTGACGCTGTCGACGTACTTCGTGTGGGCCGGCTTCGCCCTGCTGGTCCGGCCGGCGCCGGGCGGCGCGGCTGCGCCCTGGCTGAAGGACCTCGTCATCGGCTCGCTCGGCATCGACGTGCTGCCCAAGGCCGCCGTCCTGCTGGTCGTCATCGTCGCCGTCATCTGGATCCCGCTCTCGCGATCGCGTCTCGGGCTCTCGCTCTACGCGATCGGCAGCAATCGGCTGGCCGCCTTCCGGAGCGGCGTGCCGGTCAACCGGACGAAGTTCCTCTCGTATGCCATCACCGGTCTCGTTGCCGCGGTCGCCGGCCTGTCGCTGACGGCCAGCACGGGGATCGGGACGCCCGTCCCGGAGCCCACCTACGTGCTGATCAGCATCGGCGCGGTCGTGCTCGGCGGCGTCAGCATGGCCGGTGGCGTCGGCGGGGTCTTCGGCCCGGTCGTCGCTGTGGTGGTGCTCCAGCTGATCCGCGACGACATGACCTTCATGCACGTGGATCCGAACTTCGGCCTCGTTGCCCAGGGCTTCATCCTGATCGGCGTGCTGATGGCCGGCAGCTTCGTCCAGATGAGGAGGAGCCGGTCATGACCGCGACAACCGACCCCGCCAGGGACCGGGCGTGGCTGCGGCCGGCCACGTGGCGCAACCTGTTCCGCGACCGCCCGCTGCTCCCGCTGTCCATGCTGCTCGTCCTGCTGGTCATCTCCGTGGAGCTGGCGCGGCCCGGCACGGTCAGCGCGAACTGGGCGGCGTTCACCGTGCGGCAGGCGGCCGTCCTGGCCATCCTCGGCGCCTGCCAGACGCTGACGATGCTCACCGGGGGCATCGACCTCTCGGTCGGCTACGTCGCGTCCATGGCGGGCTTCGTCACCGCGACGTTCGTCCACCAGCCGGGAGGCTGGGTCCTCGGCATCGCGGTGGCGCTCGGCGCGGCTGCGCTCGCCGGCCTGATCAACGGCATCGGCAGCGGGATCTTCCGCGTCCACCCCCTGATCATGACCCTGGGCATGGGCCTCATCGTCCTCGGCTTCTCCAACGTCTGGCAGCTCCAGAACGTGCAGACCGGGTCCGGCGTGCCCGCTGAGCTGCGCTGGCTGGGCACCGGCCTGAGCTTCGACGTCATCCCGAATGACCTGCTGGTGTTCGTGCCGGTGACGGTGCTGCTGATCGTGCTCCTCAAACGCACCGGCTATGGCCGGATGCTGTACGCGGTCGGCGACAACCCGGTTGCCGCACGCCTGTCCGGTGTCCGCTCATGGCAGGTCGTCGTCGTCCTGTACGTGATCTCGGCCCTGCTGGCGGCGGTCGCTGGGCTGGTGCAGTCAGGCCTGTCGAACACGGCCAGCGTCACGCTCGTGACGCCGTACATGCTGCCGTCCGTCGCCGCGGCGGTCATCGGCGGGACCTCCATCCTGGGGGGTCGCGGCGGCTACTCGGGCACGATCGTCGGCGCACTGATCCTCACCGTGCTGGCCGGCTTCCTGAGCATCATCCTGCCGGAGCCCTGGCGCCAGATCGTGTTCGGCTCGATCGTCGTGCTGGTCGCCGCGGCCTACACCCGGGTCACGGCCGAGTCCTGACCGCCGTGTCCGCGTCCCGGCACCTCGGCCTCGATCTCGGCGGCACCAACGTCAAGTGCGCGGTCGTGGACCACGACGGCGGCACCTGGACGGCCATCGCCCGCGAGCAGGTGCCCACCCGCTACGCGCCGGACCCGCAGGACGTGCCCGCAGGCATCGTGGCTCAGCTCGGCGAGGTCGCGGTTGCGACGATCGCCCGCTGGGGCCCCGTGACGAGCATCGGGATCGGCGTCCCGGGCCTGTACGATCCGGCAACGGGTCGCACGCGGTTCATCCTGAACGTGCCGGGCCCGTGGGCGGGCCTGCCGGTCGCGGCGCCGGTGGCGGAGGCGGCCGGCGTACCGGCGTTCCTCATCAACGACGCACGGGCGTTCGGGCTGGCCGAGCTCCGGCTCGGGGCGGGCAGGGGGGCGAGCTCGATGGTGGGGCTGACCCTCGGCACAGGCGTGGGCGGCGTCATCGCGGTCGGGGGCCAGGTGCACCAGGGACACGACGGGACCGCCGGCGAGATCGGCCACCAGACGATCGACCCCGACGGGCCGTGGTGCAACTGCGGCAACCGCGGCTGCGTGGAGGCCTACGCGCGGGCGGACCAGATCTGCGCCGCGTGCGGAACGGCGAGCGTGGAGGAGGCGGTCCGGGCGGCCCGCGCGGGCGAGCCGCGTGCCCTGCAGGGCCTGCGCGACGTGGGCCGCTACCTCGGCATCGGGATCGCGAACATGGTCACCGTCATCTCGCCCGACAAGATCGTC
>Ga0334722_10005805_pt1 | contig 12358 bp, 12 predicted proteins | sample C3_bottom_MG_FD_207210 | JGI IMG/M metagenome (GOLD analysis project Ga0334722, IMG submission 207210) | Sediment microbial communities from Yellowstone Lake, YNP, Wyoming, USA - C3_bottom | ecosystem: Environmental > Aquatic > Freshwater > Lake > Sediment | place: USA: Wyoming | collected...
TGGATTTTGTCCGCGTCGGCGTTAAACAGCCAGTGCGCCTCAATCACTTCCAGGCCCTTGTTCATCATGGTCGCCGAATCCACAGAGATTTTCCGCCCCATGACCCAGTTCGGGTGGGCGCAAGCCTGCTGCGGCGTCACATTATCCAGGTCGCACAAAGGCACGGTTCGGAAAGGCCCACCCGACGCGGTAAGCAGGATGCGCTTGACCCCCGAGCCATCCAGATCACCCGAGAAGTCTCGCGGCAGCGACTGGAAAATCGCGTTATGCTCGCTGTCGATCGGCAATAGCGTGGCTTTGTGCTGCCTGACCGCATCCATGAACACGCTGCCCGACATCACCAGCGTTTCCTTGTTGGCAAGCAGGATGCGCTTGCCTGCCCTGGCCGCAGCCAGCGAGGGGCGTAGGCCGGCGGCCCCGACAATTGCCGCCATCACGCTGTCCACCTGGGGCAGGGAAGAAACTTTTTCCAACGCCTCTACGCCGTGCAATACCTGCGTCACCAGTCCACTGGCAGTAATCCGCTGCTGCAAAACTTGCGCGGCGTCCGCATCCAGCAGCACTGCAAATTCCGGCTCGAACTGACGGCATTGCTGGAATAGCTTGTCCACTTGGGCATTTGCTGTCAGCGCGATTATCCGGAAGCGTTCTGGATGGCGTGCGATCACATCCAGCGTACTAACGCCGATGGAACCGGTAGAACCTAAAACGGTAATATTCTGCTTATGCGGCATGATCAAAAGGCTGGTAAACCATAAATGTAATAGGCGGCCGCCAGCGGCAACGCCGACGTAAGTCCGTCAATGCGATCCAGCACACCACCGTGTCCGGGCAGGATGCTTCCGCTGTCTTTCATGCCTGCCTGACGCTTGAGCCAGGACTCGAACAGGTCGCCCACCACACTCATGGCCGCCATCGCCAGCAACAAGGCAAATCCCGGGAATGGCACGTCGACCGCCCCTTCACCCAGCTTCCAGGCCAAACCGTAAAACGCAACCCCCGCCAAGCCGCCGAAAACGCCTTCCCAGGTTTTGCCCGGACTGACAGAAGGCGCCAGCTTGTGCTTGCCAAAAGCCCGGCCGGAGAAATAAGCGCCGATATCGGCCACGGACACCACTGCCAGCAAGCCAAGCAATAAGGCGGGACGCATGGCGTGAAACTCCATCAGTGCAAACCAGGTGGGAAACAGCACCACCCAGCCGGTCGCCGCCAGCAGCGCGGGATGACGCACTTTCCAGCCCCATGCAAGCCATGGTAGCGCCACCAACAACCAGAATGCCACCGCTAACAGATAGAACTGCTCAACCCTGGTTTGCAAGACAAAGAACGCACCCCCGAATCCCATGGTTACGCCCAGATAGACCCAGCGCCCCACTCTGGGATAACCGGCCAGGCTGCCCCACTCCCAAGCACCAATTGAAATCACGCCCAGCGTTAACCAGCCCCAGTACAGGCTGGGCAGATAAAATAGCCCGCCCAGCAGAAGAAAAAGCAAGGCAAAAGCAGTGATCACGCGAGTTCTAAGCATTAACCTTCAACTGCTCACTGGTGCGGCCGAAACGGCGCTCGCGCTGCTGGTAGGAGTGGATGGCTTTATCCAGTTCGGCGGCATTGAAATCCGGCCACAAAACGCCGGTGAAATAAAGTTCGGTGTACGCTAGCTGCCACAACAGGAAATTGCTGATGCGCTGCTCGCCGCCGGTACGGATAAACAGGTCCGGTTCCGGCGCGTAGGGCATCGAGAGATAGGGGTGCAAATCTGTTTCGCTAAACCCTGTCACCAGTTGCGGATGAGCTTTCAGCATGGTCTGCACTGCCTGTAGGACATCCCAGCGGCCACCGTAGTTGGCGGCAATGGTCAGCGTCAGTTTGGTGTTGTTCGCGGTCAGCGCTTCGGATTGCCGCACCAGTTCGATGAGGCGCGGCTCGAAGCGGGAAAGGTCGCCGACGATCTTGAGCCTGACCCCGTTCTGGTGCAGTTTGCCGACTTCTTTTTCCAACGCCAGCATGAAGAGCTGCATCAGGAGGGAAACTTCCTCCTCCGGACGGCGCCAGTTCTCGCTGCTGAAGGCAAACAGGGTGAGAAATTCGACGCCGCGCTCGATGCAGGTTTTGACTATCTCCCGCACCGTTTCCACGCCGCGTTTATGCCCCATCACGCGGGGGAAATGACGTTTCTTCGCCCAACGGCCATTGCCATCCATGATGATGGCGATATGGCGCGGGATGTGCGATGGCTGGGGAATATCGCTGGTTGAACTATGCAGTTGAGCCACGATCTGCTATCCCTCACCCCTAACCCTCTCCCAGTGGGAGAGGGGGACGTGGTGTCGCTGTGCGACGCCCATTATATGGCCAACAATTCGGCTTCTTTAACCTGCAACATCTTGTCCACCTCCGCCACATAGCGGTCGGTGAGTTTCTGGATATCGTCCTGAGCGCGACGATCCTCATCCTCGCTGATTGCCTTGTCCTTGAGCAGATCCTTGAAGTGGTCATTGGCATCGCGACGCAGGTTGCGTATCGCCACCTTGGCGCCTTCGCCTTCCTGCTTGACCACCTTGATCAGATCCTTGCGCCGCTCCTCGGTGAGGGCAGGCATTGGGACACGGATCAGGTCACCCTGGGAAGCAGGATTGAGTCCCAAATCGGAGTCACGGATGGCCCTTTCCACCGCACCCACCATCTTCTTTTCCCATGGCGCAACGCCAATGGTACGGGAATCGATCAAGGTTATGTTGGCTATCTGGTTGATTGCCGTTGGGTTGCCATAGTAATCCACCATTACGTGGTCGAGAATACCTGTATGTGCCCGCCCGGTGCGTATCTTGGCCAGATCGGCCTTGAGCGATTCCAGGGATTTCTGCATTTTCTGTTCGGCGGATTTTTTAATGTCTGCGATCATATTCAAGCTTCCTTCACATCAATACACGGCACGCAGGGTTCAAGCCGCAGCTATCGTCCGGTTTCGAACGCAAAAGTCAGCAGTAGACCCGTGTGCCCTCGTCCTCACCCATCACCACGCGCTTCAACGCGCCCGGCTTGAAAATGCTGAACACCGCCAGCGGCATGTTCTGGTCGCGGCACAAGGCCAGGGCGGTCGCGTCCATCACCTTGAGGTTGCGTTGGATGGCCTCGTCGAAACTGAGCTGCTGGTAGCGCATGGCTTCCGGATTAGTTTTCGGATCGTCGGTGTAGACGCCGTCCACCTTGGTCGCCTTGAGGACGATTTCGGCACCCACTTCCATGCCGCGCAGGGCAGCAGCGGTGTCGGTGGTGAAAAACGGGTTTCCAGTGCCGGCGCCGAAAATCACCACCTTGCCTTCTTCCAGGTAGCGAATCGCCTTGCCGCGTATATAAGGCTCTGCCACCGCCTCGATGGCCAGCGCCGTTTGCACCCGGCTCTCGATACCGATGCGGCGCATGGCATCCTGCAGTGCCAGGGCATTCATCACCGTGGCCAGCATGCCCATGTAATCGGCCGTGGCGCGATCCATGCCGGCAGCGCCGGGCGCCACGCCACGAAAAATGTTGCCGCCACCAATTACCACCCCCACCTGCACGCCCATACGAACCACCTCGGCCACTTCCGAGACAATGCGCTCGATGGTGGCACGATTGATACCGTAACTGTCCTCGCCCATCAGGGCTTCACCGGACAGCTTTAGCATGATGCGCTTATAGGCAGGGGCGGTCATGGCTTATACCTTTGCAGCAGCAGCGACTTCGGCAGCGTAGTCCACCACTTTCTTCTCGATACCCTCGCCCACCACGTACATGGTGAAGGCGCTGACGCTGGCTTTTTTGCCAGCCAGCAGTTTTTCCACGGTCTGGTCCGGGTCCTTCACGAAAGGCTGGCCGAGCAGGGTGACTTCCGCCAGATACTTGGCAATGCGGCCTTCCACCATTTTCTCGATGATGTTGGCGGGCTTGCCGGATTCGGCAGCCTGGGCGGAGAAGATTTTGCGTTCGTTTTCCAGCAGTTCTGCCGGAACCTCGTCCTTGGACACACACACCGGCTTGCTGGCCGCGATATGCATGGCAATATCCTTGCCGAGTTGCTCGTCGCCACCCGTGCTGTCGACCATCACGCCGATACGAGTACCATGCAGGTAGGTGGTCAGCTTGCCCGAGGTTTCGGCACGTACCAGACGACGCAGTGCAATGTTCTCGCCCAGCTTCATGATCAGTGCCTGACGTGTTTGTTCCACGGTCTGGCCGGAAGGCAGTTTGGCGGAAGCCAATGCATCGATATCTTCAATGTTCTGTTCAGCCACTAGTTGCGCGGCAGCCTTGGCAAAAGCGGCGAAATCTTCGTTCTTGGAAACGAAATCAGTTTCGCAGTTGATTTCCACCAGCGCGCCCTTGTGGCCATCGACGCTGATAAAGCTGCCCACGATACCTTCCGCGGCAACGCGGCTGGCAGCCTTGTTCGCCTTGGCGCCGCTCTTGATGCGTAGCAGTTCTTCCGCCGCCTTCATGTCGCCACCAGTTTCAGTCAGTGCCTTCTTGCATTCCATCATGCCCAAGCCGGTCAGCTCGCGCAGTTCTTTAACCATACCTGCGGTAATTTCCGCCATGCTAAAACTCCTTAAATCCGTACCCAAATGTTCAAACCATAAAAAAAGGGGCTTCCGCCCCTTTTCTGCGGAAGATCAAGATGCTGTTTTCTCTTCCGCGTCGTTGACCTCGACGAACTCGTCGCCCTTGATAATTTCCGTGATGACTTGACTGCGTCCTTCCAGAATCGCATCCGCCATGCCTTGGGCGTAGAGGCGAATCGCCTTGCTAGAGTCGTCGTTGCCGGGAATCACGTAATCCACACCAGCGGGGGAATTGTTGGTATCCACGATACCGATCACCGGAATACGCAGTTTTTGGGCCTCGGTAATGGCGCCGCTTTCGTAGCCCACATCGATCACAAAAATGGCGTCCGGCAGGCCGCCCATATCCTTGATGCCGCCCAGGCTACGATCCAGCTTGACCATTTCACGCTTGAAGCCCAGCGCTTCCTTCTTGGAAATACGATCCATGGTGCCATCTTCCATCATGGCTTCCATATCCTTGAGGCGCTTGATGGACAGCTTCACTGTCTTGAAGTTGGTCAACATGCCGCCCAACCAGCGGTAATCGACATAGGCAGCACCGCAGCGGGCCGCTTCTTCCTTGACGATTTCGCGGGCTTGGCGCTTGGTGCCGACAAACAGGATAGTGCCCTTGTTGGCCGCCATCTGGCGCACGAACTTGATGGCCTCTTCGTACATCGGAAGAGACTTTTCCAGGTTCACGATATGAATTTTGTTACGATCGCCGAAGATGAATGGAGCCATCTTGGGATTCCAATAACGGGTCTGGTGGCCGAAATGGACACCTGCCTCAAGCATTTGGCGCATAGTTACCGACATAGTAAAACTCCTTAAGGGTTAAGCCTCCATCCGTCCGCATGCGACTCTTGCGAGCACCCTTATCGGGACAGATGTGCGTATTTGCCGCCATTCGGCGGCATCTGAATTTGGCAGCGTTTGAAGCCAGCCAAATTGGGCCGCAATAATAGCACAAGGCAGCCATGTAGCTCAAGGCGTAGAACGCGCCTGGCGTTTTGCCGTCAAGCATTGTGCATCGTGCGCGCTCTGCCGGTGTCGAAATGGTTTACACATAGTGCACAAGCAAAAATATTATTTGATTTATATTAACAACTTGTAATCTGTGGCACAAATCATGCTGCGTATTTTTATGTATACAAAAATACCTTAAAAGGGAGAGATAAAATGAAACGAATTTTGAGCGCAATTTGTCTTGGAGTGGCTATGGCTGGGACGGCTGGGCTCGCCGATGCCAGTCTGATTGTTTCCAACCTGATTGCTGACAATTATTGGGGATCAAACGATCACGGCTACGGTGATGTGATTTCGAGTCCTTCGAGCAAGAATTTTTTCAACATCGACCACCTCAGGGTTGACTACTACACCGGCAACCTGATGCAGGTAACGGTTTATACCGGATTCGTACAGGGTGATTCCCGTGCGGAAGGCACCAAGTACGGTGACCTCTTCATCAGCACCGACGGCTGGCATCCTGCCGGGACCAGCGCGGATCACTATAAAAATGACAATTACCTCAACGGGGAAAAATGGGAAATCGTGGTCGACACTTACGACGGCGGCGCAAGCGGCAATGTCTACGGTGGTAATTTCTCCATCCTGCGGTCGGAAAATCTCATCGACCCAAGCCGATACATTTTCCGCGACGGTCAAGAAGTGCAGCGGGGCAGCGGGGGGATCCTGCTAGATTCGCATCCGGTGGTGTTCGGTACCGATGCCTACAATGGCGTAAGCTACAACACTATTCAATACACGCTGGACACCAGCAAGCTGGGCATCCATCCGGGAGATGCGTTGGGTTTCAAATGGGGAATGACCTGCGCCAACGACACTATCGAGGGTGGCAACCATGTGCCAGTTCCTGAGCCGGCCTCGTTGGCGTTGTTCGCAATCGGTCTCGCCGGCCTGGCGTGCATGAGCAAGAGGCGCGTGCCAGAATAATAACTGCCCCCATCGCAACTCAACAAAAGGCCGGGAAACCTGGCCTTTTTGTTTTACTCGACAGGCTCCTAGGATAGCTTGACGCGCAATGCCAGATCGGTACGCGAATCAGCGTTGTGTAGTGCCTCCTCTAGTGTTATCCGCCTAGCCTTGTAGAGCTTGAAGAGGCTATCGTCAAGTAGCTGCATACCCTCCTCGGTGCCTTTCTTAATTGCATCCTTAAGGACGTCAATATGACCCTTCTGAATCAATTCTGAAACATAGCCGGATTGCAGCATGACTTCCGTTGCAAGTGCCTGCTTTCCTGCCATGTCAGGTATCAGCCGCTGCGAAAGGACGCCCTTCAGGTTAAGAGACAAATCGAGCAGAACCTGCCTGCGCGCATCTTCGGGAAAGAAATTGAGCAAGCGGTCGATCGCCTGGTTTGCATTGTTGGAGTGCATCGTGGAGATGCAAAGTGCACCTGCCTCAGCATACATGATCGCGTGCTGCGCGGTAGCCCTGTCACGGATCTCGCCGATAACGATCACGTCGGGCGCTTCGCGCATCGCATTGCGCAGCGCATTCTCGAATGACAACGTGTCTAGCCCGACTTCACGCTGCTCCACGATCGCCTTATCATGTGTAAACAGGAATTCGATTGGATCTTCGATGGTGAGTATGTGTCCTTCCACATGCCTTGCACGATAACCGACCATCGCTGCCATGGTAGTGCTCTTGCCAGAGCCCGCCGGTCCGACCATCAGAACAAGCCCGTGCTTGAGAAGCGAGAGCGCCTCCGCCTGAGTAGGCAAGCCGAGTTCTTCAAACGTTGGGATGGTCGACTTGATCAAGCGCACGGCGAGGGAGACCTCGCCACGTTGCAGGTATACGTTCATCCGAAAACGGCCGATCCCAGCTACGGACAGTGCAAAGTTTAATTCCTTGCCTTCCTCGAACTCCTTGCATTGCTGTTGGGTCATGAAGCTATAAGCAAGCTCCTTCGATTCGCCTGGTTTGAGTGCTGGTAAATCAGCCGGCCGCATTATTCCGTCGATTTTGATATGCGGAGCCGTTTCGGCGGTCAGAATCAGGTCGGAGGCGTTTTGATCCACCATTAACTTCAAGATCGCATTATTTTTAGACATTTCACTCTCCATCTGTATTATTCAACTCGGCGCGGGTGCGCTGGGGAAACGCTGATTAATTAAATGTTGTTTAATTGTGGCGCCATACGTTATGTAACGCAAGGCATCATGATTAAGCGCAGAATGAACCCGCGGACGCCCTTCAATTGAACAATTCCCTGCAATCCTCTATCCTTGCCCCATTTTGGGCTGGCAGCAGTGATATGGGCATCACCATCAAAACACCGGAAGAAATCGAGAAAATGCGCGTGGCAGGCCGGCTCGCGGCGGAGCAGTTGGATTACATCGGCCAGTTTGTAAAAGCCGGGGTCACCACCGCCGAGTTGGACAAGCTCTGCCATGACTATACAGTCAACGTGCAACACGCCATTCCCGCACCGCTAAATTATGCGCCTTCCGGTCACAACCCTTACCCCCGCTCTATCTGCACTTCGGTCAATCATCAGGTGTGCCATGGGGTCCCCGGGGACAAAGTGCTGAAAAACGGCGACATCGTGAACATCGATGTCACGGTAATCAAGGATGGTTTCCACGGTGACAGCAGCCGTATGTTCTATGTCGGCGAACCTTCCATTCAAGCCAGGCGTCTGTGCGAAATTACTTATGAATGCCTGTGGCTGGGGATCAAGGCAGTCAGGCAGGGTGCTCACCTGGGCGATATCGGCCAGGTTATCCAGCGCCATGCCGAAAAAAACGGGTTCAGCGTGGTGCGCGAATTTTGTGGGCATGGCATCGGACGGGAATTCCACGAAGATCCCCAGGTACTGCACTACGGCAAAGCCGGAACGGGTCCCAGGCTGGAAGCGGGCATGATCTTCACCATAGAACCCATGATCAACGCCGGCAAACGCGACATCCGCCAACTCGGAGACGGTTGGACCATCGTGACCAAGGACCACAGCCTTTCCGCGCAATGGGAGCACACGATTCTGGTAACCGATAACGGTTACGAGGTGCTTACTGTTTCTTCCGGCATGCCCCCCATGCCGGCAATCGCCTCCTAATCCAGCCATGCCCCTGCCCGCTGCCGAACCGGCCCGGGACATCGCATATTGGCGTGCCACGCTCAAGGAGGGCCGGGCACGGCTTGCCGAAACCTTCTTCCTGAAGCGCAATGCCGTGGATAATTTGCGCAAACACGCCCACCTGGTGGATGGTGTGCTGCGCGAAATCTGGCAAGACACCGATTTGCCCCCCTCCTCCGCCCTGGTTGCGGTGGGCGGGTATGGCCGCGGGTTGCTTTTTCCTCATTCCGACGTTGATTTGCTGTTACTGCTGGAATCTCCCCCCGGTAACGAGATTGCATCCCGGCTGGAGCACGTGATCGGCCTGTTCTGGGACATCGGTCTGGAGGTCGGACATAGCGTACGGACGATAGCGGATTGCCTGGAAGAGTCCGCCAAGGACGTTACTGTCCAGACCAATCTTCTGGAAGCGCGGCTACTGTGCGGCAATTCCGCCCTGTTTGGCCGCTTGCAAAACGACCTGCACGAGCAGATGGACGCCTCCGTCTTTCTTCAGGCCAAGCTGCTGGAACAGCAGCAGCGCCATACACGCTTTCACGACACCGCCTACAATCTCGAGCCCAATCTCAAGGAAAGCCCCGGTGGCCTGCGTGATTTGCAAACCGTGCTATGGATTAGCCAGGCGCTAAGACTGGGCGGGAGCTGGAAGGAACTGGTTGCCGAATTCCTGATTACGTCGCAGGAAGCGCGCCAGATTCAGCGTCACGAGAAGTTTCTGCAGGATTTGCGCATCCGCCTGCATTATCTGGCCAGAAGGCGCGAGGACCGGGTACTGTTTGATTTTCAGGAGCCGTTGGCCCATCAGCTGGGGTTGGCCGGACAGAAATACCGCAGTACCAGTGAACTGCTGATGCAACGCTATTACCGCACGGCCAAGGCCGTCAGCCTGATGAACGAGATTTTGCTGCAAAACCTGCGTGCCCGCGCCGATTCCCTTCCTGATGCCCCCAGCCAAAGCACCCGAGGACAAGCCCCCGCCCTTCCCCTCAGCTCGCGTTTCCAGGCGCGCAATCAACTGCTGGAAGCGTGTCAGGAGGATATTTTTCAGCAGCAACCGGATGTGATATTCGAGTGTTTCCTGCTGTTGCAACGCCATAGCGAGTTGAAGGGCATTTGCGCCCCTACCCTGCGCGCCCTGTGGCGTGCCGTACCATTGATCGATTCCGCTTTCCGGCACGACCCGTTGAACCGTGCCCGTTTCATGGAAATACTCCGCGAGCCGCGCGGATTGACCCATGCTCTGCGCAGGATGAACCAATACGGTGTGCTGGGGCGCTATATTCCTGCCTTCGGGCGTATTGTCGGGCAGATGCAGCACGACCTGTTCCATGTTTATACCGTGGACGAACATACCCTGATGGTGGTGCGCAACCTGCGCCGCTTTGCCATCCCCGAGCTTTCTCATGAATTTCCCTTGTGCAGCCGCCTGATCAGCACCTTCGAGCGAACTGAAGTGTTGTATCTGGCCGGGCTGTTCCATGACATCGCCAAGGGACGCGGGGGAGACCATTCGAGGCTGGGCAAGGTGGATGCCCGGCGCTTCTGCCGTCAGCATGGCCTGGATCAGGCAGACACGGAATTGGTGGGCTGGCTGGTGGAAAGCCACCTCGACATGTCCGCCGTGGCGCAAAAACAGGACATCAGCGACCCCGAGGTGATCGCCTCATTTGGCATCAAGGCGCGCGACCAGCGCCATCTGACCGCGCTCTATCTGTTGACAGTAGCGGATATTCGCGGCACCAGCCCCAAGGTGTGGAATGCCTGGAAAGGGCGATTGCTGGAAAATCTTTATCATGCCACTTGCCGTTACCTGTGCGGTGCCGCGCCTACGGCCGGACAATTGCAGCAACGGCAAATCGAGGCATTGGAAATTCTGCGCCAGAATGCCATACCTGAATTTGTGGCGCAGAATCTATGGGCAAAGCTCGACGAGGGTTATTTTCTGCGCCACGAAGCACAGGAAATTGCCTGGCATGCCCGTGTTCTTGACGGCAATGCAGACGCCATCGCACCGGTGGTCAAGGCGCGCCTGGCTCCCAGCGGTGAAGGTTTGCAGGTCATGATCTACACCCCGGACCGGGATGACCTGTTTGCCCGCATTTGCGGCTTTTTCGAGCAGGTGAACTTCAATATCGTGGAAGCGAAAATCCACACCACCCGCCATGGACATGCCATGGACAGCTTTGTGGTGCTGGACGAGGAACAGCGCGCCAGCCATTATCGCGACCTGCTCAATTACATTGAATACGAACTGGCCCAGCAACTGACTGACGCCAAACCTCTGGAAACGCCGTTGCGCGGCCGTGTCAGCCGCCATTTGAAGCATTTCCCCATCACCCCCCAAGTCAGCATCAGGCCGGACGACAAGGGCACCTATCACGTGCTGTCAGTCACGGCAGGAGACCGCCCGGGGCTGCTTTCCAGCATGGCGCAGGTTTTCCTTTCGCATGGAGTTCATCTGCATACGGCCAAGATCAATACCCTGGGAGAGCGGGCAGAGGATACATTCATTATTACCGGAAATTTCCTGGAAAAAACGAAGGCGGTAGTGAGATTCGAGGCGGATCTGCTGCAACAATTACAGGCTTAAACCTTGGGTGGCACCTCTGGTGCCATGCCATGTTCCAGGCGATAAATCCACGCCAGCAACTCGGCAACCGCCAAATACAATTCTGGCGGAATATGCTGATCCAGATCAACCTGCATTAACAGGGACACCAGCGCCGGCGATTCATGCACATATACGCCCGCCGCCCTGGCCCGTTCGATGATGGCGTCCGCCAACAGCCCGCGCCCCTTGGCCACCACCCTGGGCGATGACTGTCCGGTGTTGTAAGCCAAAGCGACTGCACTGCGGCGATCATCCGGCCGTGTCATGTCGCACTTTCATTTCGACCAGTTGCAGCCCGGACGTTTCCATGCCCTGCTGCAAAGCAGCCCGTTGTTCCGCCATCAATTTTGCACTCGCGGATTCGGCAGCGTCCAGTTGCACACGGATGCCCTGGGGGTGGAGCGTGAGTTTTGCCACAATCTCTCCCAGTTGCGGCAGGACCAGGCGCAGGCTGGTTTGCCACTCGGGTTGCGCCATTTCGCCGCCCTGCTCCCGGGCTGCTCTTTCCTCGATCTGCCATTCCATCGTTTGACCCGGCCAGACCTGCCCTTGCCACATCACCTGGCGCGTATCGAGCGCGTCCAGTTGTTGCCGCACGATCGGCAAGGTTTCCGGGTGAGCGGGTTGCTCCTGAATGGACGGTTTGGCCAAGGGCTGGCTATCGACCTGAGCATGGAGTGTCGATATTTTAAATTGAGCTTGTTCGCTAGCCTGGTGGCTCACAAGATTAGCGGTCGCAGGCATGGGGGCGGCTTCCCCGCCATTCCTGGTTTGCCCCGTTAGAAGTAATTTTTCCGCTGCGCCAGGTTCCGTTTGCCGCTGGAGAACCTCGGGAGAAGACAAACGCCCCTGTGGCTCGCGCAACAAATCCGTTAAAGGCCGCTGCCCAGTCACCCATTGTGCTTGATGCGACTCATAAAACAGGCCACTTTGGGTCAAGGCACCGCGCAGAACGTGAGCAAAATTGAGTGAATTTGCAGGCGCGCCTGAAAGCAAGGGCGTGGATTGCACAATGGCGCTGGCAGCACCTCTTTGCGCTCCCGGTTGCGCGGC
>Ga0334722_10005806_pt1 | contig 12358 bp, 9 predicted proteins | sample C3_bottom_MG_FD_207210 | JGI IMG/M metagenome (GOLD analysis project Ga0334722, IMG submission 207210) | Sediment microbial communities from Yellowstone Lake, YNP, Wyoming, USA - C3_bottom | ecosystem: Environmental > Aquatic > Freshwater > Lake > Sediment | place: USA: Wyoming | collected...
TAGCACCTAGTACCTATCATCTACTTTCCGAGCGCCTGCTCCAGTTGCCCGCACAGCGTCTTCAGCACCTTGATGCGCGCATGGTACTTGTCGTTGGCCTCCACGAGGGTCCACGGCGCGCGCGCCGTCGAGGTGCGGGCCACCATGTCGCATACCGCGTCGCTGTAGGCCGCCCATTTCTTGCGGTTGCGCCAGTCTTCCTCGGTGATCTTGAACGACTTGAAGGTCACCTGCTCGCGTTCCTTGAAGCGCCGCAGCTGCTCCTGCTTGGAGACCGCCAGCCAGAACTTGGCAACCACCGTGCCATGTCCACACATCTCCCCCTCGAAATCGTTGATCTCGGAGTAGGCGCGCTCCCAGTCGTATGGCGAGCAGAACCCCTCCACCCGCTCCACCAGCACGCGTCCATACCATGAACGGTCGAAGATGGCGATCTGGCTCCGGCGCGGCAGGTGCCGCCAGAAGCGCCACAGGTAGGGATGCGCCTTCTCCTCGTCCGTTGGCGCGGCAATCGGCATTACGCGCACCATGCGCGCGTCCACCGCACCCGTGACCCGCCGGATTGTCCCGCCCTTCCCCGCCGCGTCGTTCCCCTCGAAGACCACGACCACCGACCGTTCGCGGACGCGCTTGTGCCGGGTGAGCAACGCCAGCTGGCCCTGCCATTTCTCCAACTCCTTGTCGTACTTGCCCTTCGAAAGCTTCTTCGTGAGGTCGAGTTCGCTGAGCAGCGTGCGCTTGCCATCCACTTCGGGAGCGTTTGCCGGCCGCGTCGGCGTGGGACCTGGCGCCGGCGGCGCGGCGAGCCGCGTGCGCAAGGCGCGCAGCAGCTCCTCGGCGACAAACAGCTCGCGGTAGCGGCGGTCCACGCCCTCCACCACGAGCCAGGGCGCACGCGCCGTGGAAGTGTGCCGCAGGGTGCGCTCGGAGACCTCGCGGAAGCGGTCGTACCGCGCGAAGTAGTCCTCGTCGATGCCGGTAACCCGCCAGCGCGTGTGCGGGTCCTTCTTGAGTTCCTTGATGCGCTTGCGCTGCGCGTCCCGGGACAGGTGGAACCAGAACTTCAGGACGAGCGCGCCTTCTTCGGAGAGCATGCGCTCGAAGCGCTCGATCTCCGCGATGCGCTTGTCGAGCTTGGCCCACCGCACCCCTCGCCTGCTGAGCGCAGCCTGGAGGATGGGATACGTGTACCATGAGCCGAAGAAGATGCCGATCTTCCCGTTGGGAGGCAGGGCGCGCCAGAATCGCCACATCCGCGGACGTTCGAGCTCCTCGTCCGAGGGATCGCCGAGCCCATTCACCTCGACGTGCCGCGGATCGAGCCACGAGGTGAGGGCGTTCACGGTCTCGCCCCGGCCCCCGCCCTCAACGCCGCCGGCGAGCAGCACCACGGGGAACTTCTTCAGGTCCTTGAGCGCAAACTGCGCCTCCAGCAGCTCCGCCCGCAGCGCCGGCACCCGCGCATCGAACGTCGCCTTGTCCAGCGTATGCCCCAGTTCTGCATCCTCGAACATCCTTCCTCCCGCGTCGCCCTGAACATGCGACATTCCGGCGCCGTGCGCTAAGCGCCACGGGGTTGCCCGCAGGTCCGGATTGCCCTCCCGCAGACATGGTTGTCCCGCACCAGCGCTGGCGCCCGGCGTCTCCCGAGTACAATTTCGCCGGATGCAGACCCAACCGAAACGCCTCGAATACGATGTGGTCATCGTTGGCTCGGGCGCGGGTGGTGGCATGGCCGCCTACGCGCTCACCGAAGCCGGCGCCAACGTGCTCATGCTCGAAGCCGGGGGCTGGTGGGACAACACCCGGGATTCGGCGATGATGAAGATGCCGTACGACTCGCCGCGTCGCGGGGCCTCCACTCCCGAACGGCCGTTCGGTGAGTTCGATGCCTGCGTTGGCGGCTGGACGGTGGAGGGCGAGCCCTACACGAAGGCGGAGGGCACGAAGTTCGACTGGTGGCGCGCGCGCATGCTGGGCGGGCGCACCAATCACTGGGGGCGCATCTCGCTGCGCTTCGGACCCAAGGACTTCCGGCACAAGACCATCGATGGCCTCGGCGACGACTGGCCCATCTCGTATGCCGACGTCGCGCCGTACTACGACCGCGTCGACAAGCTCATCGGCATCTTCGGCTCCGTGGAGAACCTTCCCAACCATCCAGACGGGGTCTTCCAGCCCGCGCCCCGGCCACGCTGCTACGAGATGATGGTCAAGCAGGCGTCGGACAAACTCGGCGTCTGGTGCATTCCCGCCCGGCTATCGATCATCACCAAGCCGCTGAACAATCGCGCCGCCTGCCACTACTGCGGGCAGTGCAATCGCGGCTGCATGACCAACTCCAACTTCTCGTCGCCCAACGTGCTCCTGATCCCGGCCATGAAGTCCGGGCGGCTGACCATCGTCAACAACGCGATGGCCCGCGAGGTGACGGTGGACCAGAGCGGCAAGGCGACCGGCGTGAGCTACATCGACAAGGCAACCGGCCAGGACCGCCACGTGCAGGGACGCGTGGTCGTGCTCGCCGCCAGCGCCTGCGAGAGCGCACGCATCATGCTCAACAGCAAGTCATCGCGCTTCCCGCACGGCCTGGGCAACTCCAGTGGTGTCGTTGGCAAGTACCTCACCGACTCTCCGGGCACCGACGTCGCCGGGTTCATCCCGAAGCTCGAGAACCACGTCGATCACAACTGCGACGGCGTGGGCGGCGGCCACATCTACATGCCGTGGTGGCTCGACAACAAGAAGCTCGACTTCCCGCGCGGCTACCACATCGAAGTGTGGGGCGGACTCGGCCAGCCCAGTTACGGCTTCATGGGTGGCATCCAGAGCTATCCCGGCTTCGGCGGATATGGAAAGGCGCTCAAGGCCGACTACCGACGCTTCTGGGGGGCGACGGTCGGCTTCTCGGGACGCGGCGAGCAGATCCCCAACGCCGACTGCTTCTGCGAGATCGACCCGGCGGTGAAAGATCGCTGGGGCATTCCCGTGCTCAAGTTCCACTGGAAGTGGAGCGACCACGAGCACAACCAGGTGAAGCACATGCAGGAGACCTTCCGCAAGCTCATCGCCCAGATGGGCGGCGAGGTCTTCAGCCCCATGCCCACCCGGGAACAGGGGTACGGCATCTCGAACGGCGGCTCGATCATCCACGAGGTCGGCACGGTGCGCATGGGCAGCAACGCCGGCGATTCGGCGCTCAACAGCAACTGCCAGGCCTGGGACTGCAAGAACCTGTTCGTCGCCGACGGCGGCCCGTTCGTCAGCCAGGCCGACAAGAACCCGACGTGGACCATCCTCGCGCTCGCATGGCGGACGGCGGACTACATCACGCAGCAGCGGAAGGCGGGGGTGCTATGACAGACGGCAGACGGCAGACGGCAGACGACGGACGACAGACGACAGACGACGCGCATCGCACGACGGAGGACGGCGGGGTAGGTCGCCGCGACGTGGTGAAGCTCCTCGCCACGGCATCGCTTGCCGCCGTCGGCATCGGCGCGCCGGAAGTGGCGCATGCCTGGGAGCGCACCAACGCCGCGCTGGCCAGGCAGGGCACGGGCACGCAGTTTGCCCCGGCGTTCTTCACCCCGGATGAATGGCGCACCGTGCGATCGCTCGTTGACGTGGTGATCCCGCGGGACGACCGTTCGGGCAGTGCCACCGATGCCGGCGTGCCGGAATTCATGGACTTCATGATGGTGGAGAACCCCACGAGCCAGCCCTGGATGCGTGACGGGCTGAAGTGGCTGGGCGACGAGTGCCGCAAGCGGTTCGGCCGCGAGTGGACGGCGAGCTCCGCGGCGCAGCACAGGCAGTTGCTCAACGTCATTGCCTTCCCGAAGACGGCACCGGCCGCCCTCAAGGCCGGTGTCGAGTTCTTCTCCCGCTTCCGCGACCTCACCTCGAGCGGCTTCTGGACGAGTCGCATGGGTGTGAAGGACCTCGGCTACCAGGGCAACGTCACGGTTCCCGTCTGGTCGGGGTGCCCGGAACCCGCGCTCACCAAGCTCGGCGTGTCGTACAACATCCCGATGCACGTGCCAAGGCGCGGTTGACCGGCGCGATGCGCCGGCCGCGATTCACCCGCTGTGCCGCTGTCGTCCTGCTGGCGCTCGTTGCCGGCCGCGCAGCGGCACAGCGTGTTTTCCCCGGGGCAACGCGCGACACCAGCCGCGTCACGCGCCTGATTGTCCTCGGCAGCGGGACGCCCCTGCCCGACCCCGAACGCGCGGGCCCCGCCTTTGCCGTCACGTACGGCACGCGAACGTTCCTGTTCGACGCCGGCCCCGGCGTGATGCGCCGGGTCGCGGCCGCGGGCCTCGTGATTGACGGGATGACCGCCGTCTTCCTGACGCACCTGCACAGCGACCACACGCTCGGCCTCCCCGACGTCATTCACACCACCTGGGTGATGGGACGGGCCACACCCATGCCGGTCATCGGGCCACCCGGCACCAGCGCGATGGTTGGTCACCTGCAGGCCGCGTGGGTGGAGGACATCGTGGTCCGCACCGAGGGGCTGGAGCGCGGCCGCAAGGGCGGATATCGGGTGAACGTGAAGGAGACCACCGGCGGCGTGGTGTACGACTCGGCCGGCATCCGCATTCGCGCCATTCCCGTGTCGCACGGCTCGTGGAACCACGCCTTCGCCTACCGCATCGACACGCCCGATCGGTCCATCGTGCTCGGTGGCGACACCGCACCCAGTCGCGCCCTCGAGGGGGCTGCGCATGGTGTCGACCTGCTGGTGCATGAGGTGTACGACAGCCGGCGCGTGACTCCGGAGAACCGCCCCGGCGGTGAACAGTGGCCGCAGTACCTTCGCGAGTACCACACGTCCGACGAGGAACTCGGCGCCATCGCGGCGCGCATCAGGCCGGGGCAGTTGATCCTCGTGCACGTCCTGCGGATGGGCGGCACCATGGAAGAGGTGGTGGCCGGTGTCCGCCGCGGTGGTTTCAGCGGAACCATCGTCGTGGCGAAGGACCTCGAACGCTACTAGGTGGTGGTTGGTGGTTGGTGGTTGGTGGTGGCGGGCGCGTGCGAACGGGAGCGATAATTGAGCGGTCGGTGGAGTCCCCCGTCCCGCTCCCAACCTCCACTCTCCCCTCCTTACCAAACCCCCGCACCCCGCACCCATGCCCCGTCTTGGTGTTGGCTTCATCGGTTCCGGCTTCAACGCAAGATTCCACATGCAGGGCTGGGTGGGCGTCCGCGACGCCGACATCCTTGGTGTCTGGAGTCCCGACGACAAGGGTGCCAACGCGGCGGCCGCGCTTGCCCGCAACCTCAACGTCGGCAACGCCAAGGCGTATCGCAGTATTTCCCACATGGTGGCCGACCCGGCCATCCACGCCATCTGGATCAGCGGACCCAACCAGGCGCGCATCGAGAACGTCGAGGAGATCGTCGACACCATCAAGCGCGGCAAGGGTGAACTGAAAGGCATCGCCTGCGAAAAGCCGCTCGCTCGCAATGTCGCCGAGGCCAGGCGCGTGAAGCAGCTGGCCGACTCGGTGGGCCTGAAGACCGGCTATCTCGAGAACCAGCTCTTCGCGCCACACATCGAGGCGGGCAAGAAACTCATCTGGGCGCGCGGCGCCGCAACGACCGGGCGACCGTACCTGGCGCGCGCCGCCGAAGAGCATAGCGGACCGCACATGCCGTGGTTCTGGCAGGGGCAGCTGCAGGGCGGCGGCGTACTCAACGACATGATGTGCCACTCGGCGCTCGTCGTGCGGCACCTGCTCACGCGTCCCGGTGAGCCGCTCAGTTCCGTGAAGGTCAAGCGCATCACCGGGCACATCGCGTCGCTCAAGTGGTCGCGCCCGGCGTACGCGAAGAAGCTGAAGGGCATGATGGGCCCGCAGGTGGACTACGCCAGGCGACCCTCCGAGGACTTCGCCAGCATGCTGATCGAGTTCGAGACCGCCGAAGGGCTGACGGTCATCGGCGAGGCCACGACGTCGTGGAGCTTCGTCGGCGCGGGCCTGCGGTTGTCGGCCGAGCTGCTCGGCCCCGAGTACTCCATGAAGTGGAACTCGCTCGACAGCGGACTGCAGCTCTTCTTCAGCCGCGCGGTGACCGGCCGCGCGGGCGAGGACCTGGTGGAGAAGCAGAACGCCGAGCAGGGCGTGATGCCGGTGGTTCCGCAGGAACACGCCGCCTACGGCTACACCGACGAGGATCGCCACTTCGTGAACGTCTTTCTCGGACGCGAGGAGCCCCTGCTCACGTTCGACGATGGCGTGGAGGTGGTGAGGATGCTGATGACGGCGTACCAGAGCGCGGAGAGCGCCAAGACCCTCGCCTTCCCGCCGCGAGGCATCGACACCTTCAAGCCGCAGGTTGCGCGGGGGACGTGGAAGCCGTGAGTGTCGCACGCACGATCCTGCTGAAGATGGCCAAGTCGCCGTTCCTCAACCGGCAGGCCACGCAGCGCAGCTTCGTCAGGCGCGCCACCAGGCGCTTCATGCCCGGCGAGGCGCCCGAGGACGCGCTGCACGCGGCGCAGATGCTGAAGGCCGAGGGGCGCGGCACGGTATTCACCAAGCTGGGCGAGAACCTCACGTCGCTGGCCGACGCCGATGCGGTGCGCGACCACTATCTCTGGTTCTTCGACCAGTTGGCCGCGTCGGGGCTCGACGGACATGTGTCGATCAAGCCGACGCAACTCGGACTCGACCTGTCGTTCGACCAGTGCCAGGCGCACCTGCTCACGCTGGCCGCCAGGAGCGAGTCGATTGGGAAGGTCCTCTGGATCGACATGGAGGACTCCAGCTACGTGGATCGTACGCTGGCGCTGTACCGTGCGGTCAGGTCGCGACATCCCAAGGTCGGAGTCTGCCTGCAGGCCTACCTGCGCCGCACGCCGGCGGACCTCGAATCCCTGCTGTCGATTTCTCCCATCATCCGTCTGGTGAAGGGCGCATACGCCGAGCCCGCCGACGTGGCCTTTCGCGTGAAGGCCGATACCGATCGTGCCTACTTCGACCTTGCCGATCGTATGCTGCAGGCGGCGCCTGGTGGATTTTGCGTCCCCGTGCTCGGCACACACGACATTCCGCTGATCGACCGCCTCGTGGCGCGGGCCAAGGCGCACGGCGTGGCGGAGAGGCAATACGAGATTCACATGCTGTACGGCATCCGCGACGCCGGCCAGCGCCGCCTGCGCAGCGACGGGCACACGGTGAAGACGCTCATCAGCTATGGCAGCGCGTGGTACCGATGGTACATGCGCCGGCTGGCCGAGCGGCCGGCAAATGTGTGGTTCGTGGTGCGGTCGATGCTGGGGTGAACCGGAATCCGAATTCCGATTCTCGATTACAGCCCCTCCACCGCCCCCGCCATCCCGCTGAACGAGCGCCCGTGCACGATCTGCACGCCGGTGCCCCTCACCAGCGCCCCTGCGTTCCCGGCGTCGATGGACCCGCCGGCGATCACGCCGATCCGGTCACCGGCGCGCTCCACCAGGTGCTTGATGCGCCCGGCGCCCAGCGCGGCCGTCTCCGCGCCGCCGCTCGTGAGCACCGTGTCGAACTGCAGCGACACCAGCAGTTCCAGCGCCTCGTCCTGGTCCTTTACCGCATCGAAGGCGCGGTGGAAGCCGACATGCAACGGGATGGCCACGGCGTGCAGCTCGGCCAGCCGGTCGGCATCCACCTCGCCCTCGGCCGTCAGGATGCCGATCACCACGCCATCGGCCCCGAGTTCCTTGGCCACGGCGATGTCGCGCTTCATGATCTCGAACTCGTCGTCGGTGTAGGCGAAGTCGCCCACGCGCGGGCGCACGAGCACGTGCACCGACACGAGCAGGCGTTCGAGGCAGCGGGCAATCAGCCCGGCACTGGGCGTCGTGCCGCCGTCGTGCAGGGGGCCGCAGAGCTCGATGCGATGTACCCCGGCCTCCTGCGCCGCGAGCGCCCCGGCAAACGAGTCGACCGCCGCCTCCACATGCACCGTCATGGCCTCACTTTCCTCCGGGGGGCGGTAGGGTCGCCGCAAACTTCCACTGCGTTCCGAAGTCCCGTGCCAGCGGCTGCCTGAGCAGCAGCACCCGCACCATCTCCACGGGCATGGCGCCGTGCGTATACACGAAATCATGGAACTGGCGATTCGTCAACTTTCCGCTGTCCACCATCTCGTGGTGCAACGCCCGGAACTGCAGCCCTCCCATCATGTACGCCACCTGGTACAGGGGCCCGTACGACCCATTGAAGGAACGACGCACCTCGGCCGTGGCGTTGGCCCGTTCGTGTCCCACCCGGTCGATGAGGAACTCGATGCACTGTTGCGGCGTCCAGTTGCCGAGGTGGAAGTTCAGCGAGAAGATGATCCGCGCCGCACGGTGCATGCGCCAGAACAGCGCGCCGATGCGGTCCTCGGGCGAGCTGTGGAAGCCGTTGTCCCAGAGGATCGTCTCCCAGTAGAACGCCCCGCCCTCGCTCCAGAACGGCGTGCTGAACTCCCGCCGGTACGGGTAGTACCGCGCCGTCATGAACCCCTGCATGTGATGGCCGGGGATCATCTCGTGAAATGCCGTGGCGTGCGAGAAGTGCGGATTGTTGCCGCGCATCGCCATCAGCTTGTCCTCCTCGGACATGCTGTCGGTGGGATACGCCACCTGGAACACTTCACCGCCCAGGAAGAACGGCGACGTCTTCTGCCGCTCCGGCGAAATCATCTCGATGCGCCAGACGTCCTGCGCCAACGGCGGGATGGTGACCATGTCGTGGTCGCGGATCCACTTGACGGCCTCGAACTCGAGGTCGCGCACCATGTTCACCTGCTCGCCCGGCGGCACGTAGCTCTGCTTCACCTTCTCCATCGCCTTCTTCCAGTCGTCGCCGAATCCCATCTCGCGTGACGCCTTCTTCATTTCCGACTCGCCCCAGGCCAGCTCCTTCTCCGCGATGGCGATGAGCTCCTCGGGCGTGTACGGCAGCATCTCGTGCCGGATGCTCGTCTCGATCGCCGTGCGGCCGATGGGGAGTCCCACGATGGGCTCGTCGTCCCCTTTCTTCCAGCCGACGATCTTCTCGCGCAGCGCCTTCTGGTAGTTGGTCAGCGCCGAGTCGGCGCTGCGGTACGGTGCACCGGTCCACCACGAGAACAGCGGGTCGTAGCCATTGTAGAACTGGAACCAGCTCTTCAGCGTGTTGCGCAGCGTCGCCGTGACCTCGGCGGCCCGGTACGCCGCCACCTTGCTGGTCTTCGCCGCCGACGAGTCGCTTTTCGGAGGGGACTCGATCTTCGTCCGCAGCGCATTGGCGTTGCTGGTGATGAACGCCAGTGTCTTCGCCGAACGCACACCGTCGACGTTTTCCATGCGGCGGCGGGCGTCCTCGAGCGCAAAGATCGAGTCGGCGAACGGCAGCAGGCCGGCGAGGTCGGCGTACACCTTGGCATCGCGCGCCATCTCGTCCTGCGCCTCCTCGATGCTGTTGCGCAGCAGCACGTGATCGGCCTTGGCGTCGAGGCTGAGCCTGTTGAAGTCGATGCCCTTCAGCTGCGCCGTCCACGCATCGTAGAACTTCACCAGCACGTCGCGCTGCGACGCCGAGTATTGCTGGGCATAGCGCCGCAACAGCACATTGCGGTCGGCGCTGTAGCGCTCCACCACGCCGCGCATCTCGCTGCCGCGCTCGGCGAGCAGGAGCGCGGCGTCGGGAGCGAGCACGGTCGGCGCGCCCTGCACGTTGCGTTGCGCCGCCAGTGGCGGCGCAACGATCGCGAGTACGAGGATCGCAAGAGCGCGAGCAATCGTTCGCATCAGTACGAGTACCCCGAACGGTATCTTGGCGTGATCCACTCTTCGGGAATGCCCTTGGTGAGCAGCTCGCCCGTCGTCGGGTTCAGGTCGATGGCGCGTCCGGCGCGCACCGCCAGGTTGCCGAGCACGATCATCTCGGTGAGCGGCCCTGCGTGCCCTGGGATGTTCGACCCCGGCTGCGCGCCGCTCTTGATGGCGTCAATCAGCTCGCCGTACACGCCCCTGGTGCGCGGGTACTTTACCGGCACCGGCGTCGCCTTCACCGCCTTGTCGGCCTCGGCATCCACCAGGCGCGGGCTCTCGCCGTAGGTGCCGGCGAGGATTATGCCCTTCTCGCCCATCCACATCTGGAACCCATCATCGCTGTACGGCCAGTTCTCGGTGTCCGGCCATCCCTCGGGGCGAGCGGGCAGGATGCCGCCGTCACGCCACGTGAGCGTCAGCGTGCCGTTCCTGCCCACGGCATTCATGGTGCCGCTCACCGGGAACTCGTACGTGATGCGTGACGTCTTCGGCGCCGTCTCGGCGAACAACTGCGACGTCTCGGGAATCACGCGGCCCGGAAACTTGAGGCCGAGCGTCCAGACTGCCGCGTCCATGATGTGACAGGCCATGTCACCCATGGCGCCCGTGCCGTAGTCCCACCAGCCGCGCCAATTGAACGGCGCGTACGCCGGGTGGTACGGCCGGAACGGTGCGGGACCGAGCCAGAGTTCCCAGTCGAGCGTCGGCGGCACGTTGTGCGCTTCGCTCGGGCGCTTGATGCCCTGCGGCCAGATGGGGCGATTGGTGTAGAAGTCCACCGCCGTCACCTTGCCAATGAGCCCGGCCTCCACCCACTCGCGGATCAGCCGCGTGCCCTCGGCGGCGTGTCCCTGGTTTCCCATCTGCGTCGCCTGCCTGGGGCGCTTGCCCGCCTCGACCTTGAGCGCGCGCACCTCGGCCACCGAGCGGGCCAGCGGCTTCTGGCAGTACAGGTGCTTCCCCGCCCGCAGAGCAAGCATCGACGCCGCCGCGTGATGGTGGTCGGGCGTGGAGACCGTCACGAGATCGATGTTCTTCGCTTCCTTGTCGATCATCTCGCGATAGTCCTTGTAGTGCCTGGCCTGCGGCTGGGCGCGATAGCTGCGCTCGGCGGCGACGTCATCCACGTCGCAGAGCGCGACGATGTTGCAGCCCGTGGTGGCGCCGAAGCCGCGCACGTCGCTCTGCCCCATGCCCCCGACGCCGATGCAGGCAATGTTCACCGTGTCGCTGGGCGCCACGTGGCGGCCGCCGCGGGCGCCGAGGACGTGGGGCTTCACGATGGTGAAGGCCATGCCGGCCATCGAGGTTTGTTCGACGAACTCCCGGCGTGAGACGATGGGGCTCTCGGGGGCGGGCGTCGACTCGGTTTCACGGTCAGTCATCGTCTCTCTCCTCAGGTGGCGGTGGCCGGCGTGTCGTTGCCGATCACGGTGGGACGGAACAGGAGCGCGAAGAGCACCAGCACCACGGCCGCGCCGGCCGCCGGTACCATCCAGATGGCGCGCCAGTCGTGCACGACGGCCGTGCAGGTGTGCGCCGCGGCGGCGGCCGCGTCGCACGCCGCGTTGACCGACGCGTACTTGCTGGCCACGCCTCCCGACACCGACGCGCCGATGAAGTAGCCGACGCCGTTGGTGACAAAGTTGATGAATCCCTGCGCCGCGGCGCGAATTTTCGGGCCGGCGCGCTGGTCGGTGTAGATCTGCCCGGCCACGAAGAAGAAGTCGTAGCAGACGCCGTGCAGCAGGATGCCACCGTAAATCAGCCACATGCCCGCCTGCGCGTTGCCGGCGGCGAACGCGACGTAACGCAACACCCACGCCAGCATGCCCACCAGCATGATCGCCTTGATGCCCATCTTCCGCAGCAGGAACGGCAGCAGGAGCATGAAGAAGATCTCGCTCATCTGCCCGAACGACTGGATGAACGCCGGTTCCGGCGCGCCGATCTCGTTGAGGAAGAGGTTGGCGAACGTGTAGTAGAACTGCAGCGGCACGCACAACAGGAACGATCCGAGCACGAAGAGCAGGAAATCCCACTGCTTCAGCAGCTGCAGCGCGTCGAGCCCCAGCGCGTCACGCGCGCTGAACGGCGCGCCCGCCGCCTTGGGCGGCGTGTGCGGCAGCACCAGCGAAAAGAGCGCCATCACCAGCGAGGCAAACGCGGCGATCTGCATGGGCAGGGCCAGTGCGTCAGCCTTCAGCACCTTGCCGACGATGATCCCGGCGACGATCCAGCCGATCGTGCCAAGCACCCGGATGACCGGGAACTCCCGCGCCGGATCCTTCACGTGGTGGAAGCTGATGCTGTTGGTCAGCGACAGCGTCGGCATGTAGCAGAGCGCGTAGCCGATGAGCACGGGGTAGAACGTCGCGAAGGTCGTGCGCGTCGAGGCCACGTACATCAGGGCCGCGCCCAGCAGGTGCAGGATGGCGAGCAGCTTCTCCGACGAGAAGAACCGGTCGGCGATCATCCCGACGAAGAACGGCGAGACGAGCGCCGCAATGGCGGTGGCGCCGTATGCCCATCCAATCTGGCTGCCGGTGAACTGCAGGG
>Ga0334722_10005807_pt1 | contig 12357 bp, 10 predicted proteins | sample C3_bottom_MG_FD_207210 | JGI IMG/M metagenome (GOLD analysis project Ga0334722, IMG submission 207210) | Sediment microbial communities from Yellowstone Lake, YNP, Wyoming, USA - C3_bottom | ecosystem: Environmental > Aquatic > Freshwater > Lake > Sediment | place: USA: Wyoming | collected...
TAAATGTAGCCCTCGTCGGCCCCGATGGCGTAAGCGCCGATGATCATCCCCTCGATGACGGCGTGCGGATCGCCCTCAAGGACGCTGCGGTCCATGAAGGCGCCGGGGTCTCCTTCATCGGCGTTGCAGATGATGTACTTCTTGTCGCCAGCCGCCCTGGCCGCGAATTCCCACTTCTGGCCGGTGGAAAAGCCGGCCCCGCCGCGGCCGCGGAGGCCCGACTTCTTGACCTCCTCGATGACCTCGGCCGGCCTCATCGTCGAGAGGACCTTGGCCAGGCCGCGGTAGCCGTCACGCTCGATGTACTCCTCGATCCGCTCGGGATCGATGATCCCACAGTTCCGCAGGACAATGCGCTTCTGCTTTTTGTAGAACGGCACATCGCGGTACGGGTCGAACTCGTCGACGATGGTCCCGGCCACCCACTCTTCGACCGGCTTCCCACCGATGACGTGCTCCTCGATGATCCGCGGGACCATCTCCGGCGTGACCCGCGCGTAGGTGACCCGCGGCGCGTCCTTGAGGACGACGTCGACCAGGACCTCCCGCTCGCATAAGCCGATGCAGCCAACGGATACGAGGTCGGCGTCCAGGCCGCGGCGCTTCAACTCGGCGACGATGGCCTCGTGGACCTCCTGCCCGCCGGCGGCGATGCCGCAGGTCCCCAACCCGACGACAATCGTCGGCCGGCCGTCGCGCGGGGCCACTGCCCGCGAGGCCCGGGCGGGCGCGGCCAATTCGCCCTTCCGCGTGAAATCACGCAAAGTTAGCTTCATCGGCTTACCACCTTTCACAAGTGTCTTCTCCCGTTGGTCCTTTGCCGGACAATTCGGAAAAGGCTCCCATGTGACGGACGGCCGGGCTTTCGGCCGGCCGTCAAGGATCTCCAGTGCTTCCCGCTTTAAACGACCTTGACACAAAAGAATAGCATTTTCTCTATTCCTCGGTCAACGAGAAATTCCTGCCCGAGAAATTCCTTCCCGGCAAGTACGGCAAAACAGGGGCGGGGTCGAACCCCGTCGCCCCGTCGCGAAGTTCGAACCCCGCCGTTCAAAGATCCCCCGGGACCCACCGCCGCGGACCTGACGGGCCGCCGTTCAGGGACCGGTCCCATCGCTCGGGCCGCCCTGGCCTTCCTCCTTGTTGATTCCCTCCGGGAAGATCTCGTGGAGCGATTGAAGAGTGGCTCCGATCCTGCGGATGAACGACTTGACCTCGATGCTGACCTCGGCCCGCCGGTAGACGGCCGGCCAATCAAATTTCTTCCATTCCTCGTAGGTGCTGAGCCGTCGTCGCGCTAGGGCGGCGTATTCGAAGGGGTCAACCCCGAGCCCCTGCATCCTGGCCACGAGCTCCTGAGCAATCCCCCTCACGTGCTCGCCAACCTGCCTCGCCACGTTATTGAGGTCTTGCTGGGTGGTCAGGTACTTTCCCAGGTACACGAACTGCGTGATGTCGCCCTCGAAGACGATGGTCTGCTTGATCTTGGCAGTGCTTCCTTCGTAGGTGAGGCGCCGCCGAGGTTGCTCGCCCTTGAGTCGAACGGTCACCATCGCCGATGGGTTTTGGATGTGGAGGGTCATGTCGGTCCGCTTGAGCTCGCCGGTCATCATCAGGTAGACCTGGCTCTCCTCGCCGGACATCAGGTCGACCAGGAAGTCGCCCCGGAAAACGGCCGTCCCCATGACCTGAAGCCGGGAAATCCCGGGACAGGTCGCGGCGGCCGTCCCGCCACCGCCGGCCCCGCCACCGCCGGCCCCCTGGCCGGCGCCATCGCCGTCGCCACCGCCGCTTCCGTCGCCGCTGTCGCCGCCGCCTTCTTGGCCCAAACCCGATTGCCTCGGGCTGCGCAGGGGACCGATGACCGGGGCAACCGGCGCCCTCAGGCGGCCCTCATAAGCGCTCAGCCACTCATGGAGGTTCGTCCGGGGGGCCAACCCGGTGAACACCGTCAGCTGGACCAGCTCCTCGATGGCCGCGGCGGGGTTGCGCTCGCTGGAGAGAGCCTGCAAGATCTCCGCCGCTGTTCCCGTCGAGACAAGAATGTAGTTCGATCTTCTGATCTCCCGATCCCGAAGGGCCTCGGCGATCAGGTGATGGATCCCTTCCATCGCCAGGTCCTTGCCGAAGACGATGATCTTATTGTGCTCCAGGCTCATCCGCTTGTGGTGGAAGCTGCTCATGTAGGTCATGACCTGATCGATGGTGTAGCCCTCGACGGTCTCGGTGACGACCCCGGGCCCGGCCCCGCTTCGACCGGGGGCGATCTGGGTCGGCACGGCGACCTGGACCGTGACCCGCAGCGGGGCGCGCTCGCCCTTGTCCAACCCCATGGCCAGGACGAAGGCGACGTCCTCGAGCTCCTTGTGGTCCCAGCAACCGCCGGCCGGAAGGACGACCAGGGACATGATCAGGGCCAGCGCCGCCAGGCGAACCGAGCGGCGGAATCCCTTTCTTTCATCTCCCATCCATGGCGGCCCCCTTCCCGCTGGGCCGCGGGTTGTCCCCGTCGCTTCGATCCATCGCCCCGGGTTGGCGCTTCCTGGTGACAACTGCGACGATCAGAAGGATGAGGGGAATACCCATGCAGATCAGGCCCCCGAAGACGCGGAGGACGTCGGCTTCAAAATTGATCACGGCGATGAAGCTGGGGGCCAGGAAGGCGGCCGTGTACAGGATGATGCTCATGGCCGGCACCAGGGGGCGGTAATTGGGCAGGTGGAGGGTCTCAGAGAGGGCCACGTTGGCGATGTAGAAAGTGACGGTGACGTTCAGGGCCGCCGAAAAGAACCAGAGGAAGACGAAGATGGCCTCAACCCGTTGAATGAACCGCCCGAAATGGATCAGCCGGGCCATGAAGTAAATGGGAAAGGCCGTTCTGGAGGCACCGCCGACATCGCCGATGGCGACCACGGAGACGATCACGGCGGTGATGATGAACCAGGCCAGGCCCAGGGAAAGGATCGTCCCCCCAAGGATCGGTTTCTTTCGCCGCAGGGCGGGGTACAAGAAGGCGACGGCGACGACCTCAGCGTAAATGGACGACCTGACGACCCCGAGCCAGAGGATGTGGGCGGGCCTTGTCCCCCAAATGGGGGTCAGCCTGGCCAGGTCAAAGTATCTGATATCGGAGAGGATGATCGCCGCCAGAGGGACGAGGAGCCATGGGGCGAGGAGAAAGGCCGTCCGCGAAACCGCCTCGATGCCCAGATAAGTGCCGTAGGCAACGACGATGAGCATGACCGCGATGAGCACCGAGAGCGGCGTCAGCGGGAGGATCCCGATGACCAGGGTCTCAGCCGCCTCGCGGAGGACCGCCGCCGCCAGAACCAGGAAGAACAGGCTCAGCAGGATGTTGAAGACAGAGCCGATGATCGGGCCGGTCAGAAGGACGCTGACCCTGGCCAGCGAGTAATCGGGGAACCGGTTCATCAGCGAGATGATGATCAGGACCCCGACCGCGGCCAACATCGCGCCGACGGTGGTGACGATCCACCCGGATGTCTTGGCCCGGTCGGTCAGGGTGGCTGGAAAGGTCAGAAAGATCTTTCCGGCCAGGAGGATCGTCAGAATGGCGACGAACTCGGCCGGACCAACGTGTCCCCATTCCGGAGACATCGCCGGGAACTCCTCGGAACCGGGCCTGACGCCCGGAAAGGCCTCCCCGTCCCGGCCGCCCGCTCCATCGGCCATCATCGCGTCCCTCCCTGGCCCGGCCCTCCCTGGCCGGGCGCTTTCCCCTCCGCCACCCTGGCTCCCGGAGACCATTTCCGGACGACCCGATCCTGCCTTATCTTATCCCGCTGGCGCAGGAACGGCGGGCGATGCCACATCGTCCAGATCTGGCCGCGCATGACGATGTCCGAGGAAGGCTCGCGAAGGGGTGCCACCGGCGACAGATAGGGCACCCCGAAACTCCGCAGCGAAGCCAGATGCATGGCGATGAAGAGCATGCCGGCGGCCATGCCGTAAAAACCCAGGACGGCTGCCAGGAACTCGAACGGAAAGCGCAGGACCCGGAGGGCGAAGGAGGCTGAGAAATTCGGGACGACGAAGGAGGCCAGGGCGGCAATGGCGATGATGATGACCAGGATCGGGCTGACGATGTTGGCGGCCACGGCGGCCTGGCCGAGGACGATGGCTCCGACGATCCCGATGGTCGGCCCGATGACGTTGGGGATCCGCACCCCGGCTTCCCGGATGAGCTCGAAGGCCACATCCATGAGGAGGACCTCGAGGAAGACCGGAAAGGGAACGCCCTGCCGCGAGGCGGCGATGGCCATCATCAGGTCGGTCGGGAGCATCTCCTGGTGATAGGAGGTTACGGCGATGTAGGCCGCCGGCAGGAAGAGGGTGATGAGGATGGCCACGAACCGGAGGGCTCGGAGGAAGTTGGCGTAGGGCCAGCGCAGGTAGTAGTCCTCGGGGCTGTGAAAGAAGGTGGTGAAGGTCATCGGGGCGATGATCGTCCACGGGTTGTCGTTGACCATGATCGCCACATAGCCCTCGGACAGGAAGGCCGAGACGCGATCCGGCCGCTCGGTCGAGGTGACCTGAGGGAAAACGGTGTACGGAAAGTCCTCGATGTACTGTTCAAGCATCCCGCTCTCGGGGACGTAATCGACATCGATGGCCTGAATCCGCCGTCTGACCTCGTCCACCAGCTTCTCGTTGGTCAGGCCCTTGATGTACATTAGGGCCACATCGGAGCGGGACAGCCGCCCGACCTTAAGGCCTTCGATGACGAAGTCGGGGGACTTCAGGCGTCGTCTGACCAGTGCCGTATTGGTCCGCAGGGCCTCCGTGAAGCCCTCGAGGGGACCGCGCACGACCATCTCGCTCTGCGCCCGTTCGACGCTCCGGTGCTGCCACCCCTTGGTCTCGAGGAGGAGGACGGCCGCCTCGCCGTCGACGAACAGGGCCGTCTCGCCGACCAGGACGTGATCGATGGCGGTCTCGTAATCGGTGCCCCGCTCGTACTTGTCCGAGGGAAGAAGGCGGTGGCCGATGACGTCCAGGAGGTCCCGTCGACGGTCGGTCTTGTCGATCTCCGACAGGAGCATGAGGGGTTGGAGAATGCCCTCCCAGATGACTTCCTTGATCACCAGGCCGTCGTAGTAGAGCAGGAAAGCCCGGGTCGACGGGCGGGTCCCGATCTCGAACTCCCTGATCACGAGGTCGGAGTTGATGTCCTTGTGGAAAGTCTCCTGCGCCCACCGGAGGTTGACGTCATAGTCCTTTTGGATGGGTGTCCTCGGCCCGTCCGGGGCAAAGAGCTCCGTGGGCGAGATGGGAGCGGTGGGCATCGCCGGGGGCTCCTTCCGGCCTCCGCCCTGGCCGCTTCCCTTGCCTCCGCCCGGGCCGCCTCCCTTGCCTCCGCCCTGGCCGCCGGGTCCTGACTGGCCCCCTTCCCCCTTCGTCGGGATCCTTGGCCGATCGCCGAGGGAAAAGAGTTTATCGGCCGCCTGGGTGCGCCGGAAAAGCCGGGAGATGAACCTTCCGAGACTCAAAGAGGACCGCCCTCGGGTCATCTGAGGATGAGCACCGCCGCCGGGAGGGCCACCGCGATCAGGGCGATGAGGGCGACCCCGATGGCCCCACCGCGGTTCTTCGCCCGCCAGGTCTGCACGGCATAGGCCATCGTGTATGAAGCCACGACGGCTGCCCCAAGGATCCAGAGATAGCGCAATCGACGTCCCTCCCATCGAGCTCTAAAGGCTAGTCTTGCCGCCGTCCCCGGAAATAATGACCGCGCCCCCCGGCCTCTGGGCGAGCGGCGCTCATGGCCGGCGGTCGAAAGGCGGCATACTAGAAGCGCCGGGAGCGCCACCGGCCGCCCCGGCGTGGTCAGGGATCCAATGATCGATCGGGAGGTGGCCCAATGGTCCCGCGTCGGCCGGGAAGGAAAAGCCGTCGACCGCGTCCGTGGCGGAAGGCGGTCCGTCGCTTGGTCCTCGGGGCGGTTCGTGCTGGAGCCGGGGCGCTCCTAGGCTATTTGGCTGAAAGGAAGCCCGTCGCTCCGGCCCAACCCAGGGCCGACGACCAGCAAACCCGGGCTTCGATCCCAAACCGGTATGACGTCATCGTCGTCGGGGCCGGCCCCGCCGGCAACACTGCGGCCTACCTCATGGCCCGCTGGGGACTCGGGGTCCTGCTCGTCGAGCGGGGCCCGGTGCCGGGATCGAAGAATGTCGGCGGGGCGGCCGTCGCCGTCCAGATCTGGCAGCACCTCGTGCCCGAGCTCCTCCCGGCGTTCTTCGAGGAACACCCCTACGAGCGAATCCTGACCCGGCAGGAGTACTGGGTGATGGCCGAAGACTACCTGGTCAACCTCGGGGTCCAGGGACCCGGGTACGCCCGGCCGCCCTACAATCGCGTCAGCGCTCTCAAGGCCCGCTTGGACCCGTGGCTGGCCGGCCAGGCCGTGGCCGCCGGGGCGACCATCCTCACCGGCCGCCGCGTCGACGAGGTGATCAAGGACGGCGGGCAGGCCGTGGGGGTACGGGTGGATCGGGGGGTCGGCGATGACGGGCGGGGGACCCGCGAATTCTACGCCGACGTCATCGTCCTGGCCGAGGGGGTCAATCCCATCGTCTCCTGGAAAGCCGGCTACCTTCGGATGCCCTCGGCCGGAGGGCAATCCCTTTACGTCAAGGAAACAATGGCCCTGCCGCCGGACGAGATCGAGCGCCGCTTCGGCCTCCGGGAAAACGAGGGCGCGGTCATCGCCCTTTACGGCTATCCGACCGCCGGACTCAACGGCACGGCCTCCCTTTACACCTACCGGGAATCACTGGGGCTCAACGTCGGGGCCTCGGTTGCCGGATTGGCGAAGGCGGGATTGAATCCAAATCAACTCCTGGAGCGAGTCAAGGCCCACCCGTCGATCGCCGCCCTCATCCGGGGGGCCGAGACCATCGAGTACTCGGCCCACCTGATTCCGGACAGCGGTTTCAACGGCGTGCCCAAGCTGGCCCACCCCGGCGCCTTGATCATCGGCGACGCCGCTTCGCTGGTCAACGGGACGTTGGGGATCGTCCCGGCGATGGTCTCGGCCAAGGCGGCCGCCGCCGCAGTGGTCCAGGCCAAGACGGTCGGCGACTTCTCGGAGCGCAGCTTGCGGCAGTATCCCCGCCTCCTCAGCCAGACCTTCGCCTGGAAGGACCTCCGTCTCAACCGCCTCGCGAAAGGCTATCTCGATACCCACCCCCACATCTTCGACACCTACGCCAGGGTCGTGACTCAGGCCGCCCACGAGGCCTCAATGGTCTACCCGGACACCTCTCGGCAGCGTCGCCGCCGCGTGCTGGCCGCCGTCCGCAGGGTCGTGCCGCTTTCCAGGCTCGCCCGCGACGCCGTCCAAGCAGCCTGGGTCGAATACTGAGCGGGGGGCGGGGTGATCGACTGATGGCTGAGATATGGTCCGACCCGGCGGCCAAGACTTCCAGGGACGTCTTCAACCCGCCGTCCGAATCGGAGATCTCCTTCAAGGACCCGTCCAGCTGCGGCGACCCTGAATGTGGCCGACCCTGCCTGGTCGTCTGCCCGTCGGGCGTTTTCGAGTGGCACGGGGGTGAGGCCGACCCCGACGAGGTCCGATCGGTGGCCCTGGCGCGGGCCGGACGGCTCATCGCCGTGCGCCATGAGCGCTGCCTGGAGTGCGGGGGCTGCCTTTATCTGTGCCCGCGCGACAACATTCGCTTCAACTACCCTCCGGGCGGCCGCGGCGTGATTTATGTCCACGGTTGACCGACCCACGCCGTCGTTCCATGAATTGTCATGACAACCCTCGAGCGACGAAAAAATCCCAGCATCGCGTGGGATTCAAGGGGAAGCATAGGGTTGAGGAGGTGACCGCATGAGCGCGCGCAGATATCGCCGCGATCGAGGGTTCGAAAACATAGCCACGGCCGGCAACCTCGGGACGTTCGACCGAAACCGCTTCCAGTATGAGGTGGCCGACGAGATCGGCCTTAACTCAGGACGGCTGAACCAGAATCGGGTCGACGAGCTGGAATCCAAGACCCACGGGGAAGGAACCGGCACCGAGCCCACTCGGACCGGAACGACCACCCGGACGGCCGGCGGGGCCGGCGGGGCCGGACGAACGGCCGAAGAGCGATCGGCCGGGGGACGGACGACCGAAGAGCGATCGGCCGGGGGACGGACGACCGGAGGAAGGACGACCGGATCGCCCGCGGAGACGACCGGTCGAACCCCGCCCAGGGGCTGATTCCACGGTCAAGGGCGCATGCGTGAAGCATGCGCCCTCTTCATCGGCCGCGTCCGGACCGCGCCCCCAACCCACCCCCAACCCACCAGCCCGAGGCCGGCCGCTCAGAACCCGCCGCAGCGCCCACACTGGGCGCAGGCCGACGTCGGGTCGAGGTAAACCCGGCGGTTCTGGAGCAAGGCGTTGACCGGAGCCCGGCGGGTCAGCGTGATCGGTAGCCACGAGGCCACGAGGATGATGGTGAGGCTGAGAAAAGCCGCCCCGGCAATGGGCCAGGCGGAGATGGCAAGGCTGGTGGGTGTCCGCCGATTGAGGATCCAGACCGAGACCCCCGCCATCGTCAGGCCGGCCAGCAGGCCGGCGAGTCCCATCAGCCCCGCCTCCAGCGACAGGTAGATCACGAGGTCATCGTCCTCGAAGCCGAGTGCCTTGAGGACCCCCAGAGGCCGCTTCCGCTGGAGGAAGGAGAGGAGGAGGACATCGAGGACGCCAATTGCGGCAAAGACGAAGACCAGAAAGACGGCCAGACGCCCTGAGGAGAAGACCCCGCGGACGAGGCTCCCGGCCTCGATGACCGGCGTCCGCGCGGTGACCACGCGCAGGCCCGCGGCGGCGGGTCGAGAAAGGCGGAGATTGTTCAGGAAACGCTCTATCCTGACGACATTGACCGGGTCATCGGCTTCGACGATGACCACGTTCGGTTCAAGGGAAAAGGCTGCTTTAAGGGCCCCAATGGTCATCAACGGCCGATCGGCGAAATAGCCGTAACGGCTCCGGCCAAACCCGACGATCACCGCCCGCGCCTCCACCAGGCGTCCCCCGACCAGCCGCCGGAGGATAAACGGCGCGCCGAGCTTCAAGCCGGCCCGCTCAGCCATGTCCGTCGGAATGACGATCTCACCGTCGGCGGCCGGTACCCGCCCGGCGCTGAGAATCACCCGGCCGGGCGCGAGCAGGTCGGGGGTGAGGCCCAGGACCTCGGTTTCGCCCGCGGCGGTCATCAGGCGGGCGACGACGGTCGACCGGGCGGCGCGGACGTCGGCCTGGCCCGAGATGGCCGACAGGATCGCGCCGTCGATGGGCGCGGTCGATCGGATGATGAGGTCGCCGGGGAGGTCGAGCGGCCTGACCCGGCCGGCGACGGCCTGCCGACTGCCCGCCGAGGAGGCTGAGAAGAGGACGAAGACGGTCACCGAGAGGGCCACGGTCAGGGCGATGAGGCAGCTCCCGGCCCACCGCAGGCGCAACGACCGGACGGCCAACGGATGAACGACCCGAAAGCGGTCCAGGATGGCCCCAAGCCTCGATCGAGCCAAACGGGCCATCAGGCCGCACCCCCCTCGACCCTGACGATGCGCCCGTCCTCCATGTGGACCACCCGATCGGCGAACTCCGAGAAGGATTGCTCGTGGGTAACGACGACAAAGGTCTGGCGGCGCTCGGCGTTGAACCGCTTGAAGAGCTTGATGACCTCAAGGCCGCTCCGGCGATCCAGGTTGCCGGTGGGTTCATCGGCCAGGATCACCTTCGGTTGATTGGCCAGAGCCCGGGCGACGGCCACCCGCTGCTGTTCACCGCCGGAGAGCTCATAGGGGGAGTGGTTGGCCCGCTCAATCAAGCCCACCGCCGCGAGGAGATCCTCAGTCCGGCGGCGGACCTCATCCTCCGGCAGGCCCGCCAGGCGCATCGGCAAGGCCACGTTTTCGGCTGCGGTCAGGTCACCGAGGAGGTTGAAGAATTGGAAGACGAAGCCGATGCTCGACCGACGCAGCCTGGCCAGGCCGTTCTCATTGAGCCGGCTGTATTTTCGGCCCTCGAGGATAACCTCGCCGGCGGTCGGCCGGTCGAGGCCCCCCAGGAGAGCCAGGAGCGTGCTCTTGCCGGACCCGGACGGCCCGACGACGAGGATGAATTCACCCGGCCTGACTTCAAGGGAGACCCTGTCCACGGCCGTCACGCCGTGACCGACAGGGAACCTCTTGGTCAGATTGACGGTCCGGAGGATGGGATCGCCGGGCCGGTAGCCCTCCCTGAGGCGATCACTCATGGCGCAATACCTCCACGGTGGTCGAGCGAGCCGCTTCCCAGGCCGGCAGGAGCCCAAAGAGGGCGGCCGCAAGGGTTGCAAGGCCGACGACCTCGGCCGCCGCTAAGAGCGTCGACCGTCCGGCCTCGGCCAGGCTGACAGCGGAGAAGAAGAGAAGAAACGTCACCCCCAGCCGAATAAGCAGGAAGCCAGCCAACGACCCGATGACGGCGAAGACGAGGACTTCGACCAGGATGAGGGCGAAGATCTCGCGGCTCGAGGCCCCGATGGCCCTGAGGACGCCGATCTCGTGCCGTCTCTGAGCGACGAGGATGAACATGTTCGTCGCCGCCAGAAGTCCGGCGATGGCCAGCGACAGGGCGTTGATGAGCGATGAGAGATCGGCCGGCAGGATCATCCGTCCGTCGCCCCCGCGCCGGTAGTGGATTCGACCGGCCCCGTCGCGGACGGCCCGCGGGTCGCCCCCGGTCAACCGGATCAGATCCGGCACGGTGTAGATCCCGTAATCGGGCAGGACTTTCTGCAATTCACTCGCCGTTTGCTTGGCGAGATACATCGAGTCGACCGAGATCCCCACCTGATCCGCCCGGGCCTGGGCGGTGCCCCCAAGCTCCCCATAGATCAGGGCCAGGGTCCGGCTGGGAACCAGGACATCCGGCACATCCCAATAGGTCGGGACGGTGATCGGTCGGCCCTGCTCCTGGTCCACAACGGGCTGGCCGTCCTCGGTCCAAAGCTGGCCCATCCCGGTCGGAACGAAGTAGGTCCCAACGGCCGTGAAGTCATAGGCCCTTAGGTCCGACCAGTCGTAGGTCGGACGGCCGTCCCTTTCGCGGACGCTCGGGAAATAGAGCCTGACCTCCGAGTCGATGGCCGGCACGGGGAAGGCCTCGGATTTCTGATCGAAGAGGGCCACCCGCGCGGGCGGGTGGAGGAGATCGCCTTCGTCCGTCGCGGTCAGAGGCCGCCCGGCGCCCACCGGCGGTCCGCCGCCCCAGGACTCGACCGCCCGCACGTCCACCCCCCGCACCGGCACGCGGTAGAGGCGGGGGGCCGGCTCTCCCACATTCCGCACCGAAAGCAGGGCCGGAATCTCGAAAAGGGGATGGATGCCCCTGATGTTGGGGAAGCCGGACAGGACCTGACGCAGAGCCCCGAGGTCGATGTCGGGACGACCGCTGGCCGGAGCCAGAAAACCGTCTTCGGCCAGGCCCGGTTCGAGGGAGAGGAGATCGCTCCCAAAGGTCGGCTCGTAACGGATGGTTTCCAAAGGCTCGCCCGCGCGCCCCCGCACCGCCGCCGAGTCGACATGGAGCTTCCGCGGGAAGATGACCACGTCGGCCTGCATGAATCGGCGGTAATCGATGAAGGCCGGGTTGACATAACCGGTGCGCATGGCCATGGACCCGGTCATGATCGCCGCCGCGCCGGCCATCCCGAGAATGACCAGCAGACTTCGGTTGGCGTTTCTCAGGACGTTGCTCAGGGCCAGTCTGAGAATGACCAATGGCTGCCCCCCCTTCAGCGAGTCATATTACGGAAGGGGTTCGGCGAAAGTTTCGAACCGCTGGAGGGGATCGAAGTCCTTCGGCGCGGTCGGCAGGGAACCGTCGGTCGCCCGCAGAATCTGAGGAAGGTGCCGCCGCCCGAGAAGGTGCCGCAGCCCGAAGAGGAGGAGGTTACCGGAACCGATGAAAACCATGCTCACCGAAGCCGTGCGGGGCAAGGAGGCCGACTACGTCGAAATCCGGTTCGAGGAAAGTCACGTCACGAGGATCCTCTTCCGCGGGCCGACCCTTGACAACGTGGGGCAATCGGTCGTCTACGGCGGGAACATCCGGGCCCTCGTCGACGGCGGCTGGGGGTTCGTCTCCTTTAACCGGCTCGACGACCTCGACGCCAAGGTGGCTCTGGCCATCCGACAGGCCCGGCTCATCGGCCGAGCGCGCGGGGAAAAGAGCGCCCTGGCCCCGGCCCCGGCGATCCAGGATACCGTCTCCCTGAAACCCGGCGTCGACCCGCGCGAGGTCCCGCTGGATAAGAAGATCACCGTCCTCGATGGTTACAACCAGGCCGT
>Ga0334722_10005809_pt1 | contig 12355 bp, 11 predicted proteins | sample C3_bottom_MG_FD_207210 | JGI IMG/M metagenome (GOLD analysis project Ga0334722, IMG submission 207210) | Sediment microbial communities from Yellowstone Lake, YNP, Wyoming, USA - C3_bottom | ecosystem: Environmental > Aquatic > Freshwater > Lake > Sediment | place: USA: Wyoming | collected...
CGTGAGGATCGCGAAGGGCGTTGGCTGCGCTGTCCATCCGGCGAAGGTCACGTCGAACTCACGCGCGAGCGCACGCTGCATGAATGTCTGGAACTCCAGCGTCTCGAAGCGCAACTCGATGCCCTGCCTGCGCCACTCGCCCTGCATCACCGTCGCGGCGCTAATGCGCGGCCGAGATGACGAGGGTACGATGCCTCGGAGGGTCAGTCGCCGTCCGTGCAGCGTGCGCACCCCGTCCGGCCCGCGTACCCATCCGAGGTTGTCGAGGGCACTCGCAACGCTCGCGCTATCCATGGCGGGCAGGGCAAGAGATGAATCGACCGTGAATGGGCTGGCGACCACCGGCCCTCGAATCGTCCGGGCAAGCGTGTCTCCCCACACATTTCTTCGCACGCGGTCCGGGTGCGCCGCAGCAACTAGAATGCGACGCAGCACGGCAGTACCGAGTATGGGATGTCGCCGGCCGGTGGTCGGGACTGCAACATTGAACGCTGCAAACGTGTAATCCCGGTTCGGCAACGGCAGCAGCCGCGTCGTCGTGCTTCGGGCCGCCTGCGCCAACGTCTCCGCGGTCACGCCCTCCCAAAAGTCCAGTTCCCCCGCAAGCGCTGACTGTGCCCCGCTTTGCGGATCGCCACGATACACAAACTGAATCGTCCTGATGGCCGGCACCACGCGGTAGTGGTCGGATACGGCGTCCAAGGTGAGCGTGAGCTTGGGCTTCCAGTCCTTGAGGCGATACGGGCCCGAACAGACGGGGTGCCGCACCGCGGAATCGGACGCCCAGCCGACCCCAGTAACCTGCGCATAGTAATGCTGCGGCATCGGGACCAGCGTTCGAACGAGCCAGTAGAACCGGTCTACCTGCCGGCTGTTGAAGAACACGGCCACTGCGAGGGAATCACCTGGCACGGCGACGACGGAGTCTACGATCGCCACGCGCCACGCATTCGGGCTTGCGGTGCTGCTGTCCGTCAAGACCCGGAAGCTCCACGCCACGTCTGTCGCGAGTACGGGCTGACCATCATGCCAATGCGCCTTCGCGTTGAGAAAGAACGTCACGGCGGAGCTGTCATGGTTCCATTTCCATGACCGCGCGAGCTCAGGAACAAAACCGTCGGCCCCGATTGCGTTTCGCCCGGGGCCAAGGACAGCCAGTCGGTCGCAGAGCAGGTCTGTCACCATCACCGACTGCGCGCCGCGTACCATAACCGGCACGAGCGCATCAACATCCGCGCCTGCGCCCACAACCAGCGTCGACGTTGCAGGGTCATGCCCGCATCCATCGAGCGAAAGCAACCACGCGGCAAGAACGGCTACCTGGAACGCCTGTAGCAGAGATGAAGCACGCATCTGGATTCCCTTCACGCAACGCGCGGGACTGCGGGCATCGGGGGCGCTCAGAACATAGACGCTGACACAGCCGTCTGCACGGCCGGCCGCACAACAAGTCTCCTCATGTTACTGCCTGGTCGATCGCTTCACCTGCGCGAGGCGATGAGGGCTCCACTCCCGTGCTTCGAACTACCGACAAAAGAAGACGTCGCTGTGAGTGACCGTCGGACTGTCGGCCAACCCGGCGAGTCCGTCTTCAACTTGGACATCGGCCCCATATCCTCAGCGGCGTTGACGTCGCTCTCCGTCCTAGACAGCACCAACGAAGCGCGGCCGAACACGGCGCCAAGGCCGTGCGACTGTGTGACGCACGCTCCTGTCGTACGGAATCAGCGTCGCAGCGCAGCAATCACATGCCAGCATCGAATGACGCCACGAGTTTCAGGAAACGTGGATTGAGAAGCCGCCGAGTGCTTTCGGGCAGCAGTTCCGCCTGATCTGGTGTGAGAACGCGCCGCGTCTCGGCGGCAATCTCAATGACATCGCGCAGGAACTGCTCTCGTGCTCTGAGGAGTTGCGCGCGGGCAGTTCCAGCGGTCCTGCCTATCGAGTCGGCGGCCACCACCGCGGTCGTGCGCATCGTGACCTCTTGCCAGCGACCGCCCAGCTTCTGGAGTGCCGAGCGCTGGCCCGCTGTCAACTGTATCGCCTCCGCGGACTGGAGCACGATGATCGGGATAGGAGGGATGTCGCTGACATACTGCATCGCCGCCGCTTGCCGACCGCGTGCCGACCGATCGCTCGCCAGCATGCGGATGGCGGCGTCGGCCCGCTGGTCCGTAACGCTCGGTCCCAACGGAATCCGGAAATTGACGGAGACCTGCACCGGTGCTGTCGCGCCCTGAATCAGGCCACGTGCGGTTCCGAAGTACCGCAGTGGCACTCCGCCAAAGCGCTGTTGGGCCGCATCGTAGCTGGTCACGTGCAGCAGCGTCGGATTGACGCCGACGGCGTCGCCCAACGTCACGGGACTGTCCGCACCATTCCGGAAGAGCAGACCCAATGGGTTGCCAACTCGCACGTCGATCGCCGACCCGGGAGCCATTCCGAGACGCCGTCCGGTGATGCTGGCGATCAGCTGCGTTTGGACGCTCCACGGTCCCGTACAGCTGTTAACGCCTGCCACATTTCCGGCCGCAGCGCGAATGCAACGCCTCACATAGGACGGCACCGCGGACGCCCACGCCTCGCTTTGCTCACGCGGCACGTAGACCGCATCGTTAGCCACGCCGTCCCCGTTGAGGTCGCGGTCCGCAATGGGCGTGAAGCGGGCGCCGCTTCGCGCCAACGCCGACAATTTGAATTGCACATCCGACGCCCACGCCCCAATGCTAAGCGCGACGGTATGGCGGCCACCGGCCGCGAGCGGCGCCGTCGCAATGGCCATGCCGTCCAGCCGAGAGGCGGTCACCTGCGTGTGCTGACGACCAACCGTGAAGATGTAGCGCGCATCAAGTTGCATCGATGCAAATGGATCCTTTGTCGCCACGCGGAACCGTAGCTGAGTCGCTTCGCTCCATCCGACGGCGGTGCGGCGGGATACAGCGATCGCGCCAGAAGGTAACGGCGCGATTGGGACGGTCCCATCAGCGCCAATCTGCGATGCCTCCACATACGTCCGTCGCCCGTCCTCTCCGGCAAGCGCTCCTATCGGAGACACTGCGAGTATCGGCGACAAAAGGGTGCCGATCCGATCCGTGCGCGCCGCCGCGACTCCGAGCTCGGCCCTCACGCCAGGAACGGGACCATTGAACGACACTGACGCGTCTGCCCGGGTCGCGGCCGCTGGACGCAACGAATGGGCCGCCTCGACGCCTGCGGTTGCCCTGGCTTGCGCCGCAGAGGGACATCGTGCCTGGTCGGAGGTAACCGACAAAGTAGGCGTATTCGGTGCCACACACTGCTCAGCCGTGGCGCTGCCCGCGCTCCAGGTGTCTGACCACGAGGTGAGTCCAGGCCAATCGATGAATCGGCCAACGCCAAACCGCAGCGTCGCGACGCTCTCTCCCGCCGGGGCGTGGCCACGCACACGTTGCAGGAGGGCGATACGCGGTGAAATATCTACCGCCGAAAGCCGACCGGCACCGGTGAGCCGCGACGTCTGCCAGGCGTCAGCTCTGACGCCGATGAGCAGTGAGCCATTCTTGTTAAGGTCCTGCCGCACACTCGCGGCCGGCGCCGCGAGCAGCAGATTAGCCCGACTGTTGTCCGTCGCGCTGGACGCTGCAAATGACAACACCTGAAGAGTACCGGACGGCGCACTTGGCGTCGCGACGAACGTGCCGTGCGGGTCGATGGCTCCGCGTTCATTTCGTTCGACCCTCAACTGAAGCTGCGCCACGAAGCGGCGTGCATTGTCGGCACTGTACCAAGTTGCCGTCGATTTTCCTTCCACCGCCAAGGAGGTCCCACTCGGCAGAGGCGGTGACGCTCCTGCAACGACGAATCCACCCCCACTTGAGGGGCTCAAGACGATCACAGTCGGCCCATCGACGGGGCGCCGAGACTGGCCGCCAGCCCCCGAGGCGCCGACCTGCGTGCTCCACAGCACGCGCTCCCGAAGCACTCGTGTGTCTTCGAGCTGGAGAAAGGCGGTGTTTGCACGCTGCGTTCCGAGTACACTCGCGGTCTGAAATAGGGCTTTGCTTCCCGCGCGGTCCTCCGCGCTCGAGAGTGCCGCAGTGACGGCAGTCACGCGCTTCATGTTACCCGGCCGAAAGTCCACGCGGCCTACGAGGCCTAATTGACTGCGCCCACCGGACCGGAGGATCGTCGGCTGGTCAAGTTGCCTCGAGAGGTCGTCGACTGCGGCTCGCGTAGCGAGATCCAGCGCGTCGTCCCAAGGGGACATGCGACGACGGTCTATCGACAGGAACATCCTCCCAGAATACCGCAGCGCACCGAGCGGGCCGGACGAACTTCCACTCAGTTGCAGAGGCACACTGAGGCCAGGCACCATGCTTGCGGAGCCAGTCCAGGCGGGAACTCCCGACGCTCCGGTACGCACGTCGAGTCGACGCGAGTGGAAACGGCCTCCGGAGCCGATGAACAGGTTCGCGTTCGCTCCCGCGACGCCGCCGATCGTGACGTCCCAAGGCGAGAACGAGAGCGTTCCGCCGAGGTCTCCTGATACAAAGGCCTTCGGTACGCGCAACCCGCCCACTTGCACCTGATTCGACGTCTCTGGAGCGCCGATGAGGCTGCTGCCCGCGCCCGGCAGTCGCATCATCTCGGGAGAGGCTCGCAGCAGGTCCTCTGCCGTTCCGAGCGAGAGCGGATCGAGCCAGTCGCTCGTCGCGATGCCGACCTGTTCGGTTCGGCTCGCGGCTTCGCCCTCGAAGTAGGTGAAGACGGACGGTCGGCGCTGCGGCTTCACGCGCACCTCCACCCGAGCGAGTTGCTGCGCTGCGCCGGACCGGAGAATAATCGGCATCACGTTCGACCTGCGTACAGACGCGGAATCGACCATTCGTCGAACGACATCGCCACGACCCATCGCCGCCTCAAGCAGCACCTGTGCCGGCAGACGGAGTAGACGGACGCGGAACACTCCATCTGGACTGCTCGCTCCAGTCCCCAGAACCGACGAATCGACGCCCGATCGCACGGTCAGCGTGACCGGTACTCCGCTGCCACTCGCGTTCAACACCCTTCCGAAGACCTCGGTCGACGACTGGCCGAATGAAGGTCTCGCGAGTAACAGAAGCAACGCAACGAGGTGAATTCGCATGGGTTGGTCTCTAACGAGGGAAGCTGGCGATGACCGGTGTCAGCGAGTCCGTGCCGCCGGTCGTTGCCAGCAGACCGGCCCGCACGGCCATGGTCGGGACAAAGGACAGCGGCAACGTGAACTGCGCGGTGGGTACTCCGAGCGTGTCGAGGACATTCCACCCTTGACGGTCGCGGCATAGCCGCATTCGACGTAGCGCGACGCGGCCGTCGCGCAACGGTATCATCTCGTCGACCAGCTGAAGCGATGAGCGACCGGCGAACAAGTTCTGCTCCGCCGCTTTCCGAATCGTCGCCGCGATCGCACCCGTCGCTCCGGTGCGCCGTACGTATGCTGATAGCCCCGTCTCGCGCACAGTGTCGTCGATGGGCGCGCGTCGCCCTGTCCCAACAATGACGCCGCGCGCCGCGCCATCAGCAAACTGCAGGTTCAGAGAGTCGGTGGACAAGATCATCCACCCCCACCGGGTCGACCACCGCACAATCGGCTGGTGTTCGAACGGACGAGTCATCAGCTTTGCGCCCGAGGGCTGTCCGATCACGTGGAGGGCAGGGCTTCTGAACTGGGCAACGCGGCGGCCACGATTCCCCGTGCTGTCAAGCAAGAAGAGCTCACCGGTCGTCTCCTCGAACGCGCGATCCGCTCGACGTGACGTGATGGCGACGACCTCCCCGCCCCCAGCCGCATAACCGTCAATTCCGGCGGGATCTCGGAGCGGGACGTCGCGGCGCGCCGTTCCACCGATGGAGAGCCTCACGATCCGTGGCATCCCGCGATCCACTGCGACCACCGTATCAGTGGACCGCACAGTGACAGCAGCGACCCCTCCCAACCGATCGGCACCCCTTCCCCAAGAGACCACGCGAGGACCGAGGACGATCGCGTCGCTGGCGATGACACCGATGAAGAGTCCGCTGTCCGCGATGACGCCAACGCGTTCGCCGGTGTCAGCGCCACTCAAGTCAATGACCTCGCGCACCCTCCCCGCAGGCCCAGCGTTGGCCAGACGAAGCGCCGTGACGGCCAACGCCGGGGCATCGCAAGGATCTGGCAACACGACTGCCGTACCAGCCTTCCCGCAGCCGGCGGCGATACTGAGCACGAGGGCACCCAGGGTATTCCGTAGAGAGCGGGCGACACGCGCCAGATCGCGAGCGCTGAAGCGTTCTTCGAAGGGAGTCATGAAATGCCGCGAAGCAAGGGATGAGCAGGTGAGTGAATGCGACTGCATGGCTGTTTCATGGACATCAGACGCCGCACCACTAGCAGCGGCGCCCGGTGATCTACTTTGTCGCGGATGCCCGCGCACTGTCCTTGTACGCCCCGATGAGGCCGGCGTCTGGAGAAGGCACCCCGACGAGATTGAGTATTCGGACGACCCGCCCGAGGCCCATCGCCGCATGATGAACGTATCCTTTCGCATCAACGCTGAGAATGGTGGGCACACCAGCCAACGCGAGCGTGGACACGCTGTCCAGCATTAGGCTTGCGCCTGTTGGGCCTGAGCGTTGGAAGGGCTCCACGACGACGAAACTATCCCGCCACGTCGGCAGTATCGAGTCCATTTGCACCGCGAACCACTTGCATGGCGCACAGTCCGGACGTGTGAAGTAAACCACTCCCGCTCGTCCGCGAATGACCTCTTCGAGCGCCACCGTGTCCGCGCCCCGTATGATCTGCAACGCACTGCCAGCGAGGTCCTCACCGTCGACAGGAAATGCCTGTTCCTTCGTGAACTTGGCAATGCGCTCACTAAGACGCTCCGCAACAGCATGATCGCGCTTCCATCCGAGTTGCGCATGCGCGAGGGCCGCGATCAGCGGTGCGACTATCACAACGACGATGCTTGCGGTACGCAGAGTGGGCGCCATCTGGTGTTCGACTCCCTGAAAGGTGAAATCCGTTCGGCTGCGACTTTCACGTGGCGCGGTTCGCCGACGCTACGCTGAGCCGGCTGTTTCGCGTGCAACGTCACGGCACGGAAGGGCGCGCAGTACTCGCCGTCGCGTCGCCCGCCACGGTAGGTACAGCAAACGAGCTGCGCGCGCTGGCAGTGCCGCAACGTTGTCCACGCGAACTACGCCTTACGTTGGGTGCACCGTGCAGAACAGCGAGCAGAAGCCGTTCGGGCACGGATTGAGATAGGCGTAGTTGTCACAGCCACCGACACACCAGCAGTCGTTGCCGAACTCCTGCGCGGGCAGAGTCTTGGGACTTGCAGCGATACTGACGGCGGCGAGCGCCGTCGTCGCTGCGGCTAGCAGCAACAGCTTACGCATAGATTCTCCATGTGAATTTCTGAGCGGCGTGGGCGATGCGACGTGACCTTGGTCGCACCCAGTCGGGTGCGCGTATGCGATACATCGATGAGGTTGCACGGGCGTCACTCCAGACGCACTCTCGCACCTGAGCAGCACCCGGCAGGTGACAGTATCACCGCATGCGGCCCCGCGCTATCACGCTAGGATACATTGCGCACATGCACCGGGTGACTCAGCGCTGACTGGCTCGCGAGGCCTTCGGCGGACGGCGGCGCGCAAGCACATCTCCGCACGATCTGCACGACACGCAACAGCTCGCACCGCCGTGCGCCCCGAAAGCGTGGCGGCGGACGACAGCACGACGGTCCGACCCGATGCTGCAGTACGCCACGCGACGAGCTATGATAGACAGTTCGTGGCCGCCTTAACACGGCCTCGCGGTGCCGTGGAGCGCCTGATGTCGCTCGCCCCAGTTCTTGAGGGTCTACCCTTGCTTCCATATCTTGTTGCGCTCACCTTCGTCGCGCTCGTGTTGCTCGGTCTGTGGCGTGTTGCGACCGCGCGAGCAGCAACGCTCGCTGCGGAGGCGCAGAAGCGCCAGGTCGACGCAGCCCGACTGCGGGCACAGGTCGCCTCGCTTGAACGCGAGCTGGACACACTTCGTCCGTGGCGTGTGGTGGCCGACGCGGACGCTCGCGCCCACGAACTCCTTCGCACGGCCGAAGCAGAAGCCAAGCAGCTACGTGAGGAGGCCGATCGGTCGCGTGCCGCAGCTGCCGAGGAGGCGACTGCCGTACGGGCGCAGGGCATTGCGGACGCGCGGGCGGCTCGGCAGGTCGCGCAAGCCAAGGCAAATACGCTCGAGACGGAGAGTGCGCGGCTCCTGGAGGCCGGCCGCCTTCAGGCCGAAGCTATCGTGGATGAGGCACGAGCAAAGGCCGAGGAGGTCGCGGGGAAGGCCCTCGCGGCACTCGAGCAGCGCGACGAGCTCGTTCGCACCGTTGCGGCGCTCAAGAACATCACCGAAGGCTACGGGGACCGATACATCGTCCCCACGCACGCGCTGCTCGACGACCTCGCCGAGGGGTTCGCGCACACCGACGCCGGCCGGCAGCTCAAGCTGCTCCGGCAGCGGATCCGCGATGCCGTGACCGAGGGACGCGCCGCCGACTGCGAGTACGTCGAGCCGCTCCGACGCACCACCGCCATCCGCTTCGTGACAGACGCCTTCAACGGTAAGGCAGACTCCATTCTGGCGCGCGCGCGTACCGACAATGCGGGCACGCTGCAGCAAGAGCTCCGGGACGCGTGCCAGCTCGTCAATCTCAACGGGGCCGCCTTTCGCGGCGCGCGGATCCGCGATGACTATCTCGCCCTTCGCCTTGAGGAACTGCACCTGGCGTCCGTCATCGATGCCCTGAGGGATGAGGAGCGCGAGGAACAGCGGAGAATTAGGGAACAGCTGCGAGAGGAGGAGAAGGCTCGTCGCGAGTTCGAACGTGCGATACGCGACGCCGAGAAGGAAGAGGGCATGCTCAAGAAAGCGATGGAGCGGGCCGAAGCACAGCTCGCCAAGGCCACGCACGAGCAACGCGAGAAGTACGAGGTGCAGCTCGCGGAACTCTCGCGGAGGCTGCAGGAGGCGGAAGCACGCGGCCAGCGCGCGCTCTCAATGGCGCAACAGACGCGGCGCGGGCACGTCTATGTCATATCCAACGTCGGGTCGCTCGGCGAGCACGTCTACAAGATTGGCCTCACCCGCCGTATCGACCCGCTGGAGCGCGTACGCGAACTCGGTGACTCCAGCGTCCCCTTCGAATTCGATGTACACGCCCTCATCTTCTCGGAGGACGCGCCCGCCTTGGAGGGGAAGTTGCATCGGCACTTCCTCCTCGGCCAGGTGAACAAGGTCAACCACCGCAAGGAGTTCTTCCGGGCGGAGCTCAGCCATATTCGCGGCGAGATCGAAGCCCTGGGGCTGGAAGCCCAATGGACGATGACAGCGGCCGCTCGCGAGTATCGCGAGACGCAAGCGATCGAGCGAGCCATCGCCGGGAGCGATCAAGCACGCGACGCCTGGATCAAGCGGCAGCTCCTGCTGGAGCCCGTCGAGCGGCCCTTCGACGCCTCGGAGGAGCACGATGACGTGAGCACGTCCGTCGGAGCGGACGCGGCGTGACATCGGGACTTAGCAACCGAGTCCGCGGAAATGGACACCTGGAGGCATCCCGGTTTGCAGAAAACGCGACACCGGCTTCTCGCGCATGTATGAGCGCGCGACCTGCGCGAGGAGTCCGGATGACCAGTGCTGGGCGGCGCACAATCGACATCATGGAGGCACCATGAGGAACCTCGTCGGAAGTCTTCGGGCCGTTGAACACCAACTCACACATGGCGAGGCCAGTGAAGGGGACGTCAGGGACATCGCCTGGTGCGCACGGCAAGTCACCGATGTTGCGACAGCCCTTGAGGCCGCGCTCCCACAGGACGAACCAGAGGAGATCCATGGCGAAGCCACGTAAGCCACGCTCCAAGACGCCCAAACGGGCCATCCGTGGCGGAGGGAAGAAGGGAGCAGGGGCGAAACGGGTGGCCAAGAAACGCGACGACGCAACGCTACGGCAGTTCGGATCGCTACGTGGCGTCGTGACTGTAGATGAGAAGTTCTTCGAGCCGCTGTCGCCCGTGGAGCTCGACGCTTGGGAGAAGTAGCCGGTTGAAGCAGCACAGTCTGGGTGGAATGGACCTAGATGAACTGAGTACCGTTCCACTCCAGACGGACCGCGGAGTCAGGCTGTGCCTCGGACAGCGTGGACTCATCGAAGATCGCCGCACAGTCGTGGCCCTGGGGGTCCCGGACACTGCCGTAGAGAACGCCCTGTGCCCCCGCCACGCGGCTCGTCCTCGCCTGCTGCTGCGCGGCGGTGCAGTCCGTCGCATCTCTCAGCGCCGGCATGCGCACAAGCATCGCGCGCAGCTCAAACTGAACGCGGCCGCGGAGCGGCCGCTATCGAAGAACATAGCGTTCGACAGCAGCAACCTGTGCTAGGTGACGCGAAGAACTCGGATGCCCACTGTTCACTCCGGCGACTGCACGAAGACAGCCGAAGCGCTAAGCTTAGAGATGAGCGCTGCGTTACCAAGTACCTCGGCGACCCGCTCACGGAACAGTATGAGGCTACTACAAAGCAAGGCTATGCCGATTGAAAGCTCCCAGCGCAAGAGTTCCCGATCAAGCGCCTGGATGATGTCTGGCTTGTCAGCGATAAACGCCAGCACTTGTTCTTTGGTTGAGATGTCAATGTCGAGTTCGGGGTCCTTCTCTCGCTCGTCTCGAGAGAAATCGATAATGACACCGCTCTTGTACTCGAGTAGCATATCCATCGCGATTGAGCGGAGCCCACCGGGCCCCGGGAGCGTCTCTCCCATGGCAGCATAGACACCCTGGATACGACTCTCGTAGCCCTTTAGAGTGAAGTCCTCCGGATGGTGCGCGGCGTCGTTGCGAATCCCGCGCAGCGCATTTGCTGCGTTGTACGTGGATTCTGGGATGAGTCGCATGGCAAAGGCCAAGTCGTTGCGGGCGGCAAGAGATCCCAGCGGACCGGGATATCGGAGCAAGTCCTTTCGTAGTTTCTTCGAGGCGTTAGGCGCGAATACCGCCTCAAACAGATTCTGGAAGCACATGTCCAGATGGGCCACGCCAACCAAGAGTGCACCGCGATCAGACTCCGCCGTTAGGCTAAGCAGGAGAGTCTTGAAGAGTGACGACGCTTCTGGATGATCTAACGGATTGACCATGCGATGGCCTGGTGAGATTAGTGCCGCAACCGGCTAACTGCCGTTCCCGAGCTGTTGGGGCGGTTCATAGGCTTCAAGCCGCCACAACGCGTCATATTGCATTGCCCGCGGCACTGTCGGAATAGTCATTGCTGCGACCAGTGCGACTTGCTCGAGGCACCGATAGACGTGTGCGCGTAGCATCTCGAGAGCATCGAAGTACTGCTGCCGATGAGCATGTTCGCCGCGCGCGAGGCGCTGTTCGAACGTCAGGAACTGCCGCAAGCCCACCAGCATCGCTTCGATGACCAGGTACAGCGGCCCGTCCGTGCGATCCTTGAGCTGTACCTGGGAGTCCACGAGGGTTCGTCGAATTTCTTGGAGTGAGGACAACGCCTGGTCAATGCAACCGTCGCAGCACTCCCAAACGTTCAGAACGCGCTTGTCCGCGAGCCGAATGACGATCTCGCGCGCGACAGCGCGATCAACGTCAGACGCCTTAATGTTGATCGAGAGGAATGGCAGGTTGAGCGTCACTCCATCGACAGACTGCGTCAAGCGCGAGGCATGCGTCAGCACGTCACGTAGATCAAACTTGAACGGCAGGTCTCCGCTACGCATTGACTGCCTCTCTTGACGGCATAACGAGGATTCTATTGCGGACTTGGACGGCGAGAGCGTGTTTCTGCAGTCCCCTCTTCTCGCCCAAACTCGGGGCGCAATCCAGCAAGCACAACTGCTGTAGCCATCCGCCGCTCGCGCACGCGCAGACTCCTGTCTTGTCACTTGCGGCGGTGTGCCATTTCGCACGGCGCCAGTATCGCCTTCGAGAGGCGGCACCCTACGAGCGTAGGCCGCTGATCGCGCGTTACGCACGACGCAGGTCGCGCTCGACTTGCGACGTCTCGGGGCCGGAACGCCCGTCGCGGACAACTTGTCCCAGGTCCGCCCTTTCACGTTCCTTTTCCCCAGGTGACGGTTGCGCTGCAGCCAGTGCAATTAACCTAGCGGTGGTCGAAAGAGCATTCCGTTCGACCTGCGGCAATCCCCTGAAGAACTGGGGCCATTCGTCCCAGATGAGCATGGGGATACCGTAATGGAGCCCGCACTCGGATCCATCGCCATTCCATTGCGCTCAGGAACAAATGATTGTAGTTGCTGAGACTGGGCGCCGGATTCGGCCACCCGC
>Ga0334722_10005810_pt1 | contig 12354 bp, 14 predicted proteins | sample C3_bottom_MG_FD_207210 | JGI IMG/M metagenome (GOLD analysis project Ga0334722, IMG submission 207210) | Sediment microbial communities from Yellowstone Lake, YNP, Wyoming, USA - C3_bottom | ecosystem: Environmental > Aquatic > Freshwater > Lake > Sediment | place: USA: Wyoming | collected...
CGACTCGCTCCCACCCCACGTCATCGCCCGCCGCGGCCTCGTCCTGTGCCCCGAGAGGCGAAGGCCCTTCACCGAGCTGACGGTGGCCGAGAACCTCATGGCCGGGGCGTTCCTCCAGAAGGACAGGAGGGTCCTCCGGGAGACCCTGGACCTCGTCCACGAGATGTTCCCGGTCCTGAAACGGAGGTCGCGGCAGATCTCGGGCACCCTCTCGGGCGGCGAGCAGCAGATGTTGGCCATCGGCCGGGCGCTCATGACCCGACCGAGGTTGCTCTGCATCGACGAGCCCTCGACCGGCCTCTCCCCCCTGGTGAAGAAGGAACTCTTCGCCAAGATAAGGGAGATCAACCGGAGAGGCATCACCGTCCTCCTGGTGGAGCAGGACACGGCCCTCACCCTGTCGCTGTGCGCGCGGAGCTATGTCCTATCGCACAGCCGGATCGTGGCCTCCGGCTCGAAGCAGGACCTCCTCGCCGACCAGACGGTCCAGCGGTCGTATCTGGGCCTCCAGGCGCGATGAGACCCCGGGGCTCCCCCGGGGCTCCCGCGTGACAGGCCCCTGAGAGGAGGACATCCCCGTGCTGACGGACATCCTGGTCACCGCGCTCGTCAACGCCAGCGTCTATGCCATGCTGGCGGTGGGGTTCTCGCTCATCTTCGGGGTGGCGCGGATCATCAACCTGGCCCACACGGCCTTCTACATGCTGGCGGGCTATTTCATCTTCTCCTTCACCACCGTGCTGGGTCTCGGGCTCCTGCCCGCCATGCTCCTGTCGATCGCCCTCGTGGTCGCCATCGCCGTGCTGAGCTACAGGCTCTTCATCGACCCCATGCGGGAGCACGAAGCCGCCGTCCTCATCATCACCGTGGCCCTGGCCATGGTCGTCCAGGAACTGATGCTGATCTTTTACGGGGGCCACTTCAGGAGCGTCCCCGCGCTGGTCTCGGGGTACGTGACCGTCCTCGGGGTCCGCGTGAGCGGTCAATATGTGGTCACCATCGGTGCCCTTGTGGCCATCCTGGCGGTGGTGTGGCTGGCGCTGATGAGGACCCGCCTCGGGCTCGCCATTCGGGCCACGGCCCAGGACCGCGAGATCGCCAACGTCATGGGCATGGACGTCTCGTTGATCTCCACCATCACCATGGCCATCGCCTCGGCCCTGGCGGCGACCGCGGGCGCGCTGGTCGCGCCCCTCTTCGTCTTGGAGCCCAGGATGTGGCTGTATCCTCTGACCATCGTGCTGGCCATCGTCGTCCTCGGCGGGATCGGGAGCCTCAAGGGCAGCATCATCGCGTCAGCCATCATCGCCCTGAGCGAGACCCTCGTCACCTTCCTCCTGCCGTCCGGCGCTTTCTTGAAGGGGGCTTTCTCGCTGGGGGTCATGATCGCCGTGCTCCTCATAAGGCCGGAGGGGCTCTTCGGCGTGAGCTTTGAGGGCGAGCGGTGAAGGGCGAGCGGTGAAGGCGAGCAACCGGAGGGGGAGGTTCGGTAGGTGAGTCTGCGGAGGCTTTATCGACGGTTCACGGGCGAGGTGCTGGTGCTTCCGGGGCGGACTCTGGTCCTGGCGGTCTGCCTCGCCCTGCTGGTCCTGCCACTGTTTCACCGACACCCCTACACCCTGCGGGTGCTGACCCTGACCTTCATCTTCGCCATCTTCGCCGCCAGCTGGGACCTCCTTTCCGGCTTCGTGGGCCAGCTCAGCCTGGGGCACGCCATCTTCTTCGGGGTGGCCGCCTACACCTCCGCTCTCCTCAACCTGCGGGCCGGCCTGCCGCCGCTGGTCACCATTCCGGCGGGGGCCCTTGTGGCCGTGTTGATGGGCCTCATCGTCGGCATCCCGTGTCTCCGGCTGAAGGGGCAGTATCTCAGCCTCGCGACGATGGCCTTCCCAATCATCCTGACCGGCCTCGTCTTTCTCTTCTCCGGGGTGACCGGCGGCGAACTCGGGGTCTCCGGGCTGGCCCGCCTCGGTCCGACCCGCCTCTCCGAGTACTACATCGCCCTGGTCCTCGTCCTCGGGCTGGGGTTCATCATGTGGAAGATCACCGATTCAAAGGTGGGTCTCATCTTCCACGCCATCAGGGAGGACGAGATAACGGCCAGGGCCTCGGGCATCAACACACCCCTCTACAAGCTTCTCGCCTTCTGCCTGAGCGGCTTCTTCGCGGGGGTCTCGGGGGGACTCTACAGCCACTTCATGAGGGTGGCCGGCCCATCGACCCTCGGCGTCCTGACTTCTTTCCAGCCCGTCATCTGGACCATCTTCGGAGGGGTCGCCTCCATCTATGGGGCCATCGTGGGGACCTTCGTGCTCTACCCGTTGATGGAGTTCCTCCGCGTCGCCCCTGAGTTCCGCACCCTCATCTTCGCCGTGCTGATCGTCCTGGTCTTGCGGTTCATGCCGGAGGGGCTCACGCCCTGGTTCATCGACCGCGTCGAAAGCGAGTGCCCGCGGTGCAAGGAACACAACGCGATCACGCGGAGGACCTGCCGGGTCTGCGGAACCGCCCTGGGGCGGCCGCCCGCTTCCCGGGCCGGGCTTTTCCAGCCAGGGAAGGGGGGACGCGTAGCCGGGTAACGACCGCGTCGCCTGGTATCGGTTTCCGGTATCGACGGTTGCCGCAAGGGCGGGTGGTTTCCCTCAACGTTTCCAAAGGAGGGGTTCTGCTTGATGAGAAAGAGATGGGCCGCACTCATCCTTGTCGTAACGGTCTTTCTGACCACGCTGTCGTTCATCGGCTGTACCAAGGCGGCCGCTCCCAAGGTCATCAGGATAGCCGTGGCCGGTCCCATGCAGTTCATCCAGGGACAGCACCACTGGCTTGGGGCGCAGATGGCCGCGGAGGAGATCAACAAGGCCGGCGGGGTCCAGGTCGGCAACAAGAAGTATCAGATCGAGCTCGTCCAGGTGGACACGAACGAGCTGTTGAGCGTGGACGACGCCGCGAGCGCGGTGGAGAAGGCCATCACCGTCAATAAGGTCAACGCCATCGTCGGGACGATCAGGTCGGAGGCCGCCATGGCCATCCAGGAAGTCGCCATGGACCACAAGACGATCATGATGGTCTGCGGGGCCTCGCTCCCGCAGATGGCAGAGAAGGTCGGGAAGGACTACAACCGTTACAAGTACTGGTTCCGGGTTACCCCGATCAACGCCACCTACCTCGTTAAGGCCTCGATGCTGCTGCTGAACCACGTCGGCGCCGTCGTCCGCAAGGAACTCGGGATCCAGAAGCCCAAGGTCGCCGCGGTCATCGAGAAGGCGGTGGCCGGCGACCCGCTGGCGGCCGCGGCGGCGAAGCTCATCCCGACCTTCGGGATGGAATTCGTCGGGGTGTGGCGCCCCTCGCCCACGGCCACGGACCTCACCGCCGAGCTGACCGCCATCCGCAAGGCGGGCGCCCAGATAATCTACACCTACTTCTCGGCCACGGCCGGGGTCCCGTACGCCAAGCAGTGGGGCGAGCTGCAGATCCCGGCCGCCTCCGTGGGCATCAACGTGGAGGCTCAGGCCAAGGGGTTCATGGAGGCCACGGGGGGCAAGGGGAACTACGAATACACCCTGAACACCTACGCTCCCGTCCAGATAACCCCGAAGACCATCCCCTTCTATGAGGAATTCACCAAGCGGGCGGGGCAGTTCCCGACGTACAACGCGGGCACCTACGATGCCATTTACATCTACAAGGAAGCCGTCGAGCGGGCCAAGAGCCTCGATCCCGACGCCGTCGTCCCCGAGCTCGAAAAGACGAACTTCCTCTCGGCCGCCGGCAAGATCGTCTTCGACAAGAACCATGATGTCACCTGGGGTCCCGGTTACGTCACCGCCCTCGGCACCCAGTGGCAGGATGGCAAGCTCGTGGCCGTCTGGCCCAACGGCTGGGAGGGCATAACCTACCCGGGCACGGTCGACTACAAGCTGCCGCCATGGGTCGTTGCCCAATGGAAGAAGAAGTGACGGAAGAAAAGGGCCGCCCCGCTCGGGCGGCCCTCGTCCTTCCTCTGCTCAGATTTTGTCACCTGCCTTCAGGTTCCCCAGCCTCGATTCGGCGCGCCACCGCCTTCGCCATCGCGTCGGCCTCTTCCGATCGATAGTCCTCGATCTGGCCGGCGTCGCACCGCGTGGCCAGCTGGGGGTCGATGGGGAGGCGTGCCAGGAGCGGGGCTCCGGCCGCCCTAGCCAGCTCCTCGCCGCGGCTGGGCCCGAAGATCTCGTAGCGCTTCCCGCTGTCGGGGCAGACGAAGTAGCTCATGTTCTCGACCACCCCGAGGACGGGGATGTTCATCTGGGTGGCCATCTTGACCGCCTTGCGGACGACCATGCCCGCCAGGTCCTGGGGCGTTGAGACGACGATCACGCCGGAGAGGGGCAGCGACTGCATCACGGTGAGCGGCGCGTCGGAGGTGCCCGGCGGCAGGTCGACCAGAAGGACGTCCAGGTCGCCCCAGACGACGTCGGTCCAGAACTGCTTGATGGCTCCGGCGATGAGCGGCCCGCGCCAGATGACGGGGACATCCTCCTGGTCCAGGAGGAGGTTGATGGACATTATCCTCGTCCCCAGGCCGGAGGTGGGCGGCATGATGCCGAACTCGCTGCCGTCGACGCCCGGCCCGAGGCCGAACATCTTGGGGATGCTCGGGCCGGTAATGTCGGCGTCGAGGATGCCGACCTTCCGCCCCTGGCGGGCGAGGGCCGTCGCCAGGATCCCGGTCACAAGCGACTTGCCGACGCCGCCCTTGCCGCTCATCACGGCCACCACCGAGCGGATGTTGCTGAGCTGCTGGGCCATGGTCGGCCCGGCCTCGCCGGGACCCGCCGCGCCGGCCTTTCCGGGGCCGCCCGCGCCGGCCCCGCCGAGGGCCTTCGCCCGCTCGTCGTCGCTCATCGCGCCGAGCTTGACCTCGACCTCTTCGACCCCTGGGACCCGGGCGACGGCGGCCTTGGCGTCGGCCTCGATCTGGCTGCTGAGGGGGCAGGTGGGAACGGTCAGGTTGACCGTGAAGCTGACCTTCCCGCCGTCGATCCTGATGTCTTTGACCATCCCGAGCTCGATGAGGTTCCGCCCGAGCTCGGGGTCCATCACCGTGGCGAGGGCCTCGCGGATCCTGGCGATGTCGGGCAAGGTGTCGGGCAAGGTGAAAACTCCTCCTTCCGTGGCTACGGAAAATGTCGATTCAGTGGAGCCTCTCAACCAGGTTGCGGATGGTGCCGTCGAGGTAGGCTCGGACGGCCTCGTCGACGTCGGTGATGTCGGTGATGATCGTCTCCAGGCCATAGCTCTGCAGGCTGTCGTAGGCCCCCCAGCCCATGCCGCCGGCCAGGACCACCTGGCAGTCACTGATGTTGCCGGCCATCTGGGCGTGCTTGTCCTGTGACGCTTGATCGTAACCGTGGGCTCCTTCGTGCTCGTGGTGCTCACCGCCGAAGCTATGGTGCCCAACCTTGTCGCGGACCTCGCGGCCCACGACCCGGCCGTTCTCGGTGGTGACCACGACGTAGAACCGCGCCCGTCCGAAATGGGCCGAGACGGTGCGCCCGTCGTCGGATATGACGGCTATCTTCTTCAACGAACCCGCCTCCTTTGGATTGTCTTTTTCGTCCCCGCGGACGAGGTCGTCTCCGCCCCCGCCGCATCGCGGGCAGGCCAGGTCGGTCCGGCCCGGCCGGCGCTCGATGACCTGCTCCCAGCTGTGGCCGCAGCGTCGGCAGCGCAGCCGCATGGGGACGACGTGGAAGTCGCCGCCCTCGATGCGGAGGGCCTTGCCGTTGACGAGTCCCTCGGCCACCTTCCGCAGGGCGCTCTCCAGCGTCCTCTGAAAGGTCTGCCGTGACACGCCCATCCGCCGGGCGGCCTCCTCCTGTTCCAGGTCCTCGAGGGCCCTCAGGCGCAGGGCCTCGATCTCGTCCACCGAGATCTGAACCTCTTCCAGATAGCGCAGGGGGATGCCCTGCGGCTTGAAGTAGGTGACCCCCGGCATGAAGGCCACCCGCCTGGACTTTCTCGGCCTAACCACTGGGAATGCCCTCCGGTTTTGGTCCTGTGCCCAAAACCCATGATATCTCGCCGGTGGCCCCCCGTCAACCTTCGAGCCGCCGCCGGCAGGCCGTCCAAACTTCGGCCACCGCCGATGACAGTCGCTCGTTTCCGTCGTCGAGGACGGTCAGGCCCCTGGTCATGGCCCGGGGGACGGCCTCGTCGTAGGGGATGAGGCCGGCCACTTCAATGTCTCGCGAGGCGCAGAGCCGCTTTATCTCCTCGGTCCGGACCGGGTTCAGGTCGTGCTTGTTGATGACGACCACCGCCGGCACCGAGAAGTGGCCGGCCACGTCGAGGACGCGCTGCAGGTCGTGGATCCCGGAGACGGTCGGCTCCGTGACCATGACGGCCACGTCGACGCCGGTGCTGGCGGCCATCACCGGGCACCCGACGCCCGGCGGCCCGTCGATGATGATATACTCGCCTTCTGCTTCGGCCGCCGCCTGGCGGGCCGCCTGCCTGATCAGTGTAACCAGTTTGCCCGAATTCTCCTGGGCGGGGTACAGCCGGGCGTGGAACAGCTGGCCGAACCGGCTCTGGGACTTGAACCACTCCCCGGCCAGCCGGTCTTTCATCCGAATGGCCCCGTGGACGCAGGCGTGAAAGCAGGCCGAGCAGCCCTCGCAGTCCGTCGGCTCGATCCGGTAGAGGACCCGACGCTCGTCCACCAGCCTGACGAGGGCTCCGAAGCGGCACCGCCCCTCGCAGCGGCCGCAGAGACGGCAGCGGACCTCGTCGATCTCGGCGACGCGCCCGCTGGTGAACTGGTGCTGCTCCAGCTTGACGGGGGAGACGATGAGCTCCAGGTTGGCCGCGTCGACGTCGGCGTCGACCAGGGCCACCCGCCCCTCCTTCGAAGCCAGCTGGGCGAGGGCGGCCGCCAGGGTGGTCTTGCCCGTCCCGCCCTTGCCGCTCAGGACGACGATCTGTTTCATCGGCCCACCTCCGTCGCCAGCCGCTCGAGGAGCGCCCGGAACTTCTCTGTGTAGCCGTCCAGGGCCTCGGTGAGCGGGATGCCGTCCGAGTAAGCGACGGCGATGCGTCGGTCGTGGGGAATCTTCATCAGCACGGGAATCCCTTCGCCACGGCAATAGTCCTCGGTCCGGCCATCCCCGAGCCCGTCGCGATTGATGATCACCCCGACCCGCCGGCCAAGCTGGTCGCGGGCGACCTCGACGGCCAGCTTCAGGTCGTGGAGCCCGAACGGCGTGGGCTCGGTCACCAGGAGGGCGTAGTCAGCCCCCTTGAGGCACTCGACGGTCGGGCAGGAGGTCCCGGGCGGGGCGTCGATGATCACCAGGGCGCCCCGCGGCGCGTCCCTCGCTTCTTTCTTCACCTCGCGGATGACCGGAACGGCCATCGCCTCGCCGACGTTGAGGGTGCCCCGGATGAAGTGGATGGCGCCCGTCCCGCCGGCCCAACCATCGGCGGCCTTGACGCCGCCGGCCCAGCCGCGCTCGACCGAGCCGGTCGGCCTCAGCTCCTCGCGGATGGCCCCGGTCGGGCAGAGGTTCGAGCAGTTGCCGCACCCGTGGCAGAGCTCGTTGAAGACGAGGACGGTGCGACCGTATGCGGCGATGGCGTTGAACGAGCAGACCTCGGCGCAATGCCGGCAGCCGTCGCACTTCTCCGCGTCGACGACGGGGGTGAGGATGCCCACCGCGCGCTCAGACTCGATGGCCGGGTTCACGAACAGGTGGGCGTTGGGCTCCTCGACGTCACAGTCCAGGAGGTAGACCGGCCGCGCACGCGCGGCCGCAGCCAGCGCGAGGGCCGTCGCCACGGTGGTCTTGCCGGTTCCTCCCTTTCCGCTGGCGACGGTGATGATCATGACCGGCCGCGCCGCCCCCGGCCACGGCCCACACCCGTACCCATGCCCCCGCCGATGCCCCCGCGGGCGGGGCCGGTCGCCTGGTCGGCCCGGGAAAGCCGCCCCGACCTGAACGCTTCAACCGCCTGGCGGACGGTGCCGCCGCTGAAGATGTAGACCGGAAGGTGGGCCGCCTGCAAGACGGCGTAGGCGTTGGGCCCAACATCCCCGCTGATGAGAGCCTCGACCTTTTCGTCGAGGATGGTCTGGGCCGCCCGGATCCCGGCCCCGCCACCGGCGGCCGCCCCTGGGTTGGCCAGGCTACGGTGGTTCATGGTCTCGGTGTCGATGACGACGAAGACCGGGCTTCTACCGAAAGACCGGTGGAACGGGGCCTCGAGGCCCCCGTCCAACGCGCTCACGGCGATTATCATTTGCTTTTCCTCCTAACCATTTGGTGCCCCGGCGGGGAGCCCGGCGCGACGAGTCTCGGCTCTTCAATCCGTCGCCGCCGGGCTCCCTCGGCCCCGTCCTGGTTCACTTGCTCTCGCCGGGTTCAGCGGCCGGCCGGGATTGGACCGGACCCGCGGCGAACACGTCCGCGGCTGGGACCACCTTCCCGGTTGGATCCCGGTAGTACGCGTTGGGCCCGTAACCGCAGCGGCACGGGCCGATGTACGCATACCCGGAGGGAACGCTGGGAGCGGTGGCCGCCGCAACGCCGCGCCCATAACCGTAGCCGCCACCGCGGCCATGGCTGTAGCCGCCGCCGCGCCCAAAACCGCGCCCGTAGCCGCCGCCTCCCTGACGACCGCCTCCGCCATGCCGTCCGAAACCATAGCCATACATCACTCCGAACACCTCCCTTCACGGGCTGCTCGAGGAAACTGCCCGACCGAGCGGTGAAACCCCGGTCGGTAATGAGCATATGCCCATAACGATCATACCCTGGTCGCGGGCGCTTGTCAAGGAATGGCCGTCGAATCAATTGACAACGGCCACGAGGCGTGATAAATTGAACCTAGCAACATACCCTGGGGGGTATAAGACAAGAAAAAGGCACCCCCGCCATGCAAGGAGTGACTCTGCCATGCCCGTCCTCATTGATTACCGTGTCTGTGACAACTCGCCGGGATGTTCGGCCGTCCGCGTCTGCCCGCGCGGCGTCCTGACCTTCAACCACCGCGAGAACCGGGTCGAGGCCAATAACGAGAAGTGCTATGCTTGCGGCGGTCCGTGCTCCCGCGTCTGCCCGGCCGGTGCCATCAAGTGGTTCAAGTCCATGGACGAACTGGAAGCGGCCAAGAAGGAGATGGAGTCCAGCAACCTCTCCAAGGACGACCTCCTCGAACAGCGCTACGGCATCCGCCCGGGAGACCCGCGCGAGCTCGGCCCGAACCTGCACCACGTGGACTGCGAGAACTTCCGGAGCGAGGTCCTGGAGTCGGACCTGCCGTGGGTCGTTGACTTCTGGGCCGAGTGGTGCGCGCCCTGCCGGATCCTCGCCCCGACCTTCAAGGCCCTGGCCGCTGAGTACGAGGGCAAGGTCAAGTTCGGCAAGATGGACACCGAGGAGTGCATGGACGTCCCCGGCGAGTACGGGATCATGAGCATCCCGACGATGCTCTTCTTCCACCACGGCCGGGTCATCGACCAGGCCGTCGGTGCCCTCCCGAAGGAAGCCATCAAGCGCAAGCTGGACGCCATTGTCGCCAAGACCAGCAAGGGCGTGAACTGACATGCCGGCCAAGGTCATCGAGAGCCTCTGCACCGGTTGCCGCACCTGCGAGCGCCACTGCCCGGCGGGGGCGGTCAAGGTCGTCGCCGGCGTGGCCCGGGTGGACCCGGACCTTTGCACCGAGTGCGAGACGTGCATGGAGAACTGCATGCAGGGCGCGGTGACGATGGTTGCCCGGACCGATTCACGGGCCGCCGGCTCGGCCGGGGCAGGGAGCGGCTAGACGGAGGAGACCGGCATCGTGGCCGGGAAATACTCTGAGGCGGAAGCAATGTTCAACCGGGGGTGACCCACATGCCGCTCTTGAAGACCGACGAGGAAATCCGCAGGGTCATGACTGAGGCGAGGACCATCGCCGTCATTGGCCTCTCGCCCGATCCCGCGAAACCGAGCCACTACGTGCCGGCCTACCTGCAGTCCAAGGGCTACAAGATCATCCCGGTCAACCCGACCGTCGACCAGGTCCTCGGCGAGAAAGCCTACCCGACGCTTTCCGACGTGCCGGTTAAGGTCGACATCGTCGACGTCTTCCGACGGGCTGAGAAGACCCCGCCCATCGTCGACGAGGCGGCCAAGGTCGGGGCCGGCCTGGTCTGGCTCCAGGAAGGCATCGTCAGCGACGAGGCGGCTGCCAGGGCCGAGGCCCACGGCCTGCCCATCATCATGGACAGGTGCATGCTGAAGGAGCACCGAAGGCTGATCGGGTGAAGAGGTGTCGGCGTGCAGATAACGGTCAATGGCCGCCACCGCGAGGTTTCCGATGATTGCACCGTCGGCGCTCTCCTGGCCGACCTGGGTTTCAAGCCCACGGCCGTGGCCGTATGGATCGGGGAGCGTCAGGTCTGGCAACGCGAATACGAGACCTTGAAGCTGGCCCCCGGCGACGACGTCCGCGTGGTCAAGCCGATCGCCGGCGGTTAGCGGCCGAGGCCGGGAACTCGGCCATGTCGGTCGGCATGAACCCGCCGTGGCGGATCCATCATAACGAGGGTTGAACCCTGCTTCCACCCGCGCCAACCTTGGCGGCGTTCCGGTCGGAAGCGGGGTTTTTCGCGTTCGCAGGAAACCGTCCCGGCCGCGACGAAGTGTTTACGGAATTTCTCGAGCGGTCGGAAATCGAGTTACCGAGTCACCCATGTCAGGGATGTGACCGGCTTCACACCCATCCCGACGACCGGAGGCTATAATAGAATCAAGGGCTGGAAGCAGAGGTTGAGCAGAGCGAAGCAGTGGCATCAGAGGCGCAGCTGCGAAAGGGGCGCTGGTCTTGGAGTTCACCATCGATTGGCTCAGGCGGGCTTTCGAGGAAGACGGCTACATCAGCGACGAGGACCTCATCGTCACCGTCTACCTGGCCCTGCGGCTTGGTAAGCCGCTCCTCATCGAGGGGGCGCCGGGGGTCGGCAAGACTGAGATCGCCAAGGTCCTCAGCCGCATCTTCCACACCGAGCTGATCCGCCTTCAGGCCTACGAGGGCCTGGATGAGAACAAGGCCCTGTACGAGTGGAACTACCAGAAGCAGCTCCTCCATATTCAAGCCTTCAAGGAGGACGGTCGGGACCAGGAGGGGCGAGGGGGCCGGGGCAAGGGTGTCCTCGGTGACCTCTTCTCCGAGGAGTACCTCCTCGAACGGCCGTTGCTCAAGGCCATCCGCGCCGAGACCAAGCCGGTTCTGCTCATCGACGAGATCGACAAGTGCGACGAGGAGTTCGAGGCTTTCCTCTTCGAGGTCCTCTCGGACTTCACCGTCTCCGTGCCCGAACTGGGCACGATCACCGCCAGGCAGATCCCGATGGTCGTCCTGACCTCCAACAGCGAGCGCGAGCTGTCCGACGGGCTCAAGCGTCGCTGCGTCTACCTGCACATCGACTTTCCCAGCGTCGACAAGGAGATTCGGATCATCAACGCCAAGGTCCCGGAGATCGGACCCAGGCTGTCCGAGGAAATCGCCCGGGCGGTCAACTACATCCGCTTCGGCCTGGAGATCAAGAAGCGGCCGTCGATCGCCGAGACCCTCGACTGGGCCCGCGCCCTCCTGGCCCTCGACGCCGACCGCCTGACCGACGGCCTCATCGGCAAGACCGCCAACCTGCTTCTCAAGAACAAGGAGGACCTCGATGTCCTCCAGGCTGAGCTCGAGGAACGGGGGATCATGGGCCGGGTCGAGGAGCTGGCCAAAGCCGGCGGGGGCCTCCCGGTCGGCCTGAAGCCCGGCACGACGGTGGCCGCGGCCCTGCCCGGCGTAACCCCGGCCGGTTCGACCCCGCCAGGCGCCCAGAAAGCGAGGCGCGGCGGCTCGCCGATGGCCCCGTCGCCGCTTCGTCGGGGTGATCCGCGGTGAGCGACGCCCCGGATCCGCGCCAGCGCTTCCTCCAGGAATACGCCGAGGGCGTTGTCGACGTGGAGGAGCGCGCCGAAGCCAAGGTTCCCAACTTCCTTGAGAACAACCTGGTTAAGTTCATCCAGGTCCTGCGCCACCTGGGGATCCGCGCCAGCTCAGCCGAGGCCCTCGAGGCCCTGCAGGCGGTGGAGCTCGTCGACATCATGAACCGCCGCGAGGTCAAGACGGCCATGCGGGCCACCCTCGTCAAGGACCTCGACGAGGTACCCATTTTCGACCGCGCTTTCGACCTCTTCTTCGTCCCTGAGGAGAAGAAGATCGAACGAATCGAGGTCCGGACGCACAAGAAGGCGGCCCGGGCCCAGCAGCTCAGGGAGGCCGAGGAAGACCTCAAGTTCCAGGGCGAGAAGCTGGCCCTGTCCGACG
>Ga0334722_10005811_pt1 | contig 12354 bp, 5 predicted proteins | sample C3_bottom_MG_FD_207210 | JGI IMG/M metagenome (GOLD analysis project Ga0334722, IMG submission 207210) | Sediment microbial communities from Yellowstone Lake, YNP, Wyoming, USA - C3_bottom | ecosystem: Environmental > Aquatic > Freshwater > Lake > Sediment | place: USA: Wyoming | collected...
GCCGACACCGTCCGCCTGTTCAGCCTTTTTGCCGCCCCACCTGAACGGGATCTGGAATGGAACGACCAAGGGGTGGAGGGGGCCTCCCGTTTCTTAAGCAAACTCTTCCGTTTTGTTGCCGCCAATGGCAAAAAAGAGCGCATGTCTATGCCCGAGGCCCTGGATGGCCCCAGTCGGCTCCTGGAGCGGAAGACCCATCAAACCATTCAAAAATTCTCGACAGACATTGAAAATAATTTTCACTTCAACACCTGCATCAGTTCGGTCATGGAGTTGATGAATGTCCTGACCACCCACGCCGGCGATGGGGCTCGCGACCAAGCCCATCCGGCCTTGGTCCAATTTGCTATCGACACCATCATCAAACTGCTCTACCCGATGGTACCCCACCTCTGCGCCGAACTCTGGCAGATGACTGGCCACAGCGACGACGCCTTAGATACGATTGCCTGGCCTACCTTTGACCCAGAGGCTGCCAAGGAGGACGAACTAACCATCGTCATTCAGATCTGCGGCAAAGTCCGCAGCCGCCTGCAGGTGCCTGCCGGAACCAGTGAAGATCGGTTAAAGGAGATGGCCCTTGCCGATGAGCGGGCCAGCAAATACATCGCTGAAAAACCAGTGCGCAAAGTAATCGTGGTCAAGGACAAGCTCATCAACATCATTGTATGACTATAAGAGAGGCATGCACTCCATGATTGCTCAAAAGATTTACCAACCTCTTCTCTTCACCATTGTCCTTCTTCTCGCCGGGTGTGGATACCACAACCCGTATATGGACCAGGGCAACCGTCCCATATCGCTATACCATTCGATGTGGCCCAACCGCACGACAGAGATCGGCCTTGAAAACGTCCTCTTTCAAGCGCAAGCCGACTGGATGCGGAAGAGTCCGCTCATTACCATAACCGACTCTGTTGACAACGCCGACTACGAACTGACCGGCACCATCGACCAGGTCTCCTACCCTGAAGTCTCGTTCGGCGCTCATCGGGAAGGCATCCAGGGAAATACAAAACTCAAAGTTAGTTTTGCTCTCAAGGATAGAAAAACCGGGAAAATCGTTTGGCAACAAACAAGTACACGCGAAGCGGCCTTTCCCATGGTCCAAAATCCGAACCAACTCCAAGTGAACAGAAAGGCTGCCCTGCAGGCAATCGCCGATAAATATGGCGAAGAGATCTATCTTTACCTAATCAACACCATAATGCGACCAGGCACGGCCCCAATCAAACCAATAACATCTTACCCTGTGGACCAACCTTACACCTTGGAGAAACTCCCATGACATCTCGTAGACACCTCGCCAACGCCATCCGCGCCTTAAGCATGGACGCCATTCAAAAAGCCAAGTCCGGCCATCCCGGTGCGCCCATGGGCATGGCAGATATTGCCGAAGTCCTGTGGAACGACTTCTTGAATCACAACCCCACTAACCCCAAATGGGCCAATCGCGACCGTTTTGTACTCTCCAACGGCCATGGCTCCATGCTGATATACTCCCTGCTGCATTTAAGCGGCTATGATCTTGACATTAACGAGATCAAGAATTTTCGTCAGTTGCATTCAAAGACCCCGGGGCATCCCGAGTACGGCTACGCCCCAGGGGTTGAAACCACCACCGGCCCTTTAGGCCAAGGCATCGCCAACGCCGTCGGCATGGCCATTGCCGAACGGACCTTGGCCGGACAATTCAACCGTCCTGGTCATGCCATCATCGACCATCACACCTATGTTTTCTTGGGCGACGGCTGCATGATGGAAGGCATCTCCCATGAGGCCTGCTCGCTGGCCGGCACCTTGGGCCTGGGCAAGCTGATCGCCTTCTACGACGACAACGGTATCAGCATCGACGGCGAGGTGACCGGCTGGTTTGCCGACAACACCCCCAAACGCTTCGAGGCCTATGGCTGGCATGTCATCCCGGCCATCGACGGCCATGACCCGGAGGCGCTACGCCAGGCTATTTTACAGGCGCAAGCGGTCAGCGACAGACCATCCTTGATCTGCTGCAAGACCATCATCGGCTGGGGATCTCCCAACAAGCAAGGCAAGGAAGAGTGCCACGGCTCCCCGCTTGGCGTAGACGAAATCGCTCTCGTCCGCCAGACCATCGGCTGGCCGCATGCCCCCTTCGAGATCCCAGCAGACGTTTACCAGGGTTGGGACGCCAAAGATAAAGGACAAAAAAGTGAAGCGGAGTGGCAAAAAAGATTCGATAGCTATCAAAAGGATCACCCGGCCCTGGCCCAAGAGTTGCGCCGCCGCTTGAACGATGAACTACCCGCCAACTGGCAGCAAGAGGCAAGCGCCTTTGTCTCTGCCGTCAACGGCAAAGCCGAAAAGGTGGCGACCCGCAAGGCCTCCCAAAATTCCTTAAACGGTTTCGGACCCCTGCTGCCCGAGCTGATCGGCGGCTCTGCCGATCTCGCCTGCTCCAACCTGACCAACTGGAAGGGTACCAAAAACATTATAGACGACGTCGCCGGCAATGCCATCCACTTCGGAGTCAGGGAGTTCGGCATGGCCGCCATCATGAACGGCATTGTCCTGCACGGCGGCTTCATCCCCTTTGGCGCCACCTTCCTGATGTTCTCCGAATACGCCCGTAACGCCCTGCGTATGGCGGCGCTGATGAAGATTCAAGGCATCTTCGTCTTTACCCACGACTCCATAGGCCTTGGCGAAGACGGTCCCACCCACCAGGCGGTGGAACAGGCCGCCACCCTGCGCATGATCCCCAACATGCAGGTCTGGCGGCCGTGCGACGGCGTCGAATCAGCCATGGCCTGGAAGACGGCCATCGAACATAAAACCGGCCCCAGTTCGCTCCTCTTCTCTCGCCAGGGGCTTCCCCATCAGGCTCGGACAGAGGCCCAGATCAACGACATCGGTCGCGGTGGCTATGTCCTCGCCGAAAGCCCTGCCGGGAGTCCGCAAGCGGTGATCATCGCCTGCGGTTCCGAGATCGAGCTGGCGGTGGCCGCTGCTGCCGACCTGAACGCCAGCGGCGGCCAGGTCCGGGTGGTCTCCATGCCGTGTCCCAATATCTTCGACGCCCAGGACGAGCAGTATAAAAAATCAGTCCTACCGCCTGGCACGCCACGGGTTGCGGTCGAGGCCGGGGTCAGCGATTATTGGCGCAAGTACGTTGGCCTTGAGGGCAAGGTCATCGGTATTGATCGTTTCGGCGAATCAGCCCCGGCCGAGGTGCTTTTCGACTATTTCGGCATCACCAAGGACAACGTGGTCAAGGCGGTAAAGGCGGTGGTGTAACTGCTTGTACCTTAGGAATCAGAATTCAACAGCTAACTACTGAATTCTGATTCCTAAGAAGTTACGAATACATCAACATTGACTTTCGTGGCTCGTAAGGATTATCTGCTGAACTTTCAGGATCACCCTGGATGCAGCCGCCAATCTTGTAGGAGCGGCCCATGGCCGCGACCGGCCTAATCGCGGCCATGGGCCGCTCCTGCGGTAATAGTTGAGAATTGTTACGTGCCTATGCCGCCGCAGTTCACCCGTAACTTCTTTCGACACCCTCCCTTCCCCCATGCACATCGGTTCAGTCCAGCTCGACAACCCCTTTATCCTGGCCCCTCTGGCCGGCTACACTGACCTCCCCTTCCGTCTGCTCTGCCGGCAACATGGGGCGGGATGCTGTTTTTCCGAAATGATCAGCTGCCACGGCCTCACCTATGAGCAGGACAAAACCCTGAACATGCTGGCCACCCACCCGCAAGAGCGTCCGGTGGCCATCCAGCTCTTTGGGGCCGAGCCCGCCGTTATGGGACGAGCTGCGGCCATGGTCTCGGCCTATCCAATCGATATCATCGATATCAATATGGGGTGTCCAGTCAAGAAGGTGATCAAAAAGGGGGCCGGATCGGCCCTGATGAAGGCGCCAGGGTTGGCGCAAGAGATCATCCGCCAGGTGGTCGCCAACACAGATAAGCCAGTGACCGTCAAAATCCGCTCCGGCTGGAGCCATGACCGGATCAACGCCCCGGACTTCGCCCAAATGGCGGAGGAGGCCGGGGCCAAGGCTGTCACTATCCATGCCAGGACCTGGTCGGATGGGTTTGGCGGCACGGTTGATTGGGCGGTCATCGCCGCCGTCAAAAAGGCGGTGACCATCCCGGTCATCGGCAACGGCGACCTCATGAGTTATGAGGATGGCAGAAATATGATGGCCGCCACCGGCTGCGACGGGGTGATGATCGGTCGGGCAGCACTCGGCGCCCCTTGGATCTTTGCACCGGAACCGCCGCTGGTCACCATGTCCTTACGCGCCAACACCCTTAACCGCCACCTAGCCCTGATCGCCCAATTCCTGCCATCCGAGCGCCTGCTCGGTCACATCAAGAGCACCGCCTGCCGCTACTTCAAGGGCGCGCATGGGGGCGCCGCTATCCGTAATCAAATCTTCGCCGCACACTCGTTTAACGAGTTGGTTGAGCTGACGCACCAACTTGCCCGTGAATAGGTGCTAAACGATAAGATTCAGCAAATTCTTGGCAGTGGTATTAGCTTGAGCCAAGGCAAAGGCGCCGACCTGGGCTAAAATCTGCATTTTGGAAAACTGCGAGGACTCCTCACTGAAGTCGACATCGCGGAGGAGGGATTCCGAAGCAAAGATGTTAACCTTGGTGGTTGAGATATTGGCGATGGTAGAAGCAATCTGATTCTGGGTCGAGCCCAGATTCGACCGGACCCGATCGAGATCTATCAATGAAGCCCCGGCAACTTCAATGGCTGTCTGGGCGTCCTCCTGCGAAAGTACGCTAAGCGTTGACAAACGGTATATACCAACATCGTCCAGACGCGACTGCGACAGGGCGGAATCCTGGTTGGCGCTCAAGCTGCTGCCCTTGGCAAGCACCGAACCGTTCTGCAGCGTCATGGCCACCCCAATCTCGGTTTCCCCGCTGGTCACAATCGCTTTGACAAGCACTATTCCCGACGGGTACATGACACCATCGTCGCCCTGCACCGGATTGGTCAAAAATGTCCCGACGCTCAGGATGCTGCCGGCGGCAAGCCGTGAACCCGCCGCCAGGGTGAGATCTCTGTCGGCTGCGACGGTCCCGGCGTTGGCAAGAGTGACCATCCCTCCCAAGGTTGAACCGTTACTCAGTGCGGAGCCGTCGGCGAGGACCGATCCTCGTTTGAGGTTCAGAGACCCGGTGAGGGCAAGGGCTTGACCCAGCTGCCCGTCGCCTCCCACTTCCGTGCCGGAAACGATAAGAGTACCATCATTGGCAGCCAATAGCGAACCTGCCGACAGGGTCATGCCTTGGGTTAGATGCATGGCCGCCTCCAGCTCAAGTTCACCAGCAATGAACGAACCCTCCGTAAGGAGACTTCCGGTGGCGATCGATGAGTTATTTGCCAACAAGATCTCACCGAAAATCTGCATACTGCTGCCCAAAGTCATGGCATCACGGATGGTCATGCCGGAGAGAAGAGTGGCATCGGCATAAATCGTTGATCCGTAGGTAATGGCGCTGTTACGGCTCAACGTAGAATTAGCCGCCAGCAGCACCGTACTACTTGCGGTAAGGCTTGCCTCCAAGATAATCTGGTCGCCATCGACATGGGAACCAGTCGTCAAGACAGTGGCATCGGCAAGAGTTGAGCCTGCAAGTAGGGTTGAAACGCCGTTGATGGTCATGGGGCCGAGAAGTGTCATATCCGCGCCGGCCAAGGTGATGTCGTCACTCGCCAAGCTTGAACCGCCAGCCAGGATGCTGAGATTGGCAATGTCCGAACCGAGGCTCAACTGTGCCCCACCCCCCAAGACAGTCATATTGCCGGCCAGGGTCAGGGCACCATTGAGGGTGATGCTGTCGCCATCGACATGGGAGCCACTTTTAAGGACGCTGTTGACGGCCAGGCTCGAGGTAGCGCTCAGGCTGGCATCCACCCCGGCAAGGGTCATTGGTCCGCCAGTTAAAGTCAAGGCGCCGTTTAAGGTAATGGTATTGTTGTTGACATGAGAACCACTGCGCAGAGTGCTGTTGGCAGCTAAGGTCGAGTTGGCGGCCAGGCTGGCATTACCGCCAAGCAGGGTCATCGAACCCGTGCTCAGGGTCAAGGCGGCATTCATAGTTAGACTATCGCCATCGACATGGGAACCGCTGCGCAAAATGCTATTGGCGGCCAAGTTAGAGCTGGCGGTAAGACTAGCATTACCGCCGAGCAGGGTCATGGCCCCGCCCAAGGTCAAGGCCCCATTCAAGGTTTGATTATCTCCATCGACATGGGAACCGCTACGCAAAAGGCTATTGGCAGCCAAGGTCGAGCTGGCGGTCAGGCTGGCATTGCCCCCGGCCAGGGTCATGGCCCCACCGGTAAGGGTGAGGCCTGCGGCCAGACTCACGGCATCATTATCGACATGGGAGCCACTCTTGAGGAGGGAGTTGACGGCCAGGGAGGAACCCGCCCCCAAGGTGACCGCGGCCACGGTCACGAACTGAGCAACGTCCAAGGTCACCGCTCCCGGTCCGACAATTGCCGGCCCGATCAGGGGCCCCCCCACAGTCAGTGTAAAGGTCTGGCCAGCCGGGATGACCGTACCCAAGGCAAGGACACTGCCTGCCTTAAGTTCAGAACCGTTGACGATGGTGCTGAGGCCAGTAGTGAGGCCGATGGCATTGATGGTCGCATCCCCGGTCAATACCGTACCCGAGCCGATCACCGACCCAGCCGCCAGGACCGAGCCATTTGCCAATACCGAGTTGCTAGTGAGCGTACTGGCGGCACTCGTGCTACCGATGCCGGCAATGGCAGCATCTCCGGCCAGGACCGTACCCGAGCCGATCACCGAACCAGTCGCCAGCACCGAGCCGTTTGCCAGTATCGAATTGCTACTGATGGTACTGGCGGCAGTCGTGCTACCAATACCGGCAACGGTAGCGTTGCCCATCAGGATAGTGCCGGAACCGATCGCCGACCCGGTCGCCAGTACCGAGGTGTTAGTCAACACCGAATTGGTGGTGATGGTGCTCGGTCCGGCGGTGTTGGCGATAGCGCCAATGGTGGCATTGCCGGTGAGGACGGTACCAGAACCAATCACCGAACCGGTCCGCAGGATCGAGGCATTGGCTAGCACCGAAGCGGCCTTCAAGGTGGTGCCGCCACCGGTGCTGCCGATGGCGGCGATAGTCGCATCCCCGGTCAGCACCGTGCCGGAGCCGAGTACCGAAGCGGTCGCCAGGGTTGAGGTGGTGTTTAACACCGAACCGGTGCCCAACTGACTGACGCCGGTGGTAGAGGCAATAGCGCTGATGGTGGCGCTGTTCGGCAGGACGGTGCCCGCAGCCAGGCTTGATCCGATCCGCAGAACCGATCCGGTTGTCGCTATAGAGCCAGCGGCTAGGATACTGACATCATTCGTCGGCCCAATCGCTCTCGCAGTCAGGGTTTGCGGTACGACCATGCCGGAAGCGAGGATGGTATCAACTTCGAGCACTGAGCCCGTCATGATGGTGCTCAAAGCAGAGGTCGGACCGGCCTGATCGATGATCGCATCGCCCCGGAAGGTGCTGCCTGCCGTGACCACCCGGCCAACATCCAGCACGGTTCCGGCGCCCAAGACCGAGCCGCTGGCCAAAATCGACCCCCCCAGCACCGTGCTGGGGCTGGAGGTTACACTTGTCGTCTTGCCAACCAGGTCACCACCTAATCTGTCAGGACTAAGTAGATGAGAGCCCTTGCCCAAAGCAGCTCCAGCAGGCATAACAGTGACGGAGTGGAGAGGGATGTCGTTCTGAAACACATCTCCTGTCAACTCCTGGGCGGCACGCCAACCTGCCGCCAGGAGGGTTCCCTCCGTCAGAGTCGAGCCTGCCGCAAGCGTTGAAGCAACGGTAGTCGAGGAGCCCCCTTCAATCTCAAGGTCTGAAGTCAGAGCGACTGCGGCTCCGCCTCCAATATCGGTGATGACAAGTGAATTAGCCCCTCGCTGTTGCATTTGGATGAAACCGAAAGTCGACAGGTCGCTACCGCCAAGAATGGCATCCGTGCCTTTGCCACTGCCGAGGTTTGAGATCGCGGCTATCGCCCGGCCATCCACTGAGGTCAGCTGCAGGCGTCCACCGTTGTCGACACTAGCCAGGAGTCCATGTTCAGTGCTTCGTTTATTGATCTCCTTGACCAGTGCGCCATCGGCATCGTTATCCTGGACCCTGACCTCGCCTATGGTGACCCCGTTTAGGGCGAAATCCCTGTCGGTCACCCCGGCCCGGATTCTGCCTTCCGAATAGGATTTGACGATAGCCAGGGCGCTTATGCCTAGGACATCGCTAAGCTTATTGATCGAGTCCGCCAGGGGAGCGAGACTGTGTGCCCTACTATTGTCATAGGCAATATCTGCCGGAGCTATCGGGTAGTATTTGCTTTCTTGACTACTGAGCAAGCTGATTTCGACCCGTCCTGGGCGCTGCCCATCAATGGAGAGTTTCCCTTTAACGATGTGACCAATCTTAGCGGTCTCAGCCGAAGGGATGGAGATGTTGATGGTCTCGCCGTTGTAGGCGCCAACTTGAATTTGCTTATTAACGAAGGCCCCGGACAGGAGTTTTTGGTTGTTGAAAGAGGTGGTCTGGGCGATGTTATCCAGTTCCGCCAACAGCTTTTGGACATCGGCCTGAATAGCGGCCCGGGTGGCATCGGTCTGCCCGTCTTGGGCAGCTTGGATAGCCTTGGTCTTGACGGTATTGATGATGTCGATCGACTCTTCGAGACTGGCGTCGGTCAACTGCAGCATGCTGATCGCATCGTTGGCATTCCGGATCGCCTGTCCCAACCCCAGTGCCTGAGAGCGCAGGAGATCGGCAATCACCATGCTGGAGGCATCGTCGGCAGCCTTGTTGAGGCGCACTCCCGAGGATAAGCGCTCTAACGAGACGGCAAGGGCGCTGTCGTTTTTGGTCACGTTGCGCTGGGCAAACAGTGAACCGATGTTAGTATTGATTGAAAGTGCCATGGCTCTCCGCCGCCCCCCGGTGACTTCCGGGAGATCGCCAATTCGATAAGGACGCAACTCCCCTGCATCCGGCAATTCTTGCCGGTCAGGCTACGTTTGAACCCTTTTTCGAACTTTATTGCAGATCTTATGCCATGTGAGGGCCTTGCCTTAAGCGAAGAATAAGGCCCGTATAGCGGTTACTCCTGGTATTAACAGGTTGCCAAGGGAGCCTCTTGCAAAAAGAGAAATAATCGTCATTCCCGCATGGTTCTAGCCGGAATCCATTCTGCAATTCCTTGAAGAAACTGGATCCCCGATAAAAGCATTCGGGGATGACGGTCATTTTGCAAGAGGCTCAAGGATGAAGGAGTATGAAGAGAGAACAAAAAAAGGGGGCGACGGCCTATTACAGCCATCGCCCCCGGTTGAGGTTACTCGTGTCTACTTTTTCTTTTAGCCTTGGCCAGAGGAGAGAGGGAGAATCTCTCGCCAGGTCAGGCTGCAGGCCGGATTAATGCTTTGATTAGCCCGGCCTGCTAGTGATGCCTAGTTAGTGTTTACCCCTGCAGCAGGCTCAGCACCGACTTTCCGGATGCATTGGACTGGGCCATGGCAAACGAACTGGCCTGGACCAAGATCTGCATCTTGGAGAAGTTGGATGACTCCTCAGCAAAGTCAACGTCACGGATGGTGGATTCAGCCGAAAAGATGTTGACCTTAGTTGCCGACAGGTTGGCAATGGTAGAGGTCAATTGATTCTGGACAGAACCGAGATCAGACCGAACTTTGTCCAGATCTTTGAGGGCTGCTTCAGTTACCGCGATGGCGGTCTGGGCACCTTCCTGGGTCAGAACGTTGAGGTCGGAGAGCTTGGAAGTGCTGCTGTTGCCAACTGCGGTTGTGGCGTTACTTGAATTTGCGGTGTTGGCGGCAAGGACACTGCCTGCGGCAAGTGTAGAACCGCCCTGCAGGGTCATCTGGGCCGTGAGGGTGTTGCTGCCGGCTGTGGTGATGTCGGCAGTCAGGATCGTACCGGCAAGGTAGGTATTGCCGTCTGCAGCGTTAATGTTGTTAGTCAGGGAGGTTCCCTTGGCGACCACGCTACCCGCAGCCAAAACCGAGCCAGCGGCAACTTCCATGTCCACCGTGGAAGAGACGATCTCCTCGTTAGCGAGAGTTACTGCACCGCCGAGAGTAGAACCTGCCTTCAACACCGAGCCGTCGCCAATAGTCGATCCAGCAGCAAGCGCCAGGTTATTGACCAGGGTAAGGTTTGAGGCCAGGGTGGCAGCACCACCAACAGTTGAACCATTGGCGATGGCAGTAGCCGCGCCATTAGCGATAGTGGAGCCGGTCGCCAATGTTGTGTCGCTACTGAAGGTCATGGTGGCGTTGATAGTCATACCGGAGGCCAGAGTGGCGTTGTTGGACACCACGGTTCCCGACTTCAACACGCTATTCCCGGCAATGGTTGAGCCGGCCGCCAAGGTCATGTCCGCGTTGATGGTAGCGCTGTTTTTGAGTGTAATTGGTCCACCAACCGTGGAGCCACTCTTGATGATCGAGCCGTCACCAAAGGAATACCCTGTGGTCAGTGTCGTGTTCGTGGCTCCTGCCAGGGCACCGGATGCGACAAGGGTGATATCGACACCAATTTTATTGCCTCCAGCAATGCCGGTACCAGCAGCAAATATCGAGCCACTGGCCAACGAATGACCTGCAGCCAATACTGCCGCTCCAGAGCTACCGGTAGTTCCGGAAAGGCTCAAGGTCACATTAACCCCCAGAGCGCTGGCTGTTGCCGCCTGGTCACTGGCGGCAAAGATCGTGCCACTTCCCAATGAATGACCCGCAATCAAAACCGCATAGCCGTTTCCGGTTGAGGCCGTTGTGCCTGAGGTGGAAAGGGTGACATCCAGGCCCAGGGCAACCAGACCCGAAGCATTACCAGAGGTAAGAATTGTGCCGGCACCCAGTGTATGCCCGGCGTTCAGAACCGAAACGACACCGGCGTTAGTGACCTCAGACGCCAACAGGGTGGCAGCTCCACCAAGGACGGAACCTGAGGCGATGGACGAACTGCGGCCGATAACCGTGCCTGTCTCAAGTGTATAAGCACTGGTCACTGTCATTGCCGAGGTCAAGGTTGTAGCCGCGCCGATCTTGGACGATGCCGTCAGGGTAGAACCGTTCTTGAGGATGCTGCCGGCTTGGAGAGTTGCTGCCCCGGCAGTCAAAGTCAAATCGCCGGACAAGGTGACCGTGCCGGAGATGACCGTGCCAGCAGTAACGACACCGTTAGTTGTATTGACATCCTGGCTGAACGAAGTGCCTGAACCAATCACGCTGCCGCTCTTCAACACTGAATTGTTGGCAACGGTGCTGGTACCAGTTGTTGCTGCGGTATCACTGATGGTGGCGCTGAAACCCAAAGTATGGCCTGCAATGAAGGTGGTGCCTACCGCCAGGGTAGTGTTGGTTGAAGCGCCAGACAGCACCATGCTCTGAGTGGTAGTAAAGGTGTCCACCGAAACAGAATCCGCCACGGCAGAGAGAGACTGACCAGCCGCCAGCACGGTTCCCACTTCCAGAGTAGAACCGGAGGCAAGACTGGTTGCACTCAGTGCGGTGCCGGTCTTCGCAATCGTGAATTTAGCGTACATGCCGCTGGACATAGTTTGTCCAGAGTTAAGCACGGTGCCGGTAGCCAGGGTCGACCCGGAACTCAAAATCGTGGTTCCGGCCGCGGTTCCTGTTTGCGCTACGGTAATTGCGACACCGGATGTCCTACCCAATGCATTCAAAGACTGCCCACAGGCCAAGACCGATCCGATCGCCAAGGTGGATCCAGAGGTCATGGAAGTTGCGCTAGTGGCAGTACCGGTCTGTCCGATTGTCCATGCAACACCAGACATACCGCCTGACATTACTTGCCCGCTATTTAACGTAGTCCCAATCCCCAGTGTCGTGCCAGTAGCCAAAACACCAGAAGCGGAAGAAGTGCTGGAGGCACTGATAGTCATGTCTGCATCGAGAGACTCGCTTGCAGCTAGGCTCAACACGGTGCCGGCCTGGAAAGTGGAGTTACTGATGATGGTGCTGTTGCCAGTGGTGTTAGCCACTCGGCTAACCTTGGCGTCACCGGTTAATGTGGTGCTAGCACCGATAACCGTGCCGGTGCCCAGAATGGAGTTGGCAGCCAAGGCGGAATTCACCTTTAGCGAGGATGAGGCCGTGGTGGTGATATTGGAGCTTAATTGAGCACCAGCGATATTCTGATCCGCTGTCCAACTGGCTCCCATCACAGAACCAGCAGCCAGAGTGGAGCCAGCAGCTACGGTTGAGGCCACGGTGGTTGCGCTGTTTCCGCTGACTTCGAG
>Ga0334722_10005812_pt1 | contig 12353 bp, 5 predicted proteins | sample C3_bottom_MG_FD_207210 | JGI IMG/M metagenome (GOLD analysis project Ga0334722, IMG submission 207210) | Sediment microbial communities from Yellowstone Lake, YNP, Wyoming, USA - C3_bottom | ecosystem: Environmental > Aquatic > Freshwater > Lake > Sediment | place: USA: Wyoming | collected...
CCTTTTCCCCGGCATCGTCCCAATCCACTCCAGCTGGAGGTTCCGGTTCCGCGCCCTGTTCCGGGGCGAATTCTTCAGGTAGTCCCAGATTCCGTTGACTATCGCCAGCAATTCGGCCCGGATCCGTTCGTTATCCCGGATGGTGTCCATCCCGCCCCCGTATTCCGCCCACCACAGCGAGCATCCCGCTTTCGCCGTCGGATGGTTCCGGAAGCGGAAGGTGCCGGGATTGAATTTGTGCGCCCAGGCGGGGGGGGTGAACGAAACCGGATGCCCCGCGTCCAGCGTTGAGAAAAGGATGGTCCCCCCCATCGTCGTGGGCGTGGCTTTCGCGGGCGCGAACGACTCGCCGAACCGGGAGCGCGACTCGCGGCCCCGCATGCACCTGGCCCCGGCCAGCGCCGCCACGGTCCCATCCCCCGTGCAGTCGGCAAAGAAGCCGGCACTGAACCGAAACCGGCGCTCCGTCGCCAGCTGGTTCCCCTCCACCCAGGATATTTTCCGTCCGGCTTTCCCAACTGAGGAAACGGGGGTGTTGAAAAAAGTGCGCAGGTTGCGCTGGCCCAGAACCGCCTCCGCCAGCACGGTGTCCCAAACTTCCGCGTTGCCCTCAGGATTGCGGAAGCGGTTCTCCAGCAGAAACTCCTCGATGATGCCCGTCTCACGGAACCAGCGGTTGTTCGCGCCTCCGTCCGCCCCGTTCACCCAGACCCGGATTTCCTTGCTGGCGTTGCCTCCCAAAACCGGCCGGTCGGTGACCAGCACCGTGTCCAGCCCCCGGCGGGCCGAGGCGAGGGCGGCACATATCCCCGCCATCCCGCCGCCCACGACGCAGAAACCCGTACGAATCGTTTCAAGCTTGTTTTGATGTATGTTGGCCATGGTTTGGCTATCTTATTACAAGCGCCCGCACAGTAACAGCGGGGGAATCCAGTGAATGGCGGCAGGATTTATGTAAATACGGGAATTGCGCCAGCCTCCGGAAACTTAATTCTGCTTGATATCCCTGGTCATAATGCCCCGGTCTTCAGCCATCTTCCAGCCGGCCTTTTTCCAGAATGCTTGGCTGGCCCGGTTTGTCGGTCCAACGAAATGGATGCAACGGGGAATACGGGCCTTTTTGAATGCGGTAACCGCGCTTTTCGCCAATGCCGTTCCCACACCCAGGCGCCGGCATTTTCCGTCTACTGCCATGCGGTAAATAAACCCGCGCCGACCATCATGTCCGCAGAGGATGACTCCAGCCACCTTTCCCCCGGATAAGGCGACAGAACTCATGCCCGGATTGCGCTTTAGGAACCGGAGAATGCCCGGACGATCATCGCCAATGCTCGGATGGAATACAGAACTCCAGAGGCTCCTGACCCCGGCTATATCTCCCGGACGCATCCGCCTTACCCGGTACTTGACCGCGGGTTTCATGGATTTTTTTGGACCGGATAATATCGCGGCGAATCGCTAAAGGACATGGCAGAACACTTTCCAAGAAGGTGCACCCTCCTCTCCCATTCCCTCTCCCCCCGCACTTGCGGGGGGAGAGGGAATGGTGAGGGGGGAAGTAAGCAACGGAATGGCGATTTGCAATGTGCTCTAGACATCCACGCCCTGGTTCCGCAGTGCCTTTTGCAGATCCGCCACCGGGAGGGCGCGGGGCGACACCCCATTGTGCACGCACAATGCCGCCGCGATTCCCGCGGCCTGACCCATGTTGGCGCAGATGGGCATTACCCGATAACTCGAATGCGCCAGGTGTGTTCCAGAAATATTTCGGCCGGCCAGCAGGAGGCCGTCGATATTTCGTGGCACCAAACAGCGGTAAGGAATGGTGTATCCCCGTTCCTGCGGGAAATGCTTCTGCAACCCCGTCTCATCCAACCCGGCCCCGGTAAGGTTGTGCACATCAAAGTTGAAGTGGGCCTTCGTAACAGCCCAATCCTCGAACACCCGGGCCTCCAGGATGTCTTTTTCTGTCAGGGTGTATTCCCCCTCAAAATGCCGGGTCTCCCTGATGCCGATGAGCGATGCCGAACTTAACAGATAGCTATTCTCGTATCCAGGAACAAACCGGCGGAGGAATCCGACAATCGCATCGATTTGGCCCCGGCAAACCCGCTCCGCCCGGGTCAAGTCCTCCGTTTTGGTCCCGTCCACCCCGGTGCAATTGGTCATGTTGCAGGTAACCACCCCAGGCAGAGAACTGCGGTAGAGCAGGACATGCCCCGCCGGGGGGGGCAGGTGTTTCCGGGCCAGCGTTTGCAGGTCGCCCTCCGGAACCGGGAATGTATCCGCAAAGCCGCCGGGGAAAAGCGCATTCGAATAGTCGACCCCGCCCACCTTGAACATGATGGAAGCGGGTTGCATGCCACCGTCATTCTCGCGCCCCAGATGAAACGGAACTCCCGCCTGGGCGGCGACATCCCCGTCCCCTGTCGCATCTATGACCACGCGCGCCAAAAGAGCTTCGCGTCCCGATTTACTCTCGGTGATTATTCCCCCGACCTGTTTCCCCTCCATCACCGGACCCGCTACAAAACTGTACAGCCGCAATCCCGCCCCCGCTCCCTCCAGCATTTCCAGCATCACCGTTTTCAGCCTCTCCGGGTTGATAATTTGGCTGGCGCTGCCGCCTTCAAATTCCCCGCCCAAATCAGCGGACTTCTTCAGCAGTTCCCCGTAAAACCCGCCCCGGGATGCGCCGGTCCAGTGGCTCATGAGTCCCACGGTGGTCATCCCGCCAACCGCTCCGGCCTGTTCCACCAATATTGTTTTCGCCCCCATCCGGGCGGCGCAAACCGCGGCGGCAAAACCGGCCGGACCCGCTCCGGCGACCAGGACATCAACATCCGCCGCCACGGTAAGGTCCCGGGCCGGCTCATGCCAGGTTGTCATAAATCCCCCTTTTCAGGTCGAACATTTAAACAGTTTTAAGTCTTAACTGCTACGCGCTATCGCGCTTCGCGTATTACCCCCTGTCAAACCCTATCGATAAGAATTATTTAGTCTTTCACGCCGGCGGGCTTTCGTCAGGCAGGAGCCTTCCTCAAGCCTTCGCCGTCCTCGATCGTTTCACGATCTCGCCAACAATGAACCAGCCCCTTAAGGTCGCGGCCCCTGGCCAGGGCTGCTTCGGCGGAGGAGGCTTCCAGCCCGATAAGCGGGATTCCCCTGTCGATTGTGCATCGAAAGACGATTTCCATGTCGTTGAGGTGGGGCTGTTCCACATTGACGGTATATAGGCCGCGCAGTTCCGAGAGCAATTTGATGAAGTGGTCGCCGCGTCCGCAGAAGTGGACTCCGCCGCCGCCAAATTCCTCCAGCAGGCGCTGGTCGTATGGCGCGACGAACTCCTCGAACATGGCCGGGGAGAGGTTCATGGCGGAGTCTTCCCGGAGCAGTATCGTACCCAGGTGCATCATGGACCAGTGGACGGAATAGCGGGGAGCAGGCGGGGAAACCTTGTTCCATTCCCGCATGCATACCGTATAAGTCTCAGTAAGAATTTCGAGGAATGATTTTGCCAATTCGGGGCGTTCCACGAACTCCGTGAACATATCGCCGCCCCATAGGAGTTCGCAGACATCGAGGGGGCTCTGCAGGTCGGGGTGGTAAATATGGACCCACCGGCTGATGCGCGGATACCTTTTGGCGATATCGGCGAAACGGCGGCCCATTTCCAGGTCTTTTTCGACCAAGGAGCCGCGGATAGGGGGCACCCCGCGCCTTATCAGCTCCTCGATGGCGGCGCTTCCGCCCTCCAACGGGCTGTTCGTCGGCAGGGTGTCGGATGCATCATCCATCTTGAAAGGGATGGCACCAAATAGAGAAGACATGGTGCCGGTGCCGTAATTGGCCCTCACACACATAAGCTTCCCGGTGCCCTCAGCCAGCATGTTAGAGCAGTTGGCATATTGCTGGACCGCCATGAGGTTATAGTCGTCCAGGGTTTCGTTGACCAGCACCCGGGGCCATTCGATGCCGGGCTGGGAAGTGCGGGAGCGCCGGGGAGAGAAGATGCCCCCGCGGTGCTTGCCGGATGCGAATTGTTCCCAGGCATTATGGAGTTCCAGTTCGGCATCCGGGGATATCCGGCTCTCCAGGTCGGCGAGGCAGGCCTCCAGGATGGCGCGTGAATCAGGCTTCTGATTAATGTTCATATTCAGGATGATACCCGATTGAGCAGAAAAAAAGCATTCAGCGATCAGCTGTCAGCGGTCAGCCGGAGGGGATAGTAATCAACTGTACGCGGTTAGCTGTAAGCAATAAGATTCTGATTTTGACCACTTTCTCTGGCCCTCTGGCGCAAAGCTTGCAGCTATCCTCTTACCCTCTCAACCGCCTCAATGACTGCCGCAGCTATATACTCATTCTGCTTATCAGTCATCAGCGGATGCAGGGACGGACAGAATATGCGGCGGCCAAGGGATTCCGCTATCGGGAGGCGCTGGCCCCGGGTGGCATTGCGGATAAAACCGCTGTCCCAATAAACCGGCGGGTTGCCGATCAGGCACCCCACCCCGTATTTTTTCCTGAGGATATCGATCACCATATCCCGCTTCTTTCCCGCCCATTCCGGGGTTACCAGCAGGGTATAGAGGTAGAAAGTGTGGTCACAGTCCCTGGGTTCGTATGGGAGGGTAAGCTCCGGCACCCCCTCCAGCATGAACGACCGCAGGCGGGCCAGGCGGACCCGGCGGGCGATCATGGAATCCAGGCGATTCAACTGGACCGACCCGACCGCCGCCTGCACCTGGGTCATCTTGTAGCTGGAGCCCCAATTATTTTTCCCGCCCCACTGGCGCATGTCATCCATCCGTTGGGCCACCTTGGGGTCGTCGGTGGTGATCATTCCGCCCTCCCCCAGCGTGGTCATAAGTTTCATGGTATGGAAGCTGAATACGGTCATCCAGCCCCGCTTTCCGATTTTTCCGTCCTTATATCCCCCGCCCCCGGCGCGCGCGGCGTCTCCAATCACCCGGATGGGATGGCCCGGACGGGAATGGCGGCTCGCCACCGCAATAAGTTCATCCATGGGAGCCGATAATCCGTTCATGTGGACGGGCAGGATGGCCCGGGTCCGGCGGGTAATCCGCTTCTCCACGTCGCCAGGGTCGGCATTGAAGGTCCGGGGGTCCACTTCGCACAACACAGTCTTTCCTCCGGCGCCCAGAATGGCCATGTGGGAAGCCTTGAAGTTAATGGCCGGACAGATGACTTCGTCGCCCGGCTTCAGGTCGAGGCACCGCATCGCCATATCCAGCCCGATGCTGGCGGTGGCGATTGAAATTGCATATTTGGTCCCGATGTAGCGGGCATAGGCCTTCTCGAATCCGGTGATTTCCTTCGTGATGAAGCCGAAACCCTGGCGCCAGTCCATGGATTCACGGATGGACCGGACCACCGCGGAGATTTCCTTTTCCGTGTACCAGCCGCCGAGGCGGGGCTCGCCTTCCCAGCCAGCCTGAGACCGCCCACGAGCCAATATCTTCTTCCTGCGAATGGCGTCAATCATGTGAGGATTATAACGAATAACCTTTGCCTAAATTATATTTTTGCCAGATAGCATGAGGGCCCGATAGCGGGATAGCCAGAGAACATCAAACAATCAGATTCCGGCTATCTTGCTATCTGGCTATCTGGCTTTCCGGCTAACCTTTCTTGCCCAGGTAACTTCGCTCACTTCACCGCCTTAGGCCTGACCGTTATCCGGATTGGCGGGGAATCGACCGGCACCCGGCTGGGGTCAGCCGGGTCAACCGCCCGGACATAGATGGAGTAACGACCCGGGCCCAGGCGGGGCATGGCCACCCGGCTGTCCATGATCGGGCTGGCAGTTAGTTGGACTGGAGTGCCCCCATCAGGCGTAAGGATTACCTCATATGCAGGCCCGGTCCCGGTCCAGGCCAGCAAGGACCGGCCAGCATCCTTAATAACACCTGGCTTCGTGGGCGCGGCCAGCGGGGTGGCAGGCGCCGGAGCCGGGGCAACGGGCTTGCGGGCGCCCACATCGAACTTGACCTCGTTTTCGTTGTCCCGCCTCCAGCCCGTCGACTCATGAGCCATGCCGCGGACCACCAGCTTGTAATGGCCCGGGGGGAGTTCGCCCAGCGGGATGCGCCGGTCTTCCACGGGATGCGCGGTCAATGGTACAACAGCCGTTCCATCCACTTTTCGGGCCTCCGCTTCAAACGGGCCCCGTCCCCCAACCCAGGTGAGAAACCGGCCGTCCGCCTCCTTCACCACCTTAAACCCATGCGGTTTCCCGTTATCCGACGGGCCGCCCAGACGGGCCACGAGCTGGACCCGGTGGGTAAAGCCGAAGACATCCATCGTGGCGGCGGCGTAATCCATCCGGAGCGAAACCGGCATGCCGGTCCACCTCTCCGGTACCAGGAAACCCAGCCCAAATGTCACCCCGCCCGCGGACGCCCCGCCGGACCATCCGGCCCGGACGGCGATCAGCTCCCACGAAGTCAGTTCCATTCCCAGGCCGATTTGCGTTCCCGCGTCGGCGGTAAACCCGGCATCGGCGGCCCATATCGCACGGAGCCGGCCGGAGATGGGCGTTTCCCATGCCGACCCCAGCCGCCAGAGCATCGGCATGCCGCCGGTTCCCCGGGCCAGCGCACCCAGGTTGTCGCCCACGAAAGAAAAACACAGGCCCGCCACCGGGGTGCGCCAAAGCACTCCCCCGTCCCCGCCCAGGGCCAGAACATTCGCCGAACCGGGCTGCTGGGAAACCGCCTTCAGGACCGCTCCGGCGTCCAGCGAACTGCCGTCGGACCAGGACAACACCCGCCGGCCCCATCCGCCCGCCAGCAGCCAGTCGGCGGCCGAAACCGAGCCGTTCGTCCCGCCATACAGCCCGTCGGACAGGGAGACCGTCCGGGTGATGCTTCCATAATCCAGCATGCCGGCCGCGACTGCGAAGGTTCCCAGCGGACCCATCGGCTGGGCGTAGTCCAGGACCTGGTAGGTGGTCTGCACGATGTAAGAAGTATAGAGGGCGCCCACTTCGGGCGATTCGATGGAGGCCAGCCCGGCGGGATTCCAGAACAGCGAGTTGAGATCGTCGGCAACGGCGGAATAGGCGCCGCCCATCCCCTGCGGCCTCGCCCCGGCGGGTATCCGCAGGACCGAAGCGCCGGTCGTCCCCGCCCCCCCGGCCTGCACCCCCCCGGAGACGGACAGGACAGCCGCCAGGATCGCCGGCAGGAACGCGTGTCTAGCGGACAACACGGACCTGCCCCGACTTGGCCCCGCCGTTCGGCGCCTTGGCGTAATAGGCATAAACACCCGAAACAACCGGCGACCCGGAGGAGTTCCGGCCGTCCCATTCCGCCAGTCCCTCCGGTCCCGCCGTCAGGTCGCGTACCAGCTCCCCCGCGATGGTAAAGATCTTCACGGTGGAATTAGCCGGCATGAACCGGAACCTGATGATCCCGTCGGAGGATTTTTTCGCCTCGAACGGATTGGGATAGACGATAAGGTCGGTAATGCTGGCCCCGGCCTCGGGTATCTCCACCGTCCCCGAAACCACCGGCACCGCCCGCCCGCCCGTCCCTGTGGCGGCCCCGGCCTGAAACCGGACCTCGTTGCCCCGCATGGCCTTATAGGTCCAGACAAACAGCGCGGATTCGCCCGGCATAAGGGTGGCGACATTCACGGGCAAAGGCCCGGTAAGCACAACCGCGGTGCCCGTGCCCAGGATGGCCGGGGTTCCGGGCGTGATATTGGACAGGCCGACATTGCCGGTGTTGCTCGCCGTCATCACCACGGTAATGGTTTCGCCCAGCGCCACCACCGCCGGGCCGGCGGACAGGGAGACCACCTCCAGGCCCATCAGCTGGATGGTCACGGTGGTGGACACCGCCGGAGCGGAGCGCACCACATTGCCGGAATTTATATCGGTTCCGGAAGCTGTAGCGGTAACCGTAACAGCCCCGATGGATACGGCCGATAAAGTCCAGTTCCAGGTGAGGCTGGCGCCGGGCGCGAGCAAGGCCGGGGCCGCAGGCGGGGACGCCGCCACCGCCAGGCCGGTTCCCGCGAAGGCCAGCGGAGGGGGCAGAACGGAGCCCGTCGCGGCCCCGCCGGTATTGGTAACGGTCATGCTGAGCGACAGGGTTTCACCGGTCAGCACACCCGTCGCTGAAACGGCGACAGAGGCTTCAAGCGATGCGGGAGTAACACAGGTTCCCCCGGTGGTCCGGGTGGCATACAAGGGAGCGAGCGTCCACAAATCGGAACCAGTCGCGGTCAAGCTGAAATACAGGGCACCGGCACCCGCCGGGGACAAGGTCCAGGAAAAACTGGCCGACGACCCGGCAGGCAGGGCAACCGGCCCCGCGGGGGTTGGTCCCGAAATCAGGCTGGCAGACACAAACGACGAATCCTGAAGGGAGGGCGTTACGCCGGACGCCGGCCCGCCCCCGGTATTGGTGACCGTGAGAACCACCGTGACCCACTGGCCGAGCGACACCGCGGGCTGTGATATGGAAATCGAAGACGCCAGATAGGAAGTCGGGCTAACCGCAAGAGGCCCGGCGGAAACCACCAGGACAGGGACTGCCGAGCCGCTGTTCGCGTCAACCGCCGTCACGGTCGTTGAGAAAAAGAGGGTTCCCGGGGCGGTGCCGGTGAAAGTCCAGGTAAAGAACATAGTCGCCCCGCCGAAAAGGGTCGCGGGAGGCACCGGAAATGGCCCATCGGTCAGACCCGCAGCCCCGGTGCCGGCGGCTCGCATCAGCGCGGGAGCCAGCCCGGTGGCGGCGGCCTGGCCGTAATTGGTCACCGTCAGGGTAACAATGAGGGGCGCCCCCTCATTTACCGGCGATGGCAGGAACGAAATCGCCCCGGCCAACGCGGGCGGGGTCTGCACCAGAACCGTGCCGGAAGCCAGACCGGAAAGGGCCCCGCAGGAATCCACGGCGGTGACCGTTCCGCTAAAGGTTACCGCCCCCGCTCCCGAGGCTGAATAGGTCCAGACGAACGCGGTCGAACTCGCGACGACCAGCGTATCAAGGCTGTCGGGATTGGAACCCGCTCCCTGGACGGCCAGCCTCCCGGCGGGCAGGAAGGAAAGCGCGGAGGCGAGAGTATTGCAGAGAGCCGTGCCGGAATCGGTTACCGTGAGCGCCACCTTGAACCACTGCCCCAACGACACCTTGGCGGGCGCGGACACACCTGCATCCAGGATGGCCCCCGGGTTGACCGAAATGGCGCCGGTGGCGACGACCCCGGTGTCGATGGGGACGCCGCTGTTGGCATCCAAGCCCGTCGCCGTCCCCGAGAAATCCGCTGTCCCGACCGCCCCGCCAGACAATGTATAACTGAGCACAATCCATCCCCCACCTGGAACCGCTGCGGGTGCGGGAGACTGCATTACGATCCCGCCGCCCGTCCCCCCCGACAGCACTGGCACAACTGACACCGCACTCGCACCGGCTTCGCCGGTGTTCGTAACCGAGAACATCACCAGAAATAACCGTCCGGTGCAAATGGAAGCCGTGTCCATGGAAGCGGCCGCTACCAGGTGCGCGGGTGTCTGGATGGTCGCTGAGGCGGTCGAACTCGCCATGAGGACGGTGGCGGCGCAGGTACTACCGGCCGCCGTGGCGGTGAAGGAAACCGGCCCGGGCCCGGTCGATGTGAAGGTCCAAAGGAAAGTCGTCCCGGCCCCCGAGGCGAGCGAGGCCACCGGTGCGGGAGTCAATCCCGCGGTCACCAGGGCCGCGCCCGGCCCGACATCAATGAAGGGGGTGATGCCGGTAACCACCGCACCGCCGACATTGGTCACGGTGAGGGAAACCGTGAACTCCTCCCCCACCGAGGCGTAAACGACGGTGGCCGCCGCCGCCGCCAGCGCCCCCGGCAATTGCACCGTAACCGGGACCGTCGTCGCAGGGTTGCCCGTAATCGGGAGCAGGGAAACAGAGTCGGTCGCGGTAATGGTCGCCGTGAAATCCAGCGAACCCGGGTTGGAACCGGTTAAGGTCCAGGTAAAGGTGAGGGAGGCCCCGCTGGCGAGGTTGCCGCCCAGCGCGGGAGTGGGACCGATCGCGCCCGAGGCGGACCCCGGCCCGCCCTGGACAAATCCCGGGATGCCCAGCCCGTTGGCGGTATTGGCGCCGGTATTGGTTACCGTCAGGGTGACCAGTATCCGGTCGCCCGCGCATACCGGGGACGAGTACGCCGCCATGGAGGCGAATAGCCCCCTGAATGTGAATGGATCCGAAGGAGATGAGGCGAATGCGGAAACAGCGCACCGGTCTACCGCGCCCGCGTATGCCGTATTACCGATGGTAATGGGCGAATAGGCCGTGCCAAGCTGTCCGGTAATGGTGAATGTCAGGGCCGCGCCCGGGGCCATATTCAGCCCGGCTCCACTCCAGGCGTAGACCGTCCCACTTCCCGAGGAAGAGGCCGCCTTCGCCGGGGCGCCGAATCCGGCCGGCTGGGCCGTCGTTATCCCCATAATCTGCGGTGCCAATGTGTCTACAACAGACAGGCCCACCACCGTCGATGTCCCTGTATTGGTGATGACGATCCGGTACTGGACCGGGTCCCCCGTCATGGCTGGAGTAGTCAACAACGCCTTGGCAATCGCGATGCCAACCACAGGCGGCCCCAGTGTAAAGACCCCCGAAACCGCGCTGGTCGGGAGGAGGTCCGTGCCGCAGACATTTCCGGCGGTCGCGTAAGCCGTGTTCCCCAATATGGCCGGCGCGCAGACCACCCCGGCGAATCCGGATATCGTGAACGAATAAGCCAGGTTCGGCCCCATCGTCAGCCCGCCCCCGCTCCAGGCGTAGACCGTCCCACTTCCCGAGGAAGAGGCCGCCTTCGCCGGGGCGCCGAATCCGGCCGGCTGGGCCGTTGTTATCCCCATAATTTGTGAAGCCAGCGTATCAATCACATTAAGGCTGGTCAGGGTGCCCACACCGGTATTTGTCACCACAATCCGGTACTGCACCGGGGCCCCGGGCAGGACCGTCGCCCCCGCAGTGGGGATCAGCAGTGACTTCACCACGGAAAGCCCCATGGGAACCAGCGTAAAACTGTCCGCGCCAGACAGCGTCTTGGTGCAACCTCCCGCGGTTTCGCCATAGGCCCGGTTGCTTTGCGCCCCCACGCCCGCGCAGTCGACCGTCCCGGTCAGGGTGAAGGTAAAGCTGGCCCCCGGAGCCAGTTCCAGTCCCGGCGTGAAGGTCCCGTATGCACCCTCCACCGCCCCCGCCCCCGCGATGTCGGAAAGAACCAGCCCGTCACCCCCGCCATCCGAACCCGCCGACAGGGAAGTGTAGTCAACCCCGGCCGGAAGCGTGTCGCTAAGCACGATGGAGTTAAGGGCAACTGCCGAATTGTTTTTCACGACAATTTGGTAGGTAACCGCATCACCCTGCAACGGCGAGGCCGGAACATGGCTGACGCTCACCGAAGGCGCAACCACGGCTCCAGGCGTAAAGGAATCCGCAAGGGAAAGCGTCTTAGTACAGCCGCTCGCGGTTTCGCCATACGCCTGGGTGGCCAGGGGGGAGGCGGCGCCGCATCCCACTCCAGCCACCAGCGTAAAATTCACCACTCCCCCGGCCGGCAACGGAGTGGTAAATGAGCCCGATGCCCCCGCCACCTGCCCCACGGTGGCCAGGGTGAGCCCGTCTCCCGCCGCATCCGCGCTGAACGAAACAATGGACAACCCGGCCGGCAGGGTATCGCTCACCGTCAGCGAATTGAGCGGGGCGGCCGCGTCGAAGTTGGTAACCGAGATCGTGTAAACCACCAAATCGCCCTGGGTCGGGGCCGCTGGCGTCCGGCTTATCGCCACTCCAGGTGCAGTCACGACACCCGGCACAAATGAATCAAGGGCCCCGGAAGGGCTTCCGCACATCCCCCCGGTCCCGGCAAAAACGGTCGAGGTCTGGTCCCCCGATACGGCGCATCCCATTTTCCCCACCAGGGTAAAGGTTACGCTGCTTCCCCCCGCCAGCGGAGTGGCCAGGGTCCCATACGCCCCCTCCACCACCCCCGCCCCGGGATTGGCTGACACGGTCAGGCCGTTCCCCGCGAAATCCGGCGTCAGGGACAGGAAAGAAACGCCTGCCGGCAAAGTGTCGCTCATCACCAGGCTGCTTATCGATCCATTCACCACCGGATTGGTCACCACGATGGTGTAGGTCACCGTGCCCCCCTGCAGAGGGCTCACGGGGGTGCGCGAAACCATCAAGGCGGGCGGCGCCGGCGCACCGGCTACCGCGAACAGCGCGCCCAGCTTGCTGGCGGACTGGGCCGGGGAAACCGTCCCTTTCCCGGGCAGTGCCGTCCCCGCCGCGGGCACGACCAGGCCCGATCCCATA
>Ga0334722_10005813_pt1 | contig 12350 bp, 1 predicted proteins | sample C3_bottom_MG_FD_207210 | JGI IMG/M metagenome (GOLD analysis project Ga0334722, IMG submission 207210) | Sediment microbial communities from Yellowstone Lake, YNP, Wyoming, USA - C3_bottom | ecosystem: Environmental > Aquatic > Freshwater > Lake > Sediment | place: USA: Wyoming | collected...
CCCTGAGTGCTGCAATTATCGGTGACGTTGCAATAAAGATACCCGCTCTGGTTCGCGCTTAAATTGATAGTCCAAGTCGAGCCGCAGGGTGAAACAATGGAGTTCATTTGAAGGCCTTGCAAGAGCACTCCAAGGTTTGTTGATCTGAATGCATCAACCAAGACAGTCCCTTGCGGGGTGAGATTTCCAAGCGTGGGGCCTTTGGCAGTGAGCTGTGAATAACAAGAAGAGCCAGGGAAAACAAGATTGGCCGTTCTGTCGTCGAAGAACTTGTTCGAGGGCGTATTGCTTGTATCGCTGCCCGTCACCGGGTCCCGATCCACGTTAGGCGCGTTGCTTAGGATATTGTCTGCATCCGGATCAACTTGTGGAACAATCGGGATTGTTGTTAGTGGCCCAATCCACGTGTCGTACTGGAGCTGGGTGAACGACCGCAGTGTGAGGTCCTCAGAAGTTGTTACCTTCATCGGAACAAATCCATTCACGACATTGGGGTCCAACGTTGTGAGCGGGAACGGGTTTTGCCCATTTATGCTCCACCCGGTGTATGCAGATGTGAGCGATGGCAAAGCAGGATCTGTATTCTGAACTGTCAGCGAATACGGTGTTTGCTCGTTTTTAACGGCAGACCCGGGTGTAATTGGAGTATAGAACATGGGTCCAGGAATCACTGGCACTGATTTGGGCGCTCCCTGCAGCACGTCGTCCTTCGTACGTACTGATGCTTTGAGTTCAATTTGCGCGACCGGTTCCGTCACAGCTATTTTAGTAGTGCATATTCCTTCCTCAGGGCCGGTTGGGATGAAAGTTCCCGGCTCGACATAGAGTCCGCTACCCGCGCCCGTGATATTCGTGGTTGTAACTCCGCAAAACTCAACGTCTGGGACATTAGGGCCCTCTACATCATAAGAAATGGGAGTCTCCCGGTGCTGAACAAGTGCTGTGGTCAGCACCACAGTGCCCACGGTAACTCCCGCGGGAGGGGCGGTTACGATAAATGACCCCTGATCACTCGTTGCCGTGTTTCCTGCATCGTCTGTAGCGCTCACACTCCACACGTAACCCCCGGGTTGTAGATGAACGTCTGGTTGGAATAGGCCGGATGCGGTCGTCTGAAACACTGGATTTGTGTTGTCCTCGCTGTTGAAAATGGCAAGATAATATGCAAAACCGTCAGACGGAGGATTGAGATCTGTTGCAGCAGTCCAACCAAAGGCGATAGCAGTGTCAGAAGGGATACTCGCGCCATCGTCCGGAGCTAAGGGCGTGAGCGATGTAGGCGGGACTGTGTCAACCACTGCGATACCGCCATTTGGTATTGCATTATTTTCTGCAAGATCTTTTCCGCGTACGCGGACAATCCAACGCCCGTCAGTAACGGTATGACCGGAATCGTCGGTTCCATCCCACGTGACACTATTTTTGCCGACAACCATCGAGTAAGGCCCAAGTGTCTTTACTATCTCTCCTGTTGAATCGTCCAGGATATCAACGATAAAGCTTCCTTCTTCATTCGAGGTAAAGGATGCTGTTGTTGTATCTTCCACCCCGTCGTGATTCGGGGAGAATTTTGGGTTTGATAGCGAGAATCCGCTAAGCACTGGAGGTGTATTATCTTCCGTGAACGTACCGCTCGCAGTGTTCTGATTACCCGCACCGTCGGTTGCTTTGACTTCGACCGTGTGACTGCCTTCAGGAGGCTGAGCAGTAATTACGCGCTGCCAGTTGCTCGTTTGCCCTGCAATGGTCGAACCTGAAATCAAAGTCATCGGCACTGCGCTCTCTCCGATAGTTACATCACGCTCAGTCACTCCCGTGACTTCGCTCGTGGTATCACTTGTCGAGGTCTCAATTGTGATACTGTCTCCTTGCTTTACGACCAAAGGCCCAATTGATGTGATGAAAACAAGCGGAGCTGTCCTATCAAGCGTAACAGTGCCGTCAGGAACATCCACCGTGTTTCCTGCGATGTCCTCGATAGTATCCCACACCCGGTACGTTCCATCAGGAGCAACGGACTGGATTGGGAACGTGAACGCCCCGTGCCAAACGCCCTCTTTCACTGTTCCTTGAATGAGTTCGTGCGTGGCAGTGCCCACGGTCGCGCCGACGGCGTTTTTCACTGTACTAGAGACGTGCCTGATTCCTGCGCCAATATCAGATACGGTTTTTTCAATCGCGATATGCGCAATCGTCCCAACGCTTGTTGGTGTAATATGCGTGGCGGTAACCATAGGTGGGACGGTATCAACGGTTATGCTGGGAGGATCAACTTCAATCATATTTCCTGCAGCGTCTGTTGCTTTGACTGTGTAGGTATATGCGTCGTCGGGAACAACTGCTCCTAAGTTGTCAAGTCCGTTCCACACTGCGGTATTTGCTCCTGTGACGCCCGAGAATGGCCCAAGTGTTCTTTTCAAAATGCCTGCAGGATTGAGGAGTTTAACTTCCACAGTGGCAGGTTCGTTCAACGTGAACGATACAATTGTTGTATCTTTGATTCCATCACCATTTGGAGAGAAGAATTCATTATCAACGCCTTTTCGGGTGATCTCCGGGGCGGTATTGTCCACAGTGAACGCGCCGTTTTGCGTTCCGGTATTACCTACCGCGTCCTGCGCTACCACCACAACGGTGTGCGAACCTTCAGGTAACGCAGCAGTAATCACGCGCTGCCAGTTGCTCGTTTGCCCTGCAATGGTCGAACCTGAAATCAATGTCATCGGCACTGCGCTTTCTCCAACTGTTGAGTCGCGCGCAGTTACTGACGTAATTCCGCTCGTGGCGTCATTCGTTGAAGCTGTAACAATAACGCTAACTCCTAGCTTCGCAACACTAGGAACAATAGAGGTTATGAAAACAAGTGGAGCTGTCCTATCTAGCAGAACAGAGCCATCAGCAACAGTGACTGGATTTCCTGAGGTGTCTTGCGCGGTGTCGGTTACCGTGTACGTTCCATCAGGAGCAAGCGATTGGCTTGGGAACGTGAACACGCCGCTCCACACGCCATCTTGCGGCGTGCCGGATATGAGCTGCAGGGCAACGGTTCCAACGGTTCCTCCGACGGCGTTTTTTACCGCGGCAGTCACGTGTCCGACTGCCACGTCATCAGAAACTGTTTTTTCGATCGTGATCTGTGCGCTTGTCCCAACAAGTGCGGGTGTAATCTGCGCATTCGTAATCATTGGAGGAGTTGTGTCTCCTGTTCCTCCAATAATGCTGCTGGCAAAAATGTCCGCGAAGTTATTCGTATCTCCTGGAACAAGATTTGTGGCGTCTGAAACGTAAACGACAATCGGGCTGGCCGTTCCTCCAATGCTCGGCGGTGCAGTAGCAGCGCTGTCTCCGTTCGCCTGTTCTCCTGAACTGCTCACGCTTGCACGGCTTGTTTCGCCGGTCGCCATGTTATAAAGGAAAACATCAAACTTACCATTGGTGTCATCTGGAACTAAGTTGGACGCGGTGGATTCGTAGGCGACAAGATTTCCGGATGGGCTGAACGCAGGCTTGGTACTTTGACCGTTTCCAAGATCTTCTGAACTGGAAGTGCTAATGAGCTTGGTGGTTCCAAAGAGACGATCGCGGACAAACATTTGAAGCTGACCGTTGCCGCCTTTGGGATCAAGGTTTGATGCCAGTGAGGAAAATGCGACATACCTGCCATCTTTACTTATGGCCAGCCTATTTCCCACATTATTGTTTCCTTGTGTGCCAGTTTGTGGAATGCTGACGCGCTCGGTTGTGCCTGATTGGGTGTCCCGCAAGAACACGTCGCTAACTCCATTCGTATCGTCCGTAATCAAGTTTGTCGCACCACTGTCAAAAGCAACAAAATGTCCATCACTGCTCAATGCAGGAGCATTGCTATCCGCATTTGCGATTTCGCCGCCAGTTGAAACCGTTGCAAGGCTAATGACTCCTGTTTGCAGGTTGTACAAATACGCTTCTTGATTACCGTTGGTCGTGTCTGAAACCAAATTGGTCGCTCGTGAAACAAAAGAAACCAGGCTCCCATCACTGCTTATCGTGGGCTGGAAGCTCAGGGCATTTCCTTGCGCTCCGGTGCTTGAAACGCTTACGCGCCGCGTCGTACCAGCCTGCAGGTCGCGCACGAAAATATCAAACTGGCTGTTCGTGTCTCCTGCAACCAAGTTTGAGGCGAGTGAGCCAAAGGCGACATAACGACCATCTCCGCTTATCCCGATAGTCTGCGACGAAAGAGCCCGGGCATTCGGTTGGGTTCCATCGCTTGCGACGTCCACTTGTTGTGTCGTGTGCGCTTGTCTATCAACAATAAAAACAGAGAGCAAACCGGTTGTGGAATCAGGAACTAAATTACCAGAGTTCGAAAGGAATACGACAAACCTGCCATCTGAACTGATCGCAGGAGTAAAACTGGCGGCGAAACCCTGAGAGCCATCATATCCTAAATTCACCCGTTCGGTTGTTCCTGTCTGAAGATCGCGAACAAAAATATCCTCCCCACCGTTCGTATCTCCTGGCACAAGATTTGTCGCAAACGAGGCAAACGCGACATAACGCCCATCAGCGCTGATACTTGGCTGCTGGCTTATGGAATCACCCTGCGCGCCTGTCGGCGAAACGCTTGCTTGCACGGTCGTTCTTGTCTGACGGTCATGGACAAAGACGTTATTAGAACTCATGCCACCTGGAACCAGATTTGAAGCAGTAGAAACAAACGCGACATAACGCCCATCAGCACTTATTGAAGGGGCACTGCTCTGCCCATTTGATTCTGTGCCATTAGATGCGACACTGATGCGTTCCGTCGTTCCTGCCTGACGGTCACGCACGAAAATGTCATTTTGAAGGTTTGTATCTCCCGCAACAAGGTTTGACGCCTGTGAAACAAAGGCAACAAAACGACCATCGGCGCTCACGCTCTTATCACTGCTCGTTCCAGAGGATTCCGGCGTACTTCCAACGCTGACGCGATCGGTTGTTCCTGTCTGAAGATCGTGAACAAAAGCATCAGCAAATCCGTTCGTATCTCCGGAAACAAGATTTGACGCGTCTGAAAGGAATGCCACATAACGACCCTCTCCACTTATCGCAGGCCAGCTACCACTCCTTCCATTTGATTGCGTGCCATCAGAGGCAACGCTCACGCGTTGTGTTGTGCCAAGCGCTCTGTTGCGGGCAAAGATGTCATTAACGAAATTGGTATCGCCAAAAACAAGGTTGCTCGCACCAGAAGCAAACGCAACCATCTGTCCATCATCGTTGATGCTCGGCGTTTCGCTTGCGTCATTTCCCTCAGTTCCCGCACTTGAAACGCTCACGCGCTCAGCCGTGGTGGCCTGTCGATCGCGAACGAAAATATCCTGAAAGAAATTGGTATCACCCGGAACGAGGTTTGACGCCCCTGAAGCAAACGTGACAAAACGCCCATCTCCACTGATGCTTGGCTCTTGACTTGGCGCGTCCCCAAAACCTGCCTCACTCTTGCTCTCAAGTGTTGTTGTTCCATCCTGAAGATCACGAACAAAAATATCCTCCACACCATTAAAGTCTCCCCCAACGAGGTTCGTTGCAGAAGACGTAAACGCGACAAAACGCCCATCAGTGCTTATCTGCGGTTCTGCGCTAAAGGAATCCGCTTCCACGTTGCCGCCAGGAATGCTGACGCGCTCGGTCGTGCCTGCTTGCGCGTCCCGCAAGAACACGTCAGTTACCGCATTCGTATCTCCCGAAACCAAGTTTGTCGCATCGCTGTCGAAGGCAACAAAATGTCCATCGCTGCTCAGCGAGGGCACATTGTTTCCCGTAAAGCTTCCTACATTTTGTATTTCGTTACTGCTTGAAACTGTCGCAAGACTGGTGATGCCTGTTTGCATGTTGTACAAGAACACGTCCTGCGCGTTATTCGTATCTCCTGATGCCAAGTTAGAAGCCTGCGAGGAGAATGAGACCGTGCTGCCATCATTGCTTATCGTCGGCTGGAAGCTCAAGGCATTCCCCTGCACTCCGCTGCTTGCAACACTCACCCGCCGCGTCGTACTAGCCTGCCGGTCGCGCACAAAAACATCACCCGCACTATTCGTGTCTCCTGCAACAAGGTTTGTCGCTGCTGATGCAAACGCAACGTAACGCCCATCACCGCTAATCCCAATTAATTGATTAAATGCCACGCCGTTCGCCACTGACCCATCACTTGCAACATCTGCCTGCTCAATTACATGCGTGGTTCGATCAACAACAAAAACAGAAGGCGACCTAAAGACTCCCGGTACTAAGTTATATGCAAGTGAAGCGAATGCGACAAACCGGCCATCTGAACTGATCGCAGGAGTAAAACTGCTGCCAAAACCTTCAGCGCCATCCGATCCAACGCTCACCCGTTCGGTTGTTCCTGTCTGAAGGTCGCGAACAAAAATATCACCCTGCGCGAGCGTATCGCCCGGGACCAGATTTGATGCAAACGAGGCAAATGCGACATAACGCCCATCAGCGCTGATACTTGGCTGTTGGCTTGCAGAATTAGGCTGCTCTCCCGCGCTCGAAAGACTCGCCTGCACGGTTGTTCCTGTCTGGCGGTCGTGGACAAAGACATTATTAAAAGTCGTGCCGCCAAAACTCGTGCCACCCGGAATAAGATTTGATGCAAACGAGGTAAATGCGACATATCGCCCATCGGCGCTTATTGATGGGTTGCCGCTCTGTGCATCCGCTTGCGTTCCATCAGTTGCAACATTGATCCGTTCTACCGTTCCTGTTTGGCGGTCGCGAACGAAAATGTCTGTTCGAAGGTTCGTATCTCCCGCAACAAGGTTTGACGCGCGTGAGACAAAGGCGACAAAGCGACCGTCCGCACTCACGCTTTTGTCAGTGCTTGCGCCGTTCGCTTCGAGTGCGTTTGGAACGCTGACGCGTTCGGTTGTGGCAGCGACACTCGAGGCAGAAATGAGAATAAGAACCAGTAAGGCAGCATAAAACGATGAACGTGTTGTGCGTGATTTATCCATCAACCCTCTTTTCGTTATCAGAATAGAATCTCTATTTAAACTTTGCGGGGCGGTTACGGTTCTTGATTATTGCGTGGAGTATAAATGCAGAGCGTCCAGAAAATGCGTGCATTTTTTATTCATTAGCGAGCGCCGATCAAGCCAAGCACTTCAGTGCTTGTAGGCACTCGCATCATGCATTTTCTGGACGCAGAAAAGCCAGCCATTCATCCAATGACTAGAAGCCATTGGCTTTCTGGCTTTTCTTCGTAAGAAAACCATGCGAGGTTGTCCGCTCGATTATGTCTGAATGAGTGATGCTCAAATAAGTGGAGTGTGCGTTACCGCTTCTTCCCAATCTCCCATAATGCATCAAAATATTTTTTGTATGTGAGCGCAACATCCTTATTCTTTATAAGAATCGCAACCGGTTCCATGCTCCAAATGAGTATGGCTACTTTCTCGCCATAAATGTTGGTCGAAACAGGTGATGCAAACGTGGTTGGCAAATGTCGTATTTCCGCAAGGGGTATTTCAAGTCCAAGGATTCCTCCGGCGTACAGAATGTGCAGTTTCATTTTCTTTTTAATACGCTGCGTCTCGTAGTGGGGCAAATAATATTTCAAGCCTTCGGTTGCAAGGTTGGGTGTTGCAATGATGTACACGTCTTTTTTGTCTGCGAGTTGGTCTTCGAAGATGGTTCGCATGCCTTCTTTGCCGCGGAAAAAGAGTGTTTCTTGGCGGGTTTTGACTTCGTTGTATTTGGCTTGAAGGGATGGCATGATGCTTTCTATTCCTTGGCTCATGTGGGAAATCATTTCTTTGAAGCGCGCAGGGTCCGCAGGAGTGTAGTAGCGTTTGTCGTTTTCTTTGATGTAGCTAACGAGTCCTTTCTCGATCAATCGGTCAAGTGCGTCGTAGACGCTGCGCCGATGGATTCCTGTCCGGCGAGAGATAATGCCTGCTTGTGCCCTTCCTAAATCAACAAGGGTGCCGTAGATGCGTGCTTCCGTGCGGGTGAGTCCAAGGGCGATGAGTTGTTCATACATGACCATGAAGAGGTGAATGAATTATTTAAATGATATGCTTGTGTGGTGAGGAACTTCACCTCTTAAGTACTTATGCACGAACAGCTACGCGTATCGTGCGGGAGGCGAATTGGCCACCTGGCTGTAAGAAAAGCAGGTGAGTGTTTTATAAGAGAAGAGGAAGAAAAAATTTAGTCGTACCAGGTGGTTTCGCCGCCTGCAATCATGCTGTAGGCGACAAGTCCAAGGATGATGACTGCGATGACGATGATGATCTTGGTGACGATGGAATCCGGTGCGAGATGTATTGCGTCGCGCATTGATGTGAGTTTTTTGCTTAATCGTGAGAGGAGTCCGTCTTTTACTTCTGCGGTGACTGGAACGGTGATATCAGTTTTTTCTGTGGGCTGCGTAGGCTTGACTGCAGGTTTTGATACGGGTTGCGGTGGTTGAGCGGTTGCGGGTGGGTTTTCTTGGCGTGGTTGGAAGTTGAGTGTGGGTGCAAGAGGTACGGTGCTTGCTTGTGGGACTTGGCTTGCGAGTTTGAATGTGACGGTTGCAACTCCTCGGCCGACGTCTACGACTGCAACGTCAACGTCCAGTTGGTTGTCTCTTGTTAAGTCAAAGCTTTGGTGTCTTCCTGCGCTGATGTTGTAGACGTTTCCGTTGACGATCCAGTTGGTTGATTGGCTGGTGATGTCAACACGCAGTAAAAAGACGCTCAAGGGGAGGAGTTTGCCGTTGATGGTGAATTGGATCGCTTGTCCGGTGTTGACCGTGCGCGTAACGGGGGCTGTTCCGAGTGCGACGCGTGTTCCGCTGCCGCCTCCGCCGCCTCCTCCACCACCGCCGCCTCCGCCGCCTCCTCCTGAACTTCCTGAAGAGGGTGTTGAGACGCTGATCGTGGTTGTTTTGTTGCTGGTGAAGCCAATGCTATCGGTCGCCGTAAGTGTGACGGTGAATGTGCCGGTGCTGTTGTAGGTTTTGTTGATGCTTGTGCTCGTGCTGTTGGTTCCATCGCCAAAGGTCCAAAAGAGGGTGATGCTGTCGTTGAGTGGGCCAGGAACGTTGGGGTCAGTTGATGTGCTGGTGAAGGTGATTGTTTGTCCGGGTTGGATGCTCGTAGAACTTGTCGTGAAGCTTGCAACGGGTGGTAAGGGGATGATTTGGGAGAGGTTTGCAGGTCCGCTTGCGCTTGCATTGTAGGTGGTGTTTGCAACTTGGATGGTTCCGCTAAAGATGGCGTTGTTCGTGATGTTTGCGTTCGTGAGGATCGCGTTTGAGAATGTGCTGCCGCTAATGAAGCTATTTGTGATGGTTGCGTTGTTGATCGCGCTGTTTAAGATCGTGCTGTTTGTTACGTTGCTAAACGTGACGTTGCTGTTCGTGATGGTGCTGTTGCCCATGATGATGCTTCCGGTGAGGTCGCTTGGGTCAACGGTGCTGTCGATGAACGTGCAGCCGGTTGCTTTGATGTTTTTGACAAGGCTGTTGATGATAAGGCAGTTGGTGAGTTGGCTGCTGTTGATCGTGCTGCGGCTTGCAGTGACGTTCGTCAGGTTGCTGTTAACGGTACTTGTATTCGTGAGTGTTGAGTTGATTATTTTCGAGGTGTTGCCGGTGACGTTGAAGAGGGTGCTCGTAGTGAGGTTGCTTTTGGTTAAGTTGCTGGTGTCAACGCTTGACCCGGTTGCTGTTCCGTTGGTGAAGATGCTTGTATTGAATGTGGTTGTGGAGACAACGCTTGCGTCAAGGATGTTGTCTGCGAAATAGACGAGGTCGGTGTTGCTGTTTTGGCTTTGGTTGTTGCAGGCAACTGATATGTTGTTGCTGCCAAGGACAAGGCCGTTTATTGTTGCCGTGTGTGTGGTGCCGTTTGCCGTGGTGAAGTTATTGTTCATGCTTGATTGGGGCACATCGTTTGGGCTCCATCTGCACGTGGTGACGCCGTTCGTAATCACCGTCATGGTGAACGTGCTGAGGTTGAAGTGGGTTGCGTTGGGTGGCGTGATGCTTGTTTGGGTGATGATGGGGGTGATCGTGAGTGTGCGCGTAACATTGGCAGCGGTTGCGTTGGCGTCTCCTGCGAAGAGTGCGGTGATGTTAATTGGTCCTATGGTGGTAAAGTTGGTAACGAATGTAAGGGGTGATGTTCCGTTTGCGACTTGGCTTGCGTTGACGAGCAAGGTGACAAAGCCGCCAAGGGGGTTGGTGACGTTGGCAACGATTGTTACCGTGTCGTTGACTTGTGCGCTGGTGTTGCTGGTTGCGCCGTTGATGGTGAGGGTGACTGCGCCGGTTCCTTTGTTGATGGTGTAGTTTGTAAGCTGGGTGTTGTTGGTGTTTCCGAAGGTGTCGTTTGCAAACCATTGGTAGGTGTGGTTTCCGGTTGTAAGGCTAGTGAGGTTGGCTTCGAATGTTGAGCTATTGCCAACGCGGCTTGCAGTGAAGTTTGTAGCGTCAAATTGTAGGGTGACGGTAGCAACTGCAACGTTGTCGGTGACGTCGCGTCTGAAGACGTATTGGGTGCTAAAGGGTGCAGGGTTTGTTGGGTTCAGTGTTTCTGTTCCAAAGATTGGAGCAGCGGTATCAAGAACAGTGACTTGAAGGGTTGTGTTTGTTGCCGTGTAGTTTGAATTGCCGTCAAAGATTGCGGTGATGGTGAAATTGCCTGGTGTCGTGAATGTTTGGGTGTTGTTGAGGGGCGTGTTTCCTTGCGCGATTTGGGTTCCATTTCGAAGCAGTTTGATGCTAGATGTTGTATTGGTAAGGTTTGCAAAGATCGTGACGTTCGTGTTTTGGCCGATAGTAATGTTGCTGTTGTTTCCGTTAAGGAGGAGTGTAAGTGAGGTGGTTGTGGGCAGGATAGTGAATGGTGTTGAGTTTGTGCTGTTGGTATTGCCCGCGCCGTCTTTTGCGGTCCAGGTGAAAGTGTGGTTGCCTCCTGAAAGGTCAAGGAGGGTGATGTTGTACGTGCTTGCGTTTTGGGTGATGTTGGTGAAATTTTTGTTGTCGAGTTGGAATGTGACGTTGGTGATGTTTCCGTTGTCGGTCCAGTTGATGCTAAATGTGTAGCTGGCGTTGGGGAAGTAGAGGGTGCCGTTCGGGAATTGAAGCGCAGAGAATTGTGGGGGCGTGCGGTCGCTGATGTTGATGCTGAAGTTTTTGGTCGTGCACGCGTTGAAGTTGTCGCAAGCGGTGAGGGGGATGATGAATAGTCCGTTGGTGTTTGGCGTGAAGCTGATGAAGCCCGTTGCGTTGTTAATAGTAAAGAGGGTGGTGTTCGCGCTGAAGTTAATGACGTCATTTGTTGGGTCTGCGTCGGTTGCGTTGACGGTGTAGTTGAATGGGAGTCCTGCTTCTGCAACTTGGTTGGTCAGGTTGAAAAAGACCGGTGCATCATTGACGTTGGTGACAAAGATGCTGATGTTTTGTGAGACGTTTTTTCCCGTGTGGTCGAACAAGAAAAGCGTGATGTTGATGCTGCCTGTTTGGTCTTTGTTGGGAACGACAAGCAGGAAGTCGCTTGGAACGTCAAGGGTTACGTTGAGGAGCGGCGTGTTCAAAACGGTCACAAGAGTTTGGTTGCTTTGGTTGGCAAGTTGCATCTTCCAGGTTAGGTTGTTGTTGTTTGCTGCAGGGCCATCTTCAGGATCGCCTTCGTATGGGGTCAAATCAAGTGAGTTGTTGATTTCTTCTTGGGTTGTGATATTGTCGATGACTTTGGTAAAGTAGGGCGAGTCGTCAAAGAAGTTGACGGTGAATGTGAATGTGGTTGTTGCGAAGAGGCCGCGCGGGTCGATTGCGGTGACGGTGAATGTTCGTGCTCCGTTGAAGTTGAATTGGGGGATGACTTGGATGCTGTTGTTGGTGTTGTTGATGACAAAGGTGAGGTTGTTTGCAGGAGTGACGTTATAGGTAAGGGGGTCGCCGTCGACGTCGAGGAAGTATTGGCTTAAGTTTACCGTGACGCTTGTACTTTCATTGACGGGGAGGATAGTGGGAACGCTAATTGCAACCGGTGCGTCATTGACAGGAGTGACGTTGACGAGGATGTTAGCGGTTGCGGTTCCAACGCTGTCGTTTACTGAGACGGTGACGTTTGTCATGCCAAATGCGTTTGGTTTGGGGATGAGAGTGACGAAGTAGTTGTTTTCGATAGTTGCGGTAAGAAGTGTGGGGTTTGAGACGCTCACGATTTTGTAGGTGAGCGTGTCAATGGGCGTGTCTGCGTCGAATGCGAATGTGCGAAGGTCAATGACGCGAATTGCCGAGCCGTCTTCGGTGATGTTGACAAAAGGAATGACGGTAAATATCGGCGCTGTTTGTACTGCGGACACGGTGACTGCAGTACAAA
>Ga0334722_10005814_pt1 | contig 12348 bp, 9 predicted proteins | sample C3_bottom_MG_FD_207210 | JGI IMG/M metagenome (GOLD analysis project Ga0334722, IMG submission 207210) | Sediment microbial communities from Yellowstone Lake, YNP, Wyoming, USA - C3_bottom | ecosystem: Environmental > Aquatic > Freshwater > Lake > Sediment | place: USA: Wyoming | collected...
GCTGCCAGAGCGCCCGCGGCACGGGCGCCTGCTGGGGGGTGGTGGCGGAAAAGTACCGTCTCATCATCCTCGGCCGTTATCCGTTCGACGAGCAGTGGCGCCCGGCGCTGGCCACGCTGCTGCTGATGGGACTGCTGGTCGTGAGCTGCACCCGGCGGTTCTGGCGCGCGTGGCTGGCACCGCTGTGGATCGTGGCGCTGGCAGGCTATTTCGTCCTGATGCGCGGCGGCCTCTGGGGGCTTGCGCTCGTGCCCACCGACCTGTGGGGCGGCCTGCCGCTCACCATCATGCTGGCCACGCTCGGTATCGCGCTCGCCTTCCCGATTGCGGTGCTGGTGGCGCTCGGGCGGCGCTCCACGCTACCGGCGATCCGCTCGATGTGCATCGTCTACGTGGAACTGGTGCGCGGCGTACCGCTGATCTCGGTGCTGTTCATGGCCTCGTTCCTGTTTCCGCTGCTGATGCCCATGGGCAAGTCGCCCGACGTGCTGCTGCGGGTGCTGGTGGGCATCACGCTGTTCGCGGCCGCCTATCTCGCCGAAACGGTTCGTGGCGGGCTGCAGGCGGTGCCCAAGGGCCAAATCGAGGCGGCGGCCACGCTCGGGCTCACCTACTGGCAGACGCAGCGCAAAATCGTGCTGCCGCAGGCGCTCGCGATCGTGGTGCCGGCCGTGATGAACAATTTCATCGCCATCTTCAAGGACACCTCGCTCGTTACCATCGTGAGCCTGTACGAACTCACGGGCGCCCTCGGGCTCGCGCTCAACGCCGACGCCGACTGGCGGCCGTACAAACTGGAGGGCTATCTTTTCATCGCGGCGATCTACTTCGCGTTCTGCTTCGCGATGTCGCGCTACAGCCTGTGGATAGAGAAACAGGTGGGCATGAGCACCACCCGATAGGAGCAGGCGATGAGCGAAGCGATCATCCGATTCGAGAAGGTCAACAAGTGGTACGGCGACGACTTTCACGTGCTGCGCGACATCGACCTCGTGGTCGCGGCCGGCGAGCGCATCGTCATCTGCGGCCCGTCGGGCTCGGGCAAATCGACCCTGATCCGCTGCATCAACCGGCTCGAGGAACACCAGGAAGGCCGCATCGTCATCGCCGGCACGGAGCTTTCGGACGACGTGAAGGCGATCGAGCGCGTGCGCCGGGAAGTGGGCATGGTGTTCCAGCAGTTCAACCTGTTCCCGCACCTGACGGTGCTGGAGAACCTGACGCTCGCGCCGATGTGGGTGGGCAAGACGCCGAAGGCGAAAGCCGAAGAAATCGCCATGCGCCAGCTCGAACGCGTGCGCATCGCGGAGCAGGCGAACAAATATCCGCTGCAGCTCTCGGGCGGCCAGCAGCAGCGCGTGGCGATCGCGCGCGCCCTGTGCCTCACGCCCAAGATCATGCTGTTCGACGAACCGACCTCCGCGCTCGACCCGGAGATGATCACCGAAGTGCTGGAGGTGATGATCGAACTCGCGGGACAGGGCATGACGATGATCTGCGTGACGCATGAAATGGGCTTCGCCAAGGCCGTGGCCAACCGCGTGATCTTCATGGACCAGGGACAGATCGTGGAGGAAAGCCCGCCGGAGGAATTCTTCAACCGCCCGAAAAGCGAGCGGACGAAGGACTTCCTGTCGAAAATCCTCGGGCACTGAGCGCAGACGGAGCGCTGTGCCGCGTCAGGCTTTCACCGGCAAGCAGCGGCAGTACAGATTGCGATCGCCATAGGCGTTGTCCACGCGGCCCACCGGCGGCCAGTACTTGCCCGCGCGCAGCGCCGCTACGGGATAGGCCGCGAGTTCGCGCGAATAGGCGTGCGTCCACTGATCTGCGCACACCATGGCGGCGGTATGCGGCGCATGCCGCGCCGGATTGTCCTCGCGATCGGCCCTGCCCTCCTCCACCGCGCGGATTTCCTCGCGGATGGCAATCATCGCATCGATGAAGCGGTCCAGTTCCGCTTTCGACTCGCTCTCCGTGGGCTCGACCATCAGCGTGCCCGGAACCGGGAACGACATGGTGGGCGCATGAAAACCGTAGTCGATGAGCCGCTTGGCCACGTCTTCGACGCCGATGCCGCTCGAGTGCTTCAGCGGCCGCAAATCGAGGATGCATTCGTGCGCGACCAGTCCGCCCGGTCCGCTGTAGAGCAGCGGATAGTGCGGCGCCAGGCGCCGCGCCACATAGTTTGCGTTCAGGATCGCCACTTCGCTCGCCGCTCTTACGCCCTCGCGTCCGAGCAAGCTGAGGTACATCCACGCAATCGGCAGGATGCCGGCGCTGCCATACGGGGCGGCCGCCACCGCGCCGGTGTTGCGCGCCGCCCCCGGCAGTTCACGGTGTCCGGGCAGAAACGGGACGATATGCGCCGCCACCGCCAGCGGGCCCACGCCGGGTCCGCCGCCGCCATGCGGCATGCCGAAAGTCTTGTGCAGGTTCAAGTGCGACAGGTCGCCGCCGAAGCGCCCCGGTGCGCACAGCCCGGCCATGGCGTTGAGATTGGCGCCGTCGATGTACACCTGGCCGCCATGCTCATGCACGATAGCGCAGATTTCGACTACCCCCGGTTCGAACACGCCGTGGGTCGACGGGTAGGTCAGCATGATCGCCGCCAGCTCCCGGCTGTATTGCCCGGCCTTGGCGCGCAGGTCCGCGAGATCGACATTGCCCAGCGCATCGCAGGCAACGACCACGACCTGCATTCCGGCCATGTGGGCGGAGGCCGGATTGGTGCCGTGGGCCGACGCCGGTATCAGGCAGACATTGCGCTGGTCCTCGCCGCGCGAACGGTGCCAGGCGCGGATCACCAGCAAGCCGGCGTACTCGCCCTGCGACCCGGCGTTGGGCTGCAGCGATAGCGCCGCGTAACCGGTGATGGCGCACAGCATGCGCTCCAGCGCGCCGATCAATTCGCCATAGCCGGCGGTCTGCGCCGCCGGCGCGAACGGATGGATATCGGCGAACTGCGGCCAGGAGATCGGAAGCATCGCGCTGGTCGCGTTGAGTTTCATCGTGCACGATCCGAGCGGAATCATCGCACGGTCGAGCGCCAGGTCGCGCACCGCGAGCTGGCTCATATAGCGCAGCATCGCGGTTTCCGAGTGGTGCGTGTTGAATACCGGATGCGCGAGGAAACCGGAACTGCGCTTGAGACTGGACGCAAAGGCATCCACCGCGCCGCGTTCGATGGCATCGAAATCGGGCAGGCCGGCACCCGCGGGCGCGAGCATCTGCCACAGCAGTCTCACCTCCGCGCTGGTGGTGGTTTCGTCCAGCGAAACCCCGATCCGGCCCTCATCGATGCGGCGCAGATTGACGCCGCGCACCTCGGCCGCGGCGTGCAGCGCCTGCGTGCGCGCGCCGGTGACCAGGGTCAGGGTGTCGAACCAGGATGCGTTCTGGATGATCAGGCCCATTTGTTTCAGCCCCGCAGCCAGTACGCTGGCGAGACGATGCGTCCGCTGCGCGATGCGGGCGAGGCCGCGCGGCCCGTGATACACCGCATACATCGCAGCGATCACGGCGAGGAGCACCTGTGCGGTGCAGATGTTGCTGGTGGCTTTCTCCCGCCGTATGTGCTGCTCGCGCGTCTGCAGCGCGAGCCGATACGCCGGATTGCCCTGGCTGTCTATGGTCACGCCGATCAGGCGCCCGGGCAGATTGCGCTTGAGTTCATCCCGGGTGGCGAAGTAGGCCGCGTGCGGACCGCCGAAACCCAGCGGCACACCGAAACGCTGGGCCGAGCCCAGCACCACATCCGCGCCCCATTCCCCCGGCGGCACGAGCAGCGCGAGCGCGAGCAGATCGGCAGCCACCGCGACCAGGCCGCCCTGTGCGTGCACCGCCTGCACCAGGGCGCGGTAGTCCTCCACTTCGCCGTCGGTCGCCGGATATTGCAGCAGTACGCCGAAATACTCGGCCGCCGCCGCGGTTTGGGCCGGACCGGTACTGATCGTGATCCCCAGCGGTTCGGCGCGCGTACGCAGCACATCCAGGGTCTGCGGCAGGACCGAGTCGGCAACGAAAAAGACCTTGCTCCCGGTCTTGCCGCTGCGCAGGCACAGGGTCATCGCCTCGGCCGCGGCCGTGGCTTCGTCGAGCAGGGACGCGTTGGCGATCGCCATGCCGGTGAGATCGCACACCATGGTCTGGAAATTGATCAGCGCTTCCAGACGGCCTTGCGAGATTTCCGGTTGATACGGGGTGTAAGCCGTGTACCAGGCGGGACTTTCCAGAATATTGCGCAGGATCACGCCGGGCAGTTGTGTGCCGTAGTAGCCCTGGCCGATGAACGAGCGCGCCACCCGGTTCCGGTCCGCAATCCCCCGGAGATCGGCCAGCGCCTGCGCTTCGCTGCGGCCCGGCGGAAAATCGCGCGCCAACTCGCTGCGTATGCCAGCGGGAACCACGGCGTCGATCAGCGCCGCGCGCGTGGCGTAGCCGAGCGCGGCGAGCATGGCGGCTTGCTCGGCGGCATCCGGACCGATGTGGCGCGCGCAAAATTCATCGCTGTGCTCCAGTTCGGCGAGCGATGCACGCGGCGGCGTCGCCGCGGCCTGCTTCAGGCTAGCTGCCATGGCAAGCTCCTCATATCGCTGCGTGACTGGCATAGGCGTCTGCGCCCATCAGGCCGCCAGTGTCCGCCGCGTTATCGGGTTTGATCCGGAACATCCAAGCGGCGTAGGCGTCGACATTGACCGCCTGCGGCGCTTGCGCCAGCGCGTCGTTGACCGCGACCACCACGCCTGCCACCGGCATATTGATGTCGGAAGCAGCCTTGACCGATTCGATCACCGCGCAGGCTTCGCCCTGCGCGTAGCGCTTTCCCACCAGCGGCAGTTCCAGAAACACGATGTCGCCCAGTACCTCCTGCGCGTGATCGGTGATCCCCACCGCCAGCGTTCCGTCCTCTGCGCTGGCGACCCATTCATGGGTTTCCGTGTATTTCAGCTGTTCCGGAGTTTTCATGGTCTTTTGTTTCACCCTTGATCGACTAGAATTTTTCCCTGGCGTACGAACGGCGGCTGCACCACCTTTGCCGCGAGTTGCTTGTCGCGCACCGCCACCTGAACCGGCGCGCCCGGCGGCACACCCAGCGGCAGTCGTGCCAGCGCGATCGAACGCGCCAGCGTGGGCGAAAACGTGCCGCTGGTGATTTCACCCGGTCCGTGCGGCGTGACCACTTTCTGGTGGCCGCGCAGCACCCCGCCCGCCTCGGCGAGCACCAGCCCGAGCAACTGCCAGCGCTGCGGCTGCGCGAGCAGCGCCGCCTTGCCGATGAAATCGCGTGCGCTCGCCAGATCGACCGTCCAGGCGAGCCCCGCGTCCAGCGGCGACACGCTCTCGTCCATCTCCTGGCCCCACAGATTCATGCCCGCTTCCAGGCGCAGCGTGTCGCGCGCGCCCAGGCCGCAGGGTTTCACGCCGTAGGCCAGGAGTTGCTGCCACAAGGCCCCGGCGCGCTCGGCCGGCAGCGCAATTTCGAAACCGTCCTCGCCGGTGTAGCCGGTGCGCGCCAGCATCGCCTCGCCCAGCTGCAGCGCATGAAAGGGCCGCAGCGCTGCGCTGGCCGCGCGCGACTCGGGCAGCGCCTGCCACACCCGCTCGCGCGCATTGGGACCCTGCACCGCGATTATCGCCAGATCGCGCCGCGGCCGCAGTTCGAGCGCGGCACCCTGGCGTTCCCTGAACGCCGCGAGCCAGGCGAGGTCAGTCTCCGCCCGGCCCGCGTTCACCACCAGGCGGAACCAGTCCTCACTGAAGAAATACACGATCAGGTCGTCGATGACGCCGCCCGCGTCGTTGAGCAGGCAGGAATAGAGCGCGCGCCCCGGATCCTGCAGTTTGTCGATGTTGTTGGCCAGCGCGCGGCGAAGAAAATTTCGCGCGCCGTGGCCGGCCAGATCGATGGCGAGCATATGCGAAACATCGAACATTCCGGCGTCGCGCCGCACGGCGTGATGTTCCTCGATCTGGGAGCCGTAGTTGACCGGCATGTCCCAGCCGCCGAAATCGACCATGCGGGCACCCAGGGCGCGGTGCGCGGCGTTGAGCGGTGTGGTTTTGAGCACGTCTTCTCCGGCAGCAATGAATAAGGGGCAATGCCGACCTTGCGGTCCACATTACCCCTCTGTCCTTGATACCTGAGAGATTACAGCCCGATGCTCACCCGGCTGCGCGCCCCTTCGGTGGCCGCTTGTTCCGCGGCTGCTCTCCAGAGTAACGGAAGCATCGCTTCCGCCCGACCGGTCCTTTTGCCTGAGAGTTTCTGGGTATTGCGCCTTCGGCGGCCGCCTAAGCAACGGCGACGCTCTCCCGGTCGGATGAATCGACTGTAAGCTCTGGTACCTGGGCTGTCAATGCGAAATGTCAAACAAGGCACCATTGGGTGCCACCGCGCTGCAGCCCGAATCGCGGACTCGGCAGCCACAGGGCGCGCGCAACTCGGCTGAACGGTCCAGCGGCTCCAGATCCGGCCGACGACCGGGCGGCGGCTTGACGCTCCGATACGCGGTGCTCCATACTTTGTGCGGCAAGAGGTGCCGCGCATTGGCGGGGTCAGACAGAACCGGCCGAACCGATCGCAAAATTAGACACTGTTGCGTAGCGTTGTGCAGAACCCGGAACGCGGGCTGTCATTCAATCGTCTTCAACACCAAAGGGGATCACTATGAAACGTTTATCTGCCCGCATCGCGGGGCTGCTGCTGGTCGCGTTCGCTGTTTTCGGCTGCGCAAGCCATCCGTATGGTTCGGGGTGGACCACCTTGATCGATGGCGACAAGGGACTGGAAAACTGGAACCGTATCGGCGACGCGAACTGGCGCGCCGAGGGCGGCGCGATCGTGGCCGACAAGGGCAAGGGCGGGTATCTCGTCTCGAAGAACGCCTACAAGGATTTCATGATCTATGCCGAGTTCTGGGCCGCGACCGATACCAACAGCGGCATATTCCTGCGCGCTTCCAATCCAAATAAGATCGGCGCCGACAGTGCCTACGAATGCAACGTCTGGGACGTGCGCCCCGACCCGACTTATGGCACAGGTGCGATCGTCGACACCGCCGCGGTGCCGGTGCCTATTCTGTACAAGGCCGGCGGCGCGTGGAACACCTACGAGATCCGCGCGCAGGGCGACGAATTGATCGTCATGTTGAACGGGATCGTCACCGCCCACACGCGCAACAGCAAGCACACCAGCGGACCGTTCGCGCTGCAGTATGGCGCCGGCCTCAAAGGGGCCACCGGCGGCCCGATCAAGTGGCGCAAGGTGCAGATCAAGTCCCTATAGCGCACGACGATCGCCCGGCTTAGCGCTCCAGCGCGGCCCGCTTATGGCCGGGCCTCGCGCAGGGGAACCTCCGCCTGGATGTCGAACGCGAGGCGCTGCTGCGCTCGGCGCAGGCTCGATTCGACCGCGCCGGGATTTGCGCCCTGCGCGAAAATGAAACCCAGATAGCCCGCTCCCTCCGGCGGCGGCGCGACTAACTGCCCGGGATTGGCGGTGATCCGGATATCGCTGACACCGGCGACAGCCAGCGCGCCGGCTAACCCGCGCACGCCGTGGAAAATACCGCGCGCCGCTATCGGAATCATCATTACGCCGCTCGCTTCCCGGGGTTCCGCCTCGGGCAGATGCAATTTGAGCGCATGGCGCAGGATCAATTCTTCCAGACTCATGCCCAGCGCCTGGCGCAGCATCCGGCCGCACAGGCCGCCGATGGAACGCGCGGCGATTTCGAGCAGCCACACACCCTGCGCGTTGACGCGCATTTCGGCATGGATCGGGCCGCTTTCGAGCCCGACCAGTTCGCAGGCGCGCTGCACGGCGAGCGCGATCGCGTCCTGCTGTTGCGGTGCCAGGCGCGACGGCGTGACGTAAATGGTTTCCTCGAAATAGGGACCGTCGAGCGGATCGGGTTTGTCGATCAGCGCGAGTACGCGCAAGCGGCCATCCTGCAGCAGCCCTTCCAGTGCATGTTCGCTGCCGGGGATGAAACGCTCCACGATCAAACCCAGCTCGGCCGCATCGCGGTCGGCCTTCGCCTGTATCGCGCGCACCCGGTGCACCGCCTGCGCGTAAGCCTCGCGCGTGTCGGCGCGGATCACGCCGCGGCTGGCGCTCAGCCGGCGCGCCTTGACGACCACCGGAAAGCCGAGCGGCGGCGCGGCCGTCTGCGCGTCGATATCCAGATGACGGAATTCCGGGCAGTTCAGGCCGCCGCCCTGCAACAGGCGCCGAAACGCCAGCTTGTCGCGGCTCTGCCGCACCGCTTCGGGCGAATTGCCCGGCAGGTACAGGTATTCGCATAACAGAGCCGCCAGGTCGAGGCCGCTGTCGTCCACCGCGAGCACCGCGTCCGGTTTGCGTCCGAGCGCGATCTGCAGTTGTTTCAGCGCGGCCACCGGCTGGTCGAAGGGCACCGACTGGATCGGGCTCATGCCCCAGGCGGGCGCGAGCTGATGGCAATAGTTGGCGACGCTGATGACCTCGACCCCGAGCAGCTTCGCCGCTGCCAGAAAATCGTCGTTACGGTAACTCGCCGCCGGCAACAACAGCAGGACGCGCTTCATCGCGGCTAGAAGCTTTGCAGCTGCTGCGCAGTGGGCTCGGCGCAGCAGTACCAGGGCTCGGACAAATGCGCCATCGCCTCGCCGAAGTCCGATCGCGCCAAGGGCGGCGCCGGGAGGCCCAGCGCCGCGTGCGCGAGCCGCCAGATCTGCGCGAACACCGCGCTGCGCGCGAGACCCGCCTGATCGCCTTCGGCGGCCAGCGCCTGCAGCGCCTGCTGCAGGGCGTCGACGCGGGGATCGGCGTGCCGCCACGGATAGCCCAGGAGCTGCGCGTCGAACGGTTCGAGCAGTTCGCGGAATCCCGGCAGCTGCAGCAGCCAGGAGCCTTCGGGCACGAGCAGGCGGATGCAAAGTTGAATCGGCGGCACCGCCTCCACCAGGCGCAGCCGCAGCAGCGTGCGCAGCAGCTCGAGGTAGCCCTCCAGCGTGGTCCAGGGCGTGAACGGCACGAAAGTCGGCGCCATGCTGATGCCGGCTTCGCGGCACAGCTGCAAGGCGCGCTCGAAGTCGGCGCTGCTGTGGTTCTTGGCTAGGTATTGCAGCACCCGGTCGTCCACCGACTCGACCGCCGCGGTGATGAACAGGCAGCCTGCCGCCTTCAGTGCGGGCAGCAGTCCGGCGTGGGCGATGAGGTGCTGGATCTTGATGGTGGCATCGAAGCTCAGATCGGGAAATCGGGCGTGCATGGCCGCAAGCACTTTCAGCGCATGCGTGCTGCCGTTGAAAAAATCCGGATCGCCGAAGGAGATATGCGCGGCGCCCGCGCGCACCTGCTGCTCGATATCCGCCATCACCACCGGCAGCGGCACGACGCGGAACTTGCCCTGGTACACCGGCACCACAGGGCAGTGGCGGCAGCGGTGCTTGCAGCCGCGGCTGGCCTCGACGAAGCCCAGCGTTTTCCGGCCGCCCTCGGGCAAGACCAGATGGGCGTAGCGTTCCAGTTCCGGCAGGCCGGAACGGTCCGGGGTCAGAAAATCGATTTTGCCCAGATGCACCACCGGTCCCGCTTGCGTGGCGCAATCTACGCCGTCGCGCAGCCGGCGCGCCAGGCCGGCAAGCGCGGGCTCGAACTCGCCGCCCAGTAGGGTGTTGACGCCCAGGCCGCGCAGCAGTTCCTGATTCATCGGCGCGTACAGGCCATACACGCACAGATGCGCCCGCGGCGCCAGCGCGCGGATGCGAGGCAGCGCCTCGACCGCGATGCGGGTGGCGGTATGCATGCCGACATACAGCGCCACCAGGCGCGCTCCGGAAAGCAAGTCGGGATCGAGCGCTTGCAGCGAAAGGTCGATGCAACGCACCTCGAATCCGTCTTGCTTCAACCAGGCGGCGGGCTCGGCCAGGGCGAAGGGCTGGCGGCCGAGTTCGTACGGGTTGATCAGCACGACCTCGAAGCGCGCGGCCGCGCCCGGCGGGGGCGCCGCGCCGCCCCCGGGCAGACAGCACTCGCCGCCGCTATCCACGCCCGCCTACTTCGACTTGGGGCGCTGCACGAACGCAGCGCCCTCGGCTACACGGCTCGCGCCCGCCTCTTTTATGCGCTCGAGGTAGTGCGTCCACATCGAAGCCTGGTTCACGCCAAGGTTGTACAAATAGTCCCAGGAATAAAGGCCGCTGTCGTGCCCGTCGGAGAAAACCAATTGCACCGCGTACGCGCCGACCGGCTCGATCGCGGTGATGTCCACATCCTGCTTCCCGACCTGCAGCACCTCCTCTCCAGGCCCGTGGCCGCGCACTTCCGCCGAGGGCGAATAGACGCGCAGGAACTCGAAAGGCATGGTGAAGCGCTTGCCGTCGGCGAACGCGATTTCGAGCACGCGCGATTTCTGGTGCAGCTTGATTTCGGTCGGCGACGCGCTGGTCTTGTCTGGCCCTGCCATGGAATCTCCTTGGTTCGCACACTGCTTGAAGGCCGTTGCTGGCCTGCCGATACCACCTCTGAACGCTCAATTATAGAGGAGTCGGCAGTACCACCCTGCCCGCATGCGGGCGCTTGGACTGGAACATCCGCAGCCAGAGCTGACCGGGAGGCCCAAATCGGCCGGAAAGCCCCGAATGGCGGTGGTTTGCGCGCCATTTGCCCCGGCAGCGGCATTTTGCGGACCAGTTTCAGGCTTGATATACATCAACATGCAGCATGGCCAATTGCGCGACCATGACGCCCAGCAAGATTCCGGCCGGTTAGTCTTGATGGGGCCGGGAAAAGCCGCGATACTGGCGGGTGTGAGCCCGGTTACCCATTGTTTTAAGGACGCGCAATGAATTCGTGGATGCTTAACGTTGTTTTTGCCCTGTTTGCGCTTTTGGCGTGTACCGGGCTGTTCTTTTTCGTGGTCACCCGGGGCGCGCTGGTGCTGCGCGGACTGTCGCCCGGCTCGATGAGCGAGAAATCGCATGTCTATCCGATCTATTCGAACATGCGGCTGATCAAAATGGTGGATTATCAACCCGTCATCGCGGCCATTCTGCTGTTTCAGTATCACCACCTGGTTTCGAAAATTGTTTCCGAACTGGCGCAGATGGATTTGAGGAAGAAGAAGGTGCTGATCACCTCGTGCGCATTCGGCAACGTGATCCCGCGCGTCGTCAAGGCCGCGATCGAGTCGGGCGCCGAGCGCGTGCTCATCGCCGACATCATCCAAAACGAACTCATACACGCGAAGAGCAAGCTGCGCGAATACTCCGGCAAAGTGGAATTTGTCGAAGACAACGCCGTGTCGATGAAGCAGCAGGAGGGCAGCGTCGCCGCGAACGTGATCTTTTTCCTGCTGCACGAACTACCGCACCACCTGAAAGGGCAGGCACTGAACGAGGCCGGACGCATGCTCGCGCCGGGAGGAAAGCTGTTTCTGGCGGAGTTTCACCGGCCGCAATTGTGGGTGCTGCGCGCGCTGAGCTGGACCTATTTCAAGGTGTTCGAACCCCTGGGCCTGGCCCTTTGGGATACGCACGACCCGCTCAGCTATCTGGAAGACGCGGGCGGATGGAAGTGCCAGCGCACCACCTATTTCTTCGGCAACTTTCAGGTCATCACCGCAACCAAACAGTAGCGGACGATCTAGCCGGACCGACCCGGCACCAGAGAGAGGCTCCTGCGGGAGCCTCTTTTTATATCCGCAACCAGCCGCGCTGGGACGCCTGGTGCACCAGGATGCCGAACAGCACGGCCGCGCCCACGTTCCAGATGGCGAAAGCGGCCGTCGCGAGCACGACGAAGCGGTCGGTTTTTTCCGCGCCGCTGTCGCGGCTGCCCAAGGCGAGTTGCAGCCCGGCCATGAACAGGATGACGCCGAGGATGCTCGGCGGAAACATCCGGAACAGCGTGACGATCGAGGAAGACAGGAACAGCCCGGCGCATAGCAGGATGGCGCCGAGAATGATCGATGAGCCGCCGGTGCGCGCCCCGAACTGAACGTGGCCCGCCATGCCTCCCGCCCCGTGGCACATCGGTATGCCGCCGATCAGGCTGGATCCCAGGTTCATCAGTCCGGTGGAAAAAGCGACCGAACGCTCGCTGACGGGCCGGTCTGGAAACAGGCGATTGTTTTCCTCCCTGATCGCGATGTAGGCGTTGCCGAAGGTCAAAGGCAGCTGCGGCAGCGCGAGCAGAACGAAGCCGGTCCAGAGGTCATTCATCGAGAGCGACGCCCACGCGAACGCCGGCATCTTGAATTCGGGTTTGAGCGCGCCCAGGTCTCGCGCAAGCTCGGGCTGCCCGATCAGCGCGATCACCGCGCCCAGGGCCAGCAGCACCAGCATCGCGGGCACGCGCGG
>Ga0334722_10005815_pt1 | contig 12347 bp, 19 predicted proteins | sample C3_bottom_MG_FD_207210 | JGI IMG/M metagenome (GOLD analysis project Ga0334722, IMG submission 207210) | Sediment microbial communities from Yellowstone Lake, YNP, Wyoming, USA - C3_bottom | ecosystem: Environmental > Aquatic > Freshwater > Lake > Sediment | place: USA: Wyoming | collected...
AATAGATTCTGGATGCTGTTGGGTGGCGAAGCTGCAACTGGTGTCCGTCCCATGAAGAATAAATAGGAAGCCAACATGCCGGTCCACAGCGACGCGCCAAAAGCGGCGCGTGACCGGCGTGTTGAACCTGTAGGAAAACCCCTGAAAGAGCCTGTTTTTGATGGTTCACGTTGCGGCAGTAAAGTCTCGGATCAAAATTGAATGCGCGATGGAAGCGCGTCAGAGCCACAATGACAGTCCTTCCCGCATCTCATTGGGAACAAATGATTCGGCCAGAATTTAATCGCACTGTGTCGCTTCTGGTGCGTCGGGGTTTATAAAGGGACTTATTCTACAGACTCGTTAGAAAAAAAGGAGATATCATGGCCGTACCGGATTACCAGAGTGTGATGTTGCCTTTACTTAAGTTCGCGGAATAACAAAAAACCGAGATTTCCACAGATGATGCAGTCGGCCATAAAACCCCGCGAAAATTCTTACATTGACATGCGTACCAATTGTGGTACAATGCATATCATATGACTGATCTCCCTTATGTCCTTACCGTTGTTTTTTACCGGGCCGAGTCCGGGAATGAACCCGTGCGGGAGTGGCTCAAAGAGCTTTCAAAAGAAGACAAACGAAAGATTGGCGAGGACATTAAGACAGCTCAACTTGGGTGGCCACTGGGAATGCCGCTCATCAGGAAAATCCAAAAAGACTTGTGGGAAGTCCGCACAACACTTGATAGCGGTATTGCGAGGGTCTTCTTCACGGTTGACGGGGAATATATGATTTTGCTGCACGGGTTCATCAAAAAATCACAGAAGACACCGCAGCAGGAACTTAAGACGGCGCTTGAACGTCTTGGGCATTACAGGAGAGGTTAACAATGAAGAAAGCACGACGTGGTTCAAATTTTGATGATTTTCTTGAAGAGGAAGGTCTGCGGGCGGAAACAGAAGCCGTGGCGATCAAGAGAGTTCTTGCATATCGCATAGAATTAGAAATGAAAAAGGCAAAGCTCTCAAAATCTGAAATGGCCGAGAAAATGCGCACCAGCCGCTCCGCCTTGGACAGACTTCTCGATCCCGCCAACGCCTCGATCACACTGCAAACCCTCGAAAGGGCAGCTCTCGCGCTTGGGAAGCACCTCAAAATAGAACTGGCCTAACCGGACGGCTCGACACCGGCCGGGCAAAATTAGCCAGGCGCGTCAGGCGCGCGGTTATCTGAGATGAGGAAAATATGCACAGGTACTGGATAGCGATACTGGTCGTGCTTGCCATCGGTTGCTGGGGTGAAGTAATGGCTCCATCTCAACTGGCAGCCGGTTCTCAGCCGTCGGTGGGTAAAGTGTTAGAGCCTGATTTATCAAAATCATTCGCGACGATCAGCGAAACGGGTACAATCATCTGTCTCCTTGGCGAGGGTTGGGCACTACAGACCAGTCTTCCGAGTCCCAACGCTACTCTCACAAGTGGACGCTACCCCGTTGACGCTAAGCTCATACGTGGACCCGACTTGGAGACGTACATCCGTCCCTCCGCAGGTCCCCGGACTCCCCCGTTGCCGGCTGACGAAAGGTACACAGTTCTCCCCGTGAAAGGGTTGGTGGTAGCCGTACATAATACAGTTCGGGCCTATGGAGGGGCAGCCATTCTTACTTTCTCAGTTTTCGAAGCCGGCGGTTCTCGGTTTCTTTCACTGGGCCCCGTCAAGTTGCCGATAAAGGGACCCTACCCATGAAGCATAAGCCACAACTCAATTGCAAAGCATGGGTTTACATCGATTGGCCTTAGCAGGCCAGTCAGGTCGGGTAGAGCAGCGCGAGCCCCGACACAATGATCCCAGCGCCGCCGAGAGGGTTGCTGAAAAACGCGCCCCTCACGGCGGCGCATGTACGTCATCTGGTTACACGAAGGCCATATCTAAATGAGAACAGGATGTGTTATCCTTGCTCACATCGTCGCGCTGTATTTCGTTTGCGAAGTTCAAACAGCCGAGGGAGGGCGTATGTCTGAACAGGCATCATGTGATTTCAATATCATCCAGATAGAATCGGGCGAGAAAAATCCCTGCTCCCCGCGGTTCGAATCGTTTGCGCCCGACATCAAGGGTATTCTGATCAACGCGCCTGCCATGGTCGAGGCTGCTATCGATCCGGACCGTGCGATCATTAGCGCTTCCGCCCGACTTCCTGTCTGCATTGCGATGCAGTTTCCTCTGAAATACATCTCGAAGTTCTGTCGTCCACGGGCGCAGATCAACCTTGTCATGGTAAACCAGAAGACAGGAGAGTCCTTTTCGAGCTACCTGGCTTACTCACGACCCATGGCGCCAAATCCGGAAACGGAGCTTCCGACGGACATTATGGAAACTGCAATGGATCGCCGATTCTTCACCGTCAACGCCATGGAATACCTGCAGCTGCCGTCACTGGCGGGAACCTATACGCTTTATGTCTCATTCAATGAATATAAATCGAATGTTTTGACCGTGAGCATCACGATTTTGGGAAAGTCTCGCAGGCAGGGTTGAACGAAGTGAAACCGACGGGCACTTGATCCAATGCCTTATCTACATGGATATGAACATGGTCCGCGCCGGCGCTTATGACCCTGATGAACCGGGGAGAATCGAAGCGCAGAGTGGATGAGATGGCCGCATTGGGGGTGCCTGAGCTGGGCAGGGTCAATACGATCCTTTCAGAGACCGAAGAGCTTTGTTCTGTTTATGAACGCTTGCACCCGGAGTATGCCTTCCACTGGCAGCGCGCTATTGAGTTGGTCAAGGCGCATGCCCAGGGTACGAACGTCGGTCTTGACATGGTGCGAAAATGGGGGTTCGTCAAGGACAAGCAGCGAAGCGTGGCCCTGCCTGATTGGTGGGAAGGAAAGATGATCGTCCCGCTCGAGTTCATGGATTACAGCCCGCATAAATATTTGGACGGAGAGGTGCGCCATTCCGGGACAACTCCCGATCGTTTTCATGCTCTGGCCAAGCGGGCTTCAGACCGCGCCTGGATCGGTTATTACCTTGCCAAGGGTTGCCTGAACAGCGGCAATGTGTCGTTGAATAAAGGAGCTGACTATAATGATCAACAAACAACTGGTAAAAGATTCATTGGGCTGGGGATTCGTTCTTTGGCTAATTGGCTACATCCTGGGCTTTGCCCTGTTCTTCGCCGTTCCTGCGTCGCTCATCGGCTGGGTTATCTTGCCCATCGGCGTAGTGATCACATTCTGGGTTTTGTTTAAAAAAGTAAAGAGTGAGAATTTCAGGCACTATCTTATCTTGTCCGTTGTTTGGACTGTGATTGCAGTCGTATTTGATTACTTGTTTATTGTCAAAGCACTAAACCCGGCCGACGGGTATTACAAGTTAGATGTATATGTCTACTACGCGCTGACTTTTGCTCTGCCGCTTATCGCTTGCCGGTGGAGAAGATCCAATGAATAGGTGGCTCGGCCATTTTGATTACAACCCCCTGACTCCTCTGCTTGAATGCGGAAACGCCGCAATTCTAAAGTTTGTCAGGCGTGATCTCCTGGACAAGGCTGTTTCAGTGGATGACTTGTGGCAACTGGCCGAGCCGCAAAAGATTCTGAAGAAACAAAAACACAACGGCTCCTGGATATATCCCGGTGCAAAGGATAGTATCCGTACGCAGGAAAATTATAACCAGATCGAGACGTACAGAAACCTGGGGATTCTGGTTGAAGAATTCGGATTTAATAAAAGACACCCGGCGATTGCCGAAGCGGCAGAATATCTTTTTTCGTTTCAATCAAATGAAGGAGATTTCAGGGGTATTTACGGCAACCAATACAGTCCCAATTATTCCGCCGGCATAACAGAATTGCTCGTTAAAGCCGGTTATGGAAACGACGCCCATATACAAAAAGTATTTGAATGGTTGCTTTCTATCCGTCAAGAAGACGCTGGTTGGGCCATTCCTCTCAGGACGCGAAACTGCAACCTTGACGTTATCACCAGGCACTCGGAAACCATAGCGCCGGACAAATCGAAACCTTTTTCATATATGGTCACCGGGGTTGTCCTGCGGGCTTTTGCCGCACACCCAACGTATAAGAAATCAAAAGAAGCTTACCAAGCCGGAAAATTGCTTCTTTCGAGTGTATTTAAGAAAGATCAGTACCCCGACAGAGCTGGCGCCGAATATTGGTTGCGATTTTCCTTTCCATTTTGGTTTACCGATTTGATTTCTGCCCTAGATACACTCTCGCGTTTAGGATTCTCGGCACAAGAGCCTCAAATAAAAAAAGCTCTACGGTGGTTTGTGAAGAATCAGCAGAAAACCGGGCTTTGGCAATTCAAAATACTGAAGGGAAAAAATAAAGACATCCTTGTGCTGTGGCTTGCGTTAGCTGTTTGTAGTATATTCAAAAGGTTCTATACAAATCAGACTTCAGCTTGTAACTAAAGGAGGCAACCATGGCAAATGCTACCAAAGAAGCAATAAAAGCCGGACAAGCCATATATAGCAAATTTTTCTTATCATTCTACGATTTCCTGATTCTTGGAATATTCTGTCGTTTTATCTGGAAATGTCCTTCACGTTTTATACTGGAAAACTACAACCGGAATATCTCAGCAAATCACCTTGATGCGGGAGTAGGAACCGGTTATATGCTCGACTATTGTGAGTTTCCAACAAAAACACCAAGACTTGGATTGCTGGATCTTAATCAAAATTGTCTGGAAGTCACAGGGAAACGCGTTGAACGATATGCTCCCGAGGTATATTGCAGAAACGTATTTGAACCCTTTGATACGGGCCCTCGACGATTTGATTCAGTAGCCTTAAATGGATTGCTCCATTGTATTCCCGGAACAATGAAGGACAAAGGTGTTGTTTTTGATAATGCAAAACAGGTAATGAATCCCGGAGGCGTTGTCTTTGGGTGCACTATATTAAATAAAAACGTAAAAAAGAATTTAGCCGCAAAATTTATACTTTACATGGCGAATAGGGACAAAACATTTTCAAATCTCGAAGATGGGTATGACGACCTGATGGAAGAATTATCAAAACGCTTTAAGAATGTAAGTATAGACATTATTGGTTGTATGGCGCTATTCAGAGCACAAGTGTAAAATAAATTTGAAACCGCTTTATCAAGGCCCGATCCCCAAATACCTTGTATGCAAAACGGTATCAAAACGATATCCGGGTCGGACCAAGACAGCCGACTGAAATACCTGGCATATGGTGAAATAAGTGCCCGGATGGAAGCCTTAGAATGCTATTTTTAACGACCCATTGGACTTTCTAAGAATCAAGTGATGGTCGCGGAGGCTGTATGAAGTCACAAACCATTTCAGTATTCATCAATGCCGCATCGGCACGAGTCTATGAGTTCGCTTCAAACCCGGGCAACCTGCCGCTCTGGGTGCCATCTTTCTGTAAATCCGTCGAACTTATCGAGGGTGAGTGGGTGGTGCAGTCGCCGGCGGGTCGTGTTGTGTTTACCTTTGTTGATCCCAACGACCTCGGCGTACTGGATCATACAGTTACACTTCCCACCGGAGAGAAGCTCACCAACCCAATGCGGGTAATTCCCAACGGGGATGGAAGTTCAATTATTTTTACGCTCTTTCAACATCCGGGCATGTCGGATAAGCAGTTTCAGGAAGACGCCGGGCAAGTCCTGAGCGATCTTCAAACGTTGCGTCGATTACTGGAGCCCCCTGGTGCATGAGATGCCCAACCTGTCAGTCAAGCGGGACCGCGCAAAGGAGCGCGGCTCCTTAACTTAATATGGAACTTATAACTCTCGGATTTGATCAGTGGTTTGAAGACAAAAGATCGGAGGCGCTGAGACCGGACTGCACGGTGGCTCGCGTGACCGCGGTCCATAAGAACAGCTACCTCGTAAGAAATAGTAACAACGAAGTTCTTGCTGAATTAGCGGGAAGTTATATTTACTCCACTGAGTCGAGCATGGATCTTCCTTCGGCAGGTGATTGGGCGCTGGTCCGGTATCACAACGACGACACCTTTGCCGTCATTCATGCTCTTCTCCCGAGGAAATCGTTTTTACGCCGGAAAACGCCCGGCAAGAAAATAGACTACCAGATGATCGCGGTCAACATAGATTCCGCCTTAATCGTGCAAGCCTGTGATTTTGATTTCAATCTGCGCAGGCTGGAGCGCTATCTTGTGATGGTAAACGAAGGGCACATTGAACCGATACTCCTCCTGACAAAAAGCGACCTGGTCAGCCCCGGGAAGCTGGAGCAAAGAATATCGGAGGTGCGTCAAGCTGACATAAAATGCAAAGTCCTTTCGCTCAGCAACGTAACCGGTTTCGGAGTGGATCAAGTGCGTCAATTACTGGAGCCGTGCAAAACCTATTGTCTGGTCGGGTCTTCAGGAGTAGGCAAAACAACGCTCTTGAACCATATTATAGGCCGCGATATATTTGAGACAAACACCGTCCGTGCAAGCGACGGGAAGGGCAAGCACACGACAGCGCAACGCCAGCTGATCGTCCTTGACCAGGGTGCAATGCTGATCGACACCCCTGGAATGAGGGAACTGGGGAATATCGGCGTCAGTTCAGGTCTTCAGGAAAGCTTTGCTGATATTTGGGGCCTTTCAAAGACCTGCCGTTTTGCCAATTGCACTCATACCCGGGAAGTCGGTTGCGCACTACTAAGCGCAATTGAGAATGGCACATTGCAGGCGGATCGATATCAGAGCTATTTGAAGCTGATGAAAGAATCAGAATACAATGAGCTGTCCTACGTTGAAAAGCGTAGAAAGGATAAAAAATTTGGACAGTTCGTCAAGACAGTAATGAAACATCACAAAAAAAGTGACCAGTAGCTCAGCCTGCGGGTCCGACGAGCAAATGACGCGCGTCGCACCCGCGCATAATAAATGGAGGATCGGCTTATGTTGGGAACTATGAAAGACAGAATCAGCAGAATAAAATCCAAGCTCACGAGCCTCGATAGACAGCCGCTCAGCAAGGCAGCGCTGATCATCATTCTATTCCTCGACGTGTTCATTCTCACCTCGATCTTCGACGGACTCGATAAGCACACCCGGCAGATTTCCTCTCCTGACGAATATATCCCCTACTCCTGCAGGGAGATTGTCCTCAACAGGGACTGGAATCCCACGAGCCGGATGGACAATCTCTCCGCCATAATCCTCTCATACAACAACAGCTATTACCAGATAGAGGAAAAAAAGAAAGGGCGGCATCCTATCTGCGTTCCCTATCTTGACCTTCTTGATCAGCTGAAGAACGACAAGGCGCTGGCGTTGCTCTTCGAGGACCGCAGTAAGTTTGAACGCGAAGCAAAGGACGTTCAGCGTGACGTCAATAATCTGAAGGGGGCTTACGATACCTCGCTTCTGGAGACCATCGCCAAACAGCAGGAAGGACAGGCGAACGTAGACAGCATAAAGGCGGATGTTCAAGCGAAGTCGGACAGCCTGAACACGCTGCGCGCCCGGATCGCGGCAGTTGAACAGAAGATCAACGAGAACGCGACGATCAAGCTGCTCTGGCTGAAGTTGGAGGCCTTGCAGCCGGCTGAACGGGAGGACCTGAGGTCCGACCTTCGCACCCTGTACTTCTGGTATCCGGTCAAGAGACTGGGCATGCAGATGCTGTTTCTACTGCCGCTCTTCGTCATCTTCTACGTCTGGAACAATGCAAGCATAAGGAAGGACCGCGGCATTCAGACGCTGGTTTCTTCACACCTCCTGGTTGTGTCGTTCATCCCGATCTTCTTCAAGATAATTGAGACCGTCTACGACATCATCCCGAAGAAACTGCTGAAGAGCCTCATTGACCTGCTGGAATCGCTGAAGCTCATTGCGCTCTGGAACTACCTCATCATCGCTGTCGCGATTGCTGCGGCCCTGTTCCTCATTTATATTTTCCAGAAGAAGCTCTTTTCGCGGGACAAGCTTATGGAACGGCGGATAACAAAAGGGCTTTGCCAGGAGTGCGGGAAACACCTGCCCGCCGGATCGCAAGCCTGCCCGTTCTGCGGATTTGCGCAGTTCAAGGCCTGCGGCGCCTGTAATCAGCCGACGCTGGTATACGGGAAGTACTGCAGGGTCTGCGGGAAAGAACAGTAGTTTTGTTTGTGGGGCGGCTCGGCGAGAAACCGCGCTGTTTTTTTGCCGCCACGAATGACGTAGGGCGAAACATCAGGACGGTGTTGCATCAGCCGCGTCAGTCTCATAAGAAAGGAGTGCCATGGCGCAGACTACTATGAATCCAATGTCGAAGGACATCCTGCTCTCCGGGAAGCGGATGCGCGTCCGGACCAACGGAACGGGACCGGCCCTTCTTCTGCTTCATTCGGCCTGGGGAGACGCGGAGATGAGCTGGGAGCGTGTCTGGCACGGGCTCGGCTCATACTTCACAGTTATCGCGCCGGACCTGCCCGGCTTCGGGGCATCGGAGCCGCTTGAAGAACCGACGCTCTCGGCCAATGCCAGGGTACTGAAGGAACTGCTCGACATTCTGAAAATAGACCGCGTTATCGTGGCAGGCAACTCTTTTGGCGTCAGCGTAGCCGTAGAGTTTGCCTCACTATTTCCGGAATACACTCTTTGCGTCGTAATGATAAACGGCGGATACCTGCCGTTGCTGCCGCGGTTCATCAGAAGGCTGATTTCCCTGCCCGTAGTGGAAAAGCGTTTTCGCGCATTCATCCGGAGCATGAATTATTCGGACAAAGCATTAGAGAAGGGATTCCCGAATCCTGAGAAACTCCCTCCCGGCTTTTTTGAGCGAATACGCCGGAACGAAGAGAGCCAGGCCCGCGTTGTTTTCGATACGTTCATGAGACAGACAAAGACTCAGGTCCCGCCATCCGTCCCCGTTATTCTGGTCTGGGGCACGGGTGACAGGCTCGTCACCATGAAGCACGCGGGAATTATCCGCGCATGGCTTGGGAAGCACGACTTTGTGCCTATTGAGGGCGCGGGCCATATGCCCCAGGTGGAACAGCCTGAGGCGTTTTTGGAGGCGATGAAGCGGATAGGAGTGGCAGTTTAATAATATTTTCACACGAAGCCACGAAGTCACCATAAAGATAAATCAGCAGGCGACATTTTTTTCATAATGGGAAGCCGGGGCCGGCAAGACGGCCCGGAAATACGCGAGGAGCGCTTATGTGCAGAAACATAAAGGCCCTTTTCAACTACGAACCGCCGGTAACGGAAAAAGAGGTACGCGAGGCCGCGCTGCAATTCGTAAGAAAAGTAAGCGGATTCAACAAGCCGTCCAAGGCCAACGAGGCGGCATTCCTTGCGGCTGTTGACAAAGTAGCGGCCGCCACTGGAAACCTTCTGCGCTCGCTTGAGACTGACGCGCGGCCGAGGGACCGCGCGGAGGAGGCCGCCAGGGCGCGAGCGCGCGCTGCCCGGAGGTTTTCCGCGGAAGTCGGGGAGAGACCGGCATAAAGAGTATGGCTATGGAAAATGATAGAGGAAATGCGTTGAAATAACTTATTCTCGCGAGGTTTAACATATGGGACTGGTACGCAAAAGAGATATGACTAAGGCGGTGAAGCCCGGGCAGGAGCAGGAGGAACAGCCTGTCCGCCTGAGCAGAACGCAGAAAAAGAAAGCGGCGCTGTCCCTGCAGGATCTGGGTGAGCGGCTGGTGAAGCTGACGGATGAGCAGCTCAAGAAGATCGGCCTGGCCGAAGATGTTCTAACGGCGGTGAAGGCGGCGAAGACCATAAAGAAACACGGGCCGCTTGACCGGCAGATGCAGTATGTCGGCTCGTTGATGCGGAAATATGATCCCGCGCCTGTCCGGGAATTCCTCGACGCATTGGACCAGGGAAAGGCGCTTCCAAACCGGAAAGGATAACGGATAAGAGGATGGACATGAACGACCAACAACATAAAGATCCTCTTCATGGCGTTACGCTGGAAATGATGCTTAACCAACTGGTGGAGCATCACGGGTGGGAGAAACTGGGGCGGATCATCAATATACGATGCTTTACAAATGACCCGAGCATAAAGTCCAGTCTGCAGTTCCTGAGGAAGACCCCATGGGCGAGAACGAAAGTGGAAGACCTGTACCTGAAGTACTGCCGGAATGTTATGAAAAAAACGCAGCGAGGTTAATGTTTGGATAAGGAAATATCGGTGAAACACAAAGTATCCGCATATATCGCCACCAGCCTTGATGGCTTCATCGCAAGAAAGAACGGGGCTCTGGACTGGCTGAGCAGCGGCAATGATCAGAGTGGCGAAGATTACGGCTACCACGAGTTTCTGGATTCAGTTGACGTATTGGTTATGGGAAGAAAGACTTTCGAAAAAGTGCTGACCTTTGGCGAGTGGCCTTACAAGGATAAAAAAGTTGTCGTGCTGAGCACCGGCGCTCCGGCGGTTCCCGGTTTTTTACAGGACAGGGTGACCGTCCTCTCGGCAGCTCCAAAGGCCCTCTTGGAACAGCTTTCCGCGCAAGGGGCGACTCATCTCTATATCGACGGCGGTGTCACCATCCAACGCTTTATCTCGGCGGGATTGCTTGACGAGATGACTATTACACGAATTCCCGTTCTCCTTGGCGACGGTGTGCCGCTTTTCGGGTCGTTGGATAAAGATACCGAACTCATACATCTCGGGACGCGACAGTTTGGAAATGGATATGTCCAGAGTAAATATCGGTTCGTAAATAAACTCATGACAGGCAAATTCAATGAATCGGGAGGGTGATCATGAAGCAAAGCACATTCTATTCAGTTTTGTGCGTTCCGGGGGTACTTATCCCTTTCGCATTTATCATCGGCTTTTTCGGGGTCCCGGAGCCGACCATTTCTCTTTTCTTTACATCGATTTTTGTTAATCACGTCTCTTCCGCCGTTGCGGGCGATCTCCTTGTCTCAGGACTCGTATTCTTCATGTTCCTGTTCTTCGAGGGCAGGCGTCTTAATCTGAATAAGCTCTGGCTTTTTGTTCCGGCGACACTGTTTGTCGGTCTTTCGTTTGGTCTGCCCCTTTTCCTGTATTTTCGGGCAAAGAAGCTTGAGCAGACAGAATAAATGATGATGGCTATTGAGGCTGATGAATGTGCCGATAGAGGCATATATATTCGGAGGTATTACACATGACGTTTCCATGGAAAACGGTGTTTGTTTCAATTCCTTTGTTTTTAGCATTTATTGCCGGATGCGGACCCTCTTTCACGGAAGCCCTGAAAAAAGGGGAGACCATCCCGGCGGGTAAAGTCCTTATGGTGGGGAAAATTGTTCTCGAACCGTCGTTTGAAACGACGGGCAAAAAGAAGGTGGACGATGCTCCGGTGGAAATCCTGGTCGGCCTCACTTCCGACCTGAGCAAGGAGCTCAAGGAAGGGGACCTGTATACCGCGAATGAGGCGCTCGCACCCGTTGTTAACGAAACTTATTTCTTACCCCTGTCGCAGGGCGCGCATTATATCAGGAGCGGCCAGGCTATGAAGGTCGTCGGCCATCACATCAACGGACCCGCGGCGGGCTCGCCGATTTACGAAGTTCTCAGATTTTATAAAAACATAAAATTGGAAATTCCAGGAAAGGCCCAGGTTGTTTACGTCGGGACGATCGTCTGCCATCATGATGGTAAGCGGGTGACGTCTGTTTCCGTGCGGGATGAATACGATAACGCCGCGCGGGAGCTTGCAAAGATGAAGCTCGCGGGCATAAAAGGCGGCGGCATGGCAAAGAAACTCGCGGTTATTATGAAATAAGGGGCGGTTAAATTGCGTAAACTTTAATTATGCGAGAGAGGAGGAGACCATGAAAGACGTTGTTGCTGATATTAACCTGGTCGGTTATTGCGGGTTGTACTGCGGCGCGTGCGGGAGTTATCTGCGCGAGCGGTGCCGGGGTTGCCATGAAAATGAAAAGGCCTCCTGGTGCAAGGTGCGCGCCTGCTGCAGGGAGAAGGGCTATCTGTCCTGCGCGGATTGCAAGACCGTTGCGGACCCGGCGGAATGCGGGAAGTTTAATAATTTCATGTCGAAAGCCATCGGCTTTGTCCTTCGTTCGGACCGGCGCGCCTGCATTCTCCAGATTCGGGATCGCGGACTGCAGGGCCATGCGGACGACATGGCTTTGCACAAAAGGCAGACGATCAGACGGTAGTTGCTTTTATTTCGCCGGGCTAGCCGGAACCAGAAGCAAAACCAAAAGGCGTCTCTCGCAAAGCTCGCAAAGTACGCAAAGAAAATCTTAAATCTTTTGTATCTATTCAGGTCATTTAGTTTCACTTGCAACACCAATTTCCCTATCCTGTCATTCCCGAGGACGTAATCGGGAATATGGTGTTCGGAAAACGGTATAACCAGATCCCCGATAGAACCCTT
>Ga0334722_10005817_pt1 | contig 12345 bp, 14 predicted proteins | sample C3_bottom_MG_FD_207210 | JGI IMG/M metagenome (GOLD analysis project Ga0334722, IMG submission 207210) | Sediment microbial communities from Yellowstone Lake, YNP, Wyoming, USA - C3_bottom | ecosystem: Environmental > Aquatic > Freshwater > Lake > Sediment | place: USA: Wyoming | collected...
TCGACTGAAAGGTCAAGGATGTCGTCGTCGTTGCCGATGTGCTCTGCGATGCGGCTGTAGATGTCAGCCGGCAGCTCGTCTGGGTCGGTGTCTGAGCGGAAGATCACCTTGGCGGTGATCTCGATCAGGAAAGCCTGCATGGGATGACCGCCGCTGGGTCAACCGTAACGGACGCGACGGGCTGGTCAGGTGTGTGACGGATTGTGAACGGGCCGCCATGACCGGGGATGATGCGCCGCCGGTGGGGTATGATTCACACATCAACCGCCACCGACCGATGATCACCACTTACCAGCGCGAAACTCTTACCGCCCTCTACGCCTCCCTTGACTACCTGACCTGCAACGATCTGCCTGGCCAAGCTGAGATCCAAGCCGCAATCCAAACCATCGAAGCATCCGCCGCCTAACCCTCACCGGGCCGCTCTGGCGGCCCTTCTCCCATGCCCAAGCTCGATCCCGAATACGACCACATCCCCGAGGCCGATGATGATGATGATGATGACGACCGCGACCACCCGAGCCTTACGGCTGCCGAACGCAACCCATCCATGAAATGACCTACATCCTTGACCTTGGCCTGTGGCACGTCGGCCCATTCGCAACCCACATCGCGGCGCAGCATTGGGCTGAAAGCCATGGCGTTGAAAATTACCGGTTGATCCCACTGGATGATCCAGCAGAAGCTCCTGCTAAGGTCTACCGCTACCGTCACACCCGAGCAGATGCCGACCATTCGCCTGGCTGATGCCGCCAAGCACTACGAACAGCAACCGCATCAGCTGGCCGCCTGGAATGCCCTGCAGCAGGTGCTCAGCGCCAAGGAGGTGGAAGACTTCGCCGCCCTGTACCGGGCTGCCCCTGCGGTCAAGCCAGCGGCTACCACTAATCCGCTGAAGGTGAAGTGGCAGAGCCAGCTCGACAATAAATCCGGTACCGGCTACCGCGAGTGTTTCAGCTCCAGCTGCGCGATGCTCGCGATGCACTGGGGCAAGGTGGCGAATGATGACGCCTATAACGCGATCCGCAACCAGTACGGCGACAGCACCGACGCGCAGGCGCAGCTGCTAGCGCTGCGCAGCTTGGGCCTCAAGGCTAACTTCCACACTGATGGCACACCCGCCAGCCTGGAGGCTGAGATCGCCGCTGGCCGGCCCGTAGCCGTGGGGTGGCTGCATCACGGACCCGTGTCTGGCCCGTCCGGCGGGGGGCACTGGAGTGTGGTGATCGGCTACACGGCCGCCGCCTGGATCCAGAACGATCCCAACGGAGAGGCCAGCCTGGTCGGTGGTGGCTATAGCACCATTACCAAGGGCGCTGGTGTGGTCTACAGCCGCCAGAACTGGAACCCCAGGTGGATGCCCGGGGGAACCGGCGGCTGGTATCTCAGCGTTTTACCAGCGGGCTGACGACACCGGCCAGGATCTCGATGGCCCGGTAGAGCTTGACAGCCATGCGGCTGTAGCGGCCCAGGGCTTCGTTGTCCTTGGGAGTAGGCGTGAGGTTGACGATCGCCACCGCAGCGCCATGGACGGCGATCGCAACGGCGATGTACTCAGCGATCCGGTCGGTCATGGCGTTGCGGTAGCTGCGGTTCAGTCTGCCATCCTTGCTTCAACCTTCGACACCCGTTGCTCGACTGAGTTGAGACGACCAAAGGTCTCCTTGCGATCAGCACGGATGTCAACATGAAGCTCCTCGAGCCTGCTGGCTACGTTCTCAACCGCAACGGTGAGCCGGGTGACCACCTCGCGGTTGGAGGTGTTGCCCCGGATCGCCCCACTGGTCGCCATGACCAAGGCAGTAAACGCTGAGCCGACCAGGGCGGCAATGACTTCGATCATGGTCGGCAGTGGCGTCAGGTCAGTTTAGCGGCTCTAGGCCCACGGCACACCAGCCGCCTTGGTAGGAGCGGCCTGCTCATCCAGTTGCGCTTGGAGTGCGGCCCAGGTGTAGGTGGTGGTCATGGTGGTGTGGTGGTGGGTAGTGGCGTTGACTTATCGCCTTGGCTCCAAGCAACTAGGGAAGGTGACTACGCGATCCCAGCAGCAGTTAGCCGGGCTTCCAGGGTTTCAATCCGCTCCATCGCTTCCTGTAGCGCCTTGACGGCCTTCATGTAGAGCACCGAATAGTTGACGCTCTTAGTAACAGTGCCAAGGTCGTTACCTTCTTCGTCGCGGTCGGGGGATTCGTAAACCAATCCAGGTGAAATAGGCTCCACCTCTTGGGCGATCAGTCCGATTTGCCTATGAGTCTGACCTTCTTTCAGATTATAGTTGCGAACCAATAAAGCCTTAATGTCATCCCACTGAGAACTGGCATCAACAATGTTTTCCTTTAGTTTAATGTCAGAAATGCCGGTGTAGGAGTTGTTTGTATTCTGGACATTGCCGTTGCTCCAAACCACAAAAGATCTAGTGCCTGTTGCGCCTGAGTTGTCAGTTGCTGAGTATCGTCCTTCAAGAAACAAATAACTTGTGCCTGCTGTTGACCCATTTCCAATAACTAAACTGTAGGTAAAATTTGTGGAAAACATTCGATGCTGCCCGGTATTGTCAATCCTCATCCGCTCCGTCGGGCTGCTCGCTCCGTCGGCGGTTGTGCTGAAGACCAGCCTGCCCGGCATGTCACCGGCACCGCCACCAGAAACTGTGCCGTCTACCTGTCCAGAAATGCGAGCGGCAACATTAAAAGTGCTTCCGTTGTGACCAGCAAAGTCAAGGTTGCCGAGCCAGTCGCCGCTACTGACCGCCGTCGTTCCACCGACTGCAGTGCCGCGCGTTCGAGCAAGAGTCAGCCAAGTTGAATCACCCGCACTGCCATTGCTGTTGTCAGTAATCGTAAGTGCTGTATCTGTTACGCCTTCGATCTGAATTGATCCGGCAGTGTTTCCAACGGTACGCCCACTAGACGTGCCAACTAAGAGCCTGCCGGAGCTGTCGATGCGGGCGCGTTCGGAGCCGCTGGTCACCAGTGCAACCGTATCAGCTCCGGGTGAAAATAAACCGGTGTTCAGGTCCCCAGTGAACGTCAGCGACGGGGTGCCGACTGCTCCGAGGGGTACATCAACTGGCAGCGTTGAGCTGACTGCGGTGGTGCTGACTGCTAAGCGGCTAGTGCCGCCCGTGGTGATTGCTAGTTGATCGGCACCGGGTGAAACCAGTCCAGTATTGAGGTCACCTGATACGGCAATACCCGGCAGTGCTGCGGTGCCTGCTGTGACGGCTAGGACGCCCGTCATGGTGCCGCCAGCAAGGCTCAATAGCCCAAGGTTGGCGCTGGCCAGCGTGCCGATCGTCACCCATGCCGAGTTGGCAGCATTGCGTTGCTTCAGCAGGCCGGTCGTGGTATCTGGCCACCATTGGTAGGCATACATGGTTGCCGGTTCAGTCGCGCCGCTGTTATTGCTGACGATCGCGGCAAGGCCGTTGTTAAGGTCAGAGCGGACGGCAGCACCAGTGCCGTTAGCGATGACGTAATCGTGTTGGGCCATGCTCAGGTCACTTTGCTTTCTATTCTACGCCCCTTTACCAAACCCAACCGCACTCCATAGAAAGTTCCTGCTAACAGCAGTGCCAGCACTGTTCCTAAAGATTACGTCGAAGCCCGTGCTGGTGACGTTAGTGACGTTGAAGAAATCGCCTTGTGACAGGTTTTGTGCTGTGATGCCGATGCTGGGCAGGCTGGTGTTGAGGCCACCCAGTACCGAGGTGCCAGTAAAAAACGGTTTGTCGAACGTAACCGCATAGCTGGCTGCACCACTGGCAAGCGCTACAACCGACTGCTCAGTGCGCCGCTGGAAGGTGGCTTCATAGCCAAGCTGGTCGATCAGGATGTTTTGCGCTGGGTTGCTGCTGCTTAGCTCAGCCTTGAACTGGAAACCGCGACCAAGGAACGTGCCATTGACGAACTCCTGCCAGCTCGACCATGTAGGTGAGCTAGCGGGGTTGTCTGGTGTGCGGCGTAGGTAGAGCTTGGCATTTACTTGGTCGATGATGCCGCCATCCCAGTCAGACCATGAGTCCACCTCTGCGGTGCGGCTGTCTATTGCATCATTAGGGAAGAACCCAGCGGTAACAAAGAAGCGGCTTAGGTCAAGTGAAAATACGGCGCCAAGGTCCACCGCATTGGCGAACTGATAGGTGCCTAGGACTTCAGTTGCACCAAGATAATCAAAGCTAGCGATCAAGTCAAAATCGACGACAGCATCTAGCAGCGTGTCACCATCAAGCACTAGCGCATCAAACTCATCGCTATAGAACACATCAGTTTTGGTCCCTTGATACGGCGGCGAATCTGCATCCTCGCGGCGGCTTTGCACTAGCAGGTTGCCTAGTGCATCAGGGAAATCAACGATCACGCTTGTCTCAGTCGCTGATTGCCTGCCACCGTCATCTTCAAACTTGACCAGGATTTCACCTTCAACCAATGGCACAATCGCCTCAGTGCTGACGCCAGCCTTTGCCGGTATTAGGTCAACACTGTTTGACCATGTACCCGTGCCATCGGTCAGGTTAGTGTGGCGGATGTGAACACGTCCGCCTACTTTTACGTCAAGATCAACCGTTGGATCCCACCGCAGGCGGGCACTGTTGGCGCTGATTGTTTCAATCGTTAGGTTCTCAACGTTGCCAGGTACTGCGGTTTTGCCGACCGCAGCGAAGGTCAGCACCGATGGCTGGGTACTGGGTGTACTTACACCGTTGAGGCTGTAGATGTTGATCGTGTAGGTATCGGCAACAGAGTCAAGGATTTCGTAGTCGGTTCTGGGCACCACAACGCTGGTCCAATTACCATTGGTTTGCCGGTACTGCACGCGATACTGACTGACGCCGGGCACGCTAGCCCAGCTGGTGATTATCTTCACCTTGGCCTGTCCTTGTGACTCGTATATGGTCTCGCTAGCTGATAGGCCGGTTGGTGCGGGTGGCGGCTGGTTTAGCTGCGTGATAACCCGCGGTTGCAGTGATGCTCCACGCTCAACGTAGTCGTACTTGCTCGGGTCATATGTCAGGGCTGTGATCTCGTATTGCGCCTGATCGGTTTCAGTGACGCTGAGCACGCGCCAGAGGGTAGTGTTGACGGTTGAGTTGTTGATCACCCAGATGCTGTTGACATTTGGCGCAACACTGAATGCCGACGCAACCGTGATCACAGCGCTGGCAATGCTGCTGATTGATTTGGTTTCTATCGTGCCATCAGGCATTACTACCGAGATGGTCGGGGTGCCTGTGGTTGGAAGGCTGGTTTCGGTGGTGTCATCCACCGTGACAGTGGTGGTCGTTGCTGCAGCGATGCGGCCACCGCGGCGGATGCCTGACTTGACCGGATCAGCAATAGCAACAACGGCCCCTGGGCGCACCAGCACACCGGCATCTATTGATGCCTTGAACTCAACTACCTCGGTCTCGTAGCCTTCGGAGTAGAGCACCCAGTCGCCTAGGCGCGCAGCTTGACCGCGGCTGTTACAGGCAAAGGCCTTGATGTTAGTGGTGACGACACCATACTTTGCGATCGCGGTTGTGTCCTCGACTACCTCATATGCAAGGTCCTGGGTTGTCATGTCCAAGTAACTAATTACCGCAACCGTATGCCTTGTTTTAAGATCAGAACCTGTGTACTTAAATCCTTCCTCGCTGACGTTAGCTAGCGTGAACAGATAGCTGGCGTCGGTTGGCTTATCTTGGCTGATCGTGAGGGCACCGGTTGACCAGTACGGCATCACCCGCATCACGCTGCAAAGATCATTGATCAGCTTGTATGCTTCTTCCTGGTTTTGGATCAGAGCATTGCAGCTAAAGCGTGGCTCGGTGCCGCCGAAGCCATCGCTGACTAACGTGCCGCAATATTGTGACGCGGAATAAAAGGCAAACTTGTCTAGCTGGCTGGCGGTGATGTGATCGCCGAAGCCATAGCGTGTGGATGTAAGCAAGTCATGCAGGATCCAAGCCGGATCGCTAGTCCAGGTTGCGGCCGCAAAAGTACCATTCCACACGCCCGCATAACTAATTGCGCCAGTGGTGTCGTTGACCGTGCCGTTGTCAGGGATCTGCACCTTGATCCCACGGATCCGGTAGGTGCGATTAGGAATGCTGCTGAACTGTTCCGCATCAAGGCGCAACGCTACGATCCCGCTGTTGGGATACCTCAGTTTCTGCTCGATGATCTCGGTGTAACTTGACCAGAACAGATCATTCAGCAACTGGCTGCTGCTGCTGTCAGCCGTGACGCGCACCACGCGCACATCAACTGGGAAGGCGCCACTGATCGTGACATTGTAATCGCGTTGGTATTGATCAGCTGTGCGACCAGTAATTGTGTCATTGATCACGGTGGTGTAACCGCCACCGTTGTACTGCACCTGAATCTGAAGGTTGACGCTGGTGCCGTAGATGTCACCTTCGTCTGTGTATTGCTCAAGCCTCGGCAAGGTAATAGTCACCCGAACAACGTTGACATTGCTGTCGGTGATAGTGCGAGTAATCGGTGAAGCCTGCAGGACGATCGTGCTGACGTTGTTTTCGTCCTCAATGTCTGAAAATCCAGGGATGTAGGTTTGCGCTTGTGTGCCGTAACGTGCCTCAATCGTGATGCTCTGGAAGTTGTAATCAGTCGCCTGGGGTGCGGTTGCGTCTGCGCCTTGGCGCAAGATCTGCGTGCCATTCAGGAAAATGTCCTTCAGCAGAGCGCGGTTGTAGTTGGCATCACCTCGGGTGTATGCCCGAGCTGATGGGAAGCCCTCAATCTCGCCTTCACTGAGCAGATCAACGAAGGTGCCAAACTGCTTTGATACAAGGCTGTCGGCATCACGGACTGGCGTGCGGGCTGGTGCTGCTACTTGCTGAACAACCGTTTGCTGCTCACCACCACCACCACCAGCGCCGCGGATTAGATCGCTCATGCTTGCACCTGCACAGTGTCGATACCAGCTGAAATCACAACCGAGCCGATAATGGTCTCGCCGTAGACAATGGGCACTGGCACGCCCTGGCGGCTGGTGTTTTGCACGCCGCTAAAGCTGTAAGACTTCTGTGGATCCAGCTCAGTCTCACGCGTGCCGCTGTTGGTGTTCGATAGAGCAATCGTTGGCGTTGGCGTCAGCAGTTGACTCACGCCGCCCAAGATCAATACACCGCCAAGCAGGCCCACTTTTGTGACGATTGAACCAGCTAAGCCCAGACCGAGGCCCGGCACAAAAACTGCTAGCGCTACCAACGCAATGCCTGCCAAGATCTGCCCAACGCCGCCACCAGCGCCGCCGATCACAGGGATGATGCTGATCGCTTCGTTGCCGATCGGGCCATGGAGCTGCTCGCTGCCGATTGCATGACCACCTACCTTCACCCGATAATGCCGGCCCGGTTGAGTGATGTGCGCTTCCAGTCCAGGAAAATTGGCGATCAGAAACCTAACCGCTTCTGCTGCAGTGTCCACCGCCGCCATGAAGCGCCGCCGTCCGACGAACTTGGCCAAATGCCCATAAAGTCGGATCTCGCGCAGCATGGGCAGCTTCAGCCTCTAGTTAGTGTATCGGCAGATTGATGGCGCAGCCGGCGGCCTGTGCATTTCTGCAGCCAGCCGCCGTACAGATCACGGCTGCTCAGGCGACCACGGAGATGGTGCAGCACTAACTGATCGCCGATGTAGACGCCGACATGGTTCAGGCCCTGCCCTTCAATGCTCATGATCAGGCCATCGCCAAATTGCATGTCCTCCTCAGGCAGCAGCTCGCGAAATCCGGCATCGCGCCAGAACTGATCAAACTGCGGCGCCGCCTCAAACTCGGCTGGCGTGATCGGCCGTGGCCAATCTGGCAGCTTGATCCCATGCTCGGCGTACCAGTCGCGCATCAGCGTCCAGCAGTCAGCAACGGCCCACACCCACTGGCGGCCGATCAGCGGCGCCTTGTAGCCGCTTGGTGCGGTCTCTGACCATGCGCCTGTCTTGGGGTTGCAGATGTGCCACGGCAACCCGCTGGTCTCAATGCTGAGCAGATCGGATTGGCTTGGTTCTGCTGGTGTGATCGGATGGCTGTGGAAGACCGCCTCGATCTCGCCGGCATCTTCGGCCGCGACAAAATCAATCGGATCCATAATGAACTGTTCAGCATCGGTTGCCAGGTTCTGGCATGGCCAATAACGTCGCCGACCTTTGACCACCACCACCAGCCCGCAGGCCTCGCGGGGATCGTCAGCTTTGGCGTGGTCCATTGCCGAATCGCACCAGCTCATGAGGTGAATGCTCCAATGCCAGGGAAGGATCCAAACGGCAGCGAGCCGGTCGATCCAAATCGTAGTTTGCAGCTGTCAAGCCGCTTGCCGCAAACATCTAAGGCCAAGGTCGCGACGGTCTGATCGCTGGCGTTGAAATAATTGCTGCCGGTGTAGCTGCATTCAGTGGAGCGATAAACCCATTGGCAAATGCTGCTGATGCATTGCCGCTTTGGTGAGCGCACACCAGCTAGATCAAATGCTGCCGCGCATTCCCATTCAACTAGCTGGCGGTTTTCGGTTGACTTGCGGCTTAGGAAGTAGATCTCGCGCGGGAACTCCGCTGTCGGGTCTGGTGTACCGTAAGGATTGATGCCACCTGTAAAGTTAGCGCCATCAATGTAGCGAGCCATCGTGCGGATGCGACTTAGCTTGGCGCCGGTCAGATCATTGTTAGGCGTCACCGCGTTCACGGTTGCCAGGATGGTGCTCATCGTGCCGAGCACATTGCTGACCTTGATCTTTGGCCGTGGCAGCTGACCATTGCCGCTGTACTCAAAGCCCTCCATTTCAATCGGTAGGCGCTGGTATGAGTTGCTAGCCCATACCAGTTCACCATTAGCGTTCATGTTGCTGCCGGCATGGAACCGGTAGACCGTGCTGCTGCCATGCAATGCAGTAATTAGCTGCAGCTCGAACAGCTCGATCACCGAACTGGGCGCGATCTTCTGAAGTTCTGAAACTGGTATGGACATGGCTTACGGCTCAAAGACCTCGATGAAGGTGGCGCTGATGTTGTTGAAGTTACAGGCGCTTAACGTGACCTGCCATTCCTTGCAGATGTATTTACTGGCGCTACCGCGTGGTGGCGTCCAGTCAAACGACTCAACCGCAGCACGGGCTTCAAGGAATGTCAGGATGTTGTCGCGTTCGGTGTCAGTGCGGTTCAGGAACTGCAGCTGCCATTCCTTGCCGTCGCGATGCAGGCCAAAGCCAACCCGCTGTTGATAGCCGTCGCCTGCCTGGAAGGTAACGACGCGCGGCTTGCTGACCTCGGTCGTTTCAAAGCTGGGAGTGTAGGTGAAAGTAGCCATTACGCGAGCAATCCTCCAGGACGTTTCTGGGTGACGATCTCATTCTTAACCGCTTCGCTGATCGCGCGTGCAAACTGCCCAGCTCGGCCGTCATCGCCCTGGGCTTTGGTGCCGGTTGCATCCACGTTGACCGTGACGTTGATGCTACCAGCGCTGCCGCTAGCCTCGACACCGAGGCGGCCATCACGGCCACGGCGCAGGGGAATGATTGCCTCCGGGCCAGCCTCGCCCATCAGGCCCGTTCCTTTGGCAAACGGGAACAGGGTTGGCTTGTCAACGATGCCACCGCGGGCAAAAGGTTGAATGCCGTTCTGAGCAAAGACACCACCATCGGCAAAGGTAATGCCGAAGATCCCGCCAACGCCTTTCAACAACGGCGCAATGATGGCCTGCCGGATTGCGATTCGAGCAATGTCCTGGATAATGCTGTTCGCTAGATCAGCAAAGTTTAGTTTCCCGGTAGTAACGAAGTTGGTGAGTTGATCCTCTAAACCTTTGAAAGTATTGATTAAAGCGTCGCCGACTTGTGCGCCAAAGTTAATAAGTGATTTGTAATACTCTTTAATTTTTTCTTCAAAGTTAGCGCCAAAACTATCCTCCTTTTCTTTCTGCTTCTTGTTTGTATCATCAAGTGCTGCGGCACGCTCGCGTAGAAGGCGTACATGCTCAGCCAGCGCCGGGTTAGTTGCAGCAAGGATGTCTAGCTGCAGCAGGTTGACTTGAGCGTTTAGCTTCTCCAGCTCGGTTAGCTCAGTCTTGCCGCGACTAACTTCTGCAATCTTGGCGTTGTATTCATCCACGCTAGGCAAAAGATCCTTCAGTCCCTGTAAATACTTTTGATCTGTTAACTCAGTATTTGCTCGTTCCAGCTGCTCAATAAGGCCGTCAAATATCTTAAGATCTAATTTGCCACCTAATGCTACTGCCTCATCGCTAATACTTTTTATGCTTTTTTTAAAATCATCTACGATTCGCTTGTTTTCAGTAAGTGCCGTATCGCGCTCGAGGCTCAGTTTCTGCGTAGGAGCTGCGCCAATAACCTCAAAGGCGTCTCGGGTATCTTCGACGCTTCTGCGCAGTTGCTCTTGCAGGTCGGTTGACTTCTTAGTCAAGGCGGCGCGCTTCTCCAGAATGCGCTCCTGCTCACTAGCTCGCTTCTTGGCTGCTGCATCTGCTGCTTTATCTGCTGCGCTGGTGTCAGTATCAAGCGCTAGTGGACGACCGCCGGGGCGTCTAGGGGCGGGTGCTGCTGCTGATCCAAAGGCCAGCTTATTTATGTCAGCAATGGATTGCTTCGCTTCTGCAAAGCCACTACTCACGCGTGTAGTAATGGTTTTGAATGCACCAGCAAAATCCCCAGCTAATCCTTGCTTTGCTGCTTGCAGTGCTGCTAAAACGTTTTTAATCAGCACATCGACCGCTGTCACCAAGGTGTAGATAGTCACGGCAATGCCGCGGATGGCAAACTCAATAACCTCGAATAGCGCCTTAAAGTCTTTATCGGTATTGAAGAGATCGCTGAATACCTCAAGGATTGTTTGCAGCGCCGGCAGCAATGCGTCAGTTAGCTGCAACCCAAAGCCCTGCGTCTTAATACCTAACTCGGTAATTGTGCGATCGAACAACTTTGAGCGCGCTGTAAAATCTTCGCCTAGCTTGGATGTGAACTTCTCCATGCTGGCCGCGCCTTCATTCAGCAGCGGGATGAGTTCCCTGCCAGACTTGCCAAATAGTGCCACCGCTACTTCTGCCTTCTTGGCACCGTCCGGCATGTCAGCAAAGCGATCGGCGATCTGCTTGAGTGCCTTGTCAGCCGGCACTAAGTTACCATTAGCATCCTTAACATTGACGCCGAGCGCTTTGAATTGTTGCGCTAAATCTTCGTCACCTTGAGCCGCCTTGAGTAAGTTTGAATTAAGCTTAGTCAGCCCACTGTTGAAAGTTTCTAAATCCACATCCGCCAGCTTGGCAGCGTTGCCGATGGCGATCAGTGCGTTGACTGCCAAGCCAGTCTTGGCTTGCAGCGTTAACAGCTCACTACCAGCGTCAACGGAGTTCTTCACAATGGCGCTCAGCCCGCCCACAATAGTGCCGCCAGCAATCGCTGCACCTAAGCCGGCCACAGCCCCCTTGAGGTTGTTGAAGCCTATTGCTGCGTTCTTTGTCTGACCTAGCAAGCCCTGCAGAGAGTTGCCAAGCCGACGGATGGCCTCCTCGCCCAAGACGTTCGCCTTGATGCGGAGCAGTGCGTCCAGGTTCATCGCCATGTCAGCTGCCCCGAGAGTTGATCGTGACCATCGCCGCTGCCTCCATCACCTGCAGGTCCTCCAGGAGCGCACGTTGGTCCTCCACCTCGTACATCATAAACAGCCAAGCCACTGCCGCATAGTCCAGCCCGAGCACGCCGCTCATCGTGGTGCGCCACTGCGTCTGGCAGCGCAGGAACATGACCATCGCTGGCCAGTTCTCCTCCCACACCTCAAAGTCATCGCTGCGGTCTTGCTCTGGCAGTACCAGGCCAAGCACTGCTGCATCAGCTTGCGTCTCATCCTTGACGCCGCCGCCGGCCCAATGCTCGGCGGCCTCTGTCAGTTTTTTCTCTTGGCTCCCTTGATGCTGTCCATGTAAGCCTTGAGCACCGCTACCGCAAGGAAGGGCACCTCCAGCAGCTGATGCAGCGCCTTCTGGCTGAAGGGGATCTCCTTGCCATCATCACCGGTCACACCTGACCAGCCGACCAGCAGATCGGCGGCCATCTCAGTGATCCGTTCAAGGTCACCTAGGTCCTCGAGCTTTTGCAGCTCAGCCACCATCGGGCCGATCTTGCTCTGTGGATGGCGCTTGAACTCACCGTCCAATGTTTGCCGTTCATGGCGACCACCATCGACGGGGATGTCAAAGGTGATCGGCCAGACGTAGGTGTCGGACTGCTTCAGAACAAACGCCATACAGGGACTCAGTGGTTTAGGTGAAGGCTAGGCTGACCTCGTTGTTGCCAGCGCTGGTCGGCACTGCAATATAGGGGATGTTGAGCATCTGGAT
>Ga0334722_10005818_pt1 | contig 12344 bp, 8 predicted proteins | sample C3_bottom_MG_FD_207210 | JGI IMG/M metagenome (GOLD analysis project Ga0334722, IMG submission 207210) | Sediment microbial communities from Yellowstone Lake, YNP, Wyoming, USA - C3_bottom | ecosystem: Environmental > Aquatic > Freshwater > Lake > Sediment | place: USA: Wyoming | collected...
GTGGAAATTTAGAAGGGGGTGATAAGATGGAGTTAATAGGAATGATAATAAAAATTGATGAATTGATTGTAAAAGTTGCAGACCTTGAAGAGAGGGTTGAGAAATTAGAAAAAAGACTAAAAGAGTTCAAGCACCAAGAACCAGATTTGGAGACAAGAACTTATTCCACCGACGCTGTTGAGGACTTTTTGCAAAACTTTCCCAACTCAACAGAGGGGCAAATATATAGAGTGATATGGTAAGCGGTGGCACTTTTAGGGTAAAATCAAAAAGAAAAAGTTGGTCTGTTGGAACGAAATACAGAAGCGTCAGGCGTCGTTATAAACGCCAGACACATAAAGAAATAAGAAGACAATTAAGAAGGGAGGTGATAGAATGAGAGAAAGGTTAGAACCGGGAACTGTTGAAATTATAGTTATCAACAAGAGTTTTGAAGGAGAGGAACTTAATAGGTTGCACATTGTAGAGAGCGAGGAGGAACTTGGCAACATAAGTGCTTGGGACAAGATTATCTGGACTATTTTAACTTTTGAGGAGTTTATGCCTCAAACGATAGAAGGCTTTCTTTCTGGCGAAGACTATGAGCCTCATATTTTTTGCAACGATGAGGACGATGACGATGAATATGATGACAACGATGTTGATGTAGTTATTGAGAAAGGAGATGATGAGGATTAATGGATATAAATAAACTTAAAAAAGAGGACTGGCTTTGGCTCTTTAATCATAGGTGCAGACACGGACATAGATACATTGAGCATATGGCTTGCTATGTTCAAGATTATGGTGATATCCCGCCCTCACAGAGGGCGGAGCGTATCGCCTTTTTTGACATAGAAGCCACTAATATGGACGCCAATTTCGGAATAATGATTTCTTGGGTTGTAAAAGAACTTGATAAAGACGACCTTTATGTAGATTATCTGATACCAAAAGACATAACAAGTTTTGAATTTGATAAGCCTGATACGAGGATAGTGCAAAATCTAATAAATGTTTTAAGTCAATTTGATAGAGTAGTGGGGCATTATTCAAGCAAATTTGACTTGCCTTTTGTAAGAACCAGAGCATTATACGATGGACTTGATTTTCCTTCTTACGGACAACTATACCAAGATGACACTTGGAGCGTTGCAAGGACTAAACTAAAATTGAACTCTAATAAACTTGATGTGATAGCCCTTGCCCTTTTTGGTGAGACACAGAAAACTCGTATAGAGTTTAAGTATTGGATTGGGGCTTTACACGCGGACAAGCAAAGCATAGACTACATTGTAGACCATAACAAAAAAGATGTAATTGACTTGGAAAAGGTCTGGAAAGCAATACACAAATTCCAAAGACCAGCCAAGAGGAGCATATGATATGATTAAGGAATTAATAATGCTTGGTTTGTTAATACTTTGTGTTTTCTCTCTATACAAGGTCAACCGCTCTCTTATGGAGGGCGGCGTCCCTGATACAAGACGAAAAAAGAAGGTGCTGGTATACTTTTTGATTGCTGTAATATCTTTTATACTATCCAGCATTCTCTTTTGGAGAGATATAAGCGGGACAGAAAAGACAGAGTTTCATACTCTAAACGAGCCTAAACAAGTCTCTGTGGATAAAGAGCGGAAAAAGGGATTGAATATTACTTTGCTGTTATACCTTATTGAGCAGATGGAAAAAGAAGGAGGCGGACAATGATTGAGGGGTTAATACTAATTGGCTTTTTTATACTCTATGTTTTTTCTTTATACAAAATAATTCTCTCTATTCTTGATTGGGATACCCTTACCGACGCACAGCGGACAAGAGAGGGGCTTGTATACTTTTTGATTTATGCACTACTATTCATACTATCCAACATTCTCATTTGTTGTTGGAGGTAAAAGATGATTTGGATATTGTTAATCGTTTTTGTTTTAATATCTTTCCTTGTCTCTCTGTCCCGATTGCTCTTTATTTTTAGTCAATTAGAATTTCTTACCACCAAAGATTTGGACAAGGAAGCACGTGTCATCTTTTTTGTGTATGTTGTGGCTTTTATTATACTAATTCTTATTGTCTACTTTTGGAGGTGATAAAAAAGATGAAAGAGGATAATAAAGATTTGATTTTAGAGGACGGGACAAGAATACCAGAGAAATTGAGACAGAGATGTGAAGTATGGAGCAGACCCGTTGGTTATCTCCGCCCAGTCCAGCATTGGAATAAGGGTAAAAAGCAAGAGTTTGAGGAACGAAAAGAGTTTAAGATAAAAGAAAATGAATAAAGAGTTCTTTGCCTCCGCTTATCGAGACTTATTTGAACCAGCCGTAAGGCGGGCTATGACAAAAGGACTATCCAGAGAGATGGCGGAGGATATGGTGCAAAATTTCTTTCTTGATTTGCTTGAAAAGGACGATGAATTAGTGTTGCAGCAAAAGAGCCTCTTTTGGCAATTCCTTGATTGGCGTATCATAGATGAAAAGCGTAGAATTAAAGCCAGATTAAAGAAGGCTCACAAAATGAGACAAAAACTTGAATGGATGGATAAGACAATTGAGGAATGAAGGAGCAATTTCGCTATATATATGAGGGGAACAAAATCCCCTCTGACCCGACATCGGAGGCACAATTCGGTTGTGTCTCCACGCAGGTGCGTAATGCACTGCTCTCGTCAGGGGGCGACAAGCCCCCATTTTCTATTTTATGGCATCCCTTCTCTTACGTGCTGTATTTCTCTTTCTATCTCTTTCCTTATGTCATCTGTTGTCATCTGATATTTGTCTTTTAAGAATTGTAAGAATTTAACCTTTTTATCATTACTTAATTCACTCCAATAATACATAACAGGCATTTTGAACTTCAAAAGTCTATTGGCTATTTGTTTATCAGAATATCCATTTTCACGCATAAGGTTAACCGCTTCAGCCGCTTTGCCTTGTTGTAAAAGTTTGTTAACCTGCTTATCAAAATCGCTTCCCTGTGTCTTTTCTTGGTCTAAAAATTGGAACATTGCTTTTTCAACCTCTCCGCCCGGGCTTCCTCTTGACACCCACATACCAAGAAGTGGCAAAATCCATTCTTCTGGTGTTTTTGCCTGTCCTTTGTTTTCTGTGTAGTAAGACGAAGGTGTCAATTGGTTAAGGACATAACCCAATCTATCTATAATATCTTGCCACCATACGGCTCCTTCTGGCACTATCTTTTGTTGCCGCCCAACGCTGTAATTTGCAATTGCCTCAAAAGCCGTCTTTAACATCGGCTCCATTTTATTCCATATGGTTTTAGCGGGGTGTATTATCATTCCTATCCAGTCTTGGACGTTCTTAAAAAGTGGGAAATAAACATATTCTTTACTTCCGTCATCTGCTCTTAAGCCAAAATCTAATTGAAATTTATGTCCGCTTTCATTATCAAACATAAAGTGTATAGGTTCTGGGTCGCCTTGTATTATTCCCTTCTCTTTTAACTTATTAACAACTGCAATACCAATTGCTTGCGTAAGATTTGCTAAAACATAGAAGGCAAAAAGAGATTTAAATACGAACCATCTCATATGACTGCCTATGAATTTTCGCTCCCATTCTGGAAAAGTCCTTGTCCCCACGCCTCTGCCACCACCCGTCGTTGCACTAACAAGAGGGTCAAAGACGGCGATGTTCCACCTGTAAGCAAGGGCGGCAATCGGTCCATACTTTTTTGCCACACTACTTATCCAAGTCTGTGGCACTGTGCCATATAAAATATTAAGTGTATCTGCGACCACTCCATCTACCTGCCCTTGCGTCCAATTTGGATGTTGTTGTTTTACCTTTTTAGTCAACACATCAAAAGTAAAGATTTGAAATCTTGGCACTAATATATCCCAAAGAACCTTATCAGACAATTCCTCTATTTTAGTAATAGGACTGAGAGCATAGTCTAATGGTGTTATGTTTGTTTTTCTTAATTCTTGATTAAGTTGCTCTCTCAAACTATTAGAGTATTTACTAATCTCAAGTCCTGCATTAACTGCTCTCTCCTCCACATCTTTGGGGATAGAGCCAAAAAGTTTTGCCAACGCCTTTGGGTTAAAATTGGTTTCAGTTAAGTAAACTGTTAACAAGTTCCAAGTATGATATATAGGGTTGATAAGCAACGCTCTTTTTACTATTCCTCTCGCTTCTGTATATAGTTGCAACCACTTATTCATTGGTTGGTATGGTGCAAACATCTCGTTAATAAGCGGTGCAATATCGGGGTGTGCTTTTAAATTTGTCTCTGCTAACAAAGTTTTACCGTTTTTATCCTCCCCAATGTATGCCCACTTCTTAAACGCCGGAACATTGATAGGTTTATAAACATTGTTCCATATTATTAGTTGCCCCTTCTTTTTAGGTCTTGCCGACACTAATGGAAGCCCATATTCGCTTGGAGTTTTTATAAGTTGTTCCAGAAATCTATTGTTTGCTATTGTCCTATGTAATTGTGTTAGGTATATTTGAAGTTTTAGAATCGGGTCTTCAATAGGGTGCAGCCCAAGTTTTCTTGCTTCATCTTTTGTGGGGATTGACCTTCCGATTGCAAAAGAGAACTTTTTACCCAACTTACCACCTTTTGGATACAGTGATTTAAATACTTTGGTGGGGTCATCAGAATAAATATGAGGCGTATAATTCTCTATTAGTGTATCCATAATCCCAGCATCTTTTGCAATCTCCCCAGCCCTTTTGTATATGTCCTTTATTTCATCTCCTATTTGTTGATATGATTGTGGCAATTCTACAAACTTTGTTTCATATTCTTGTGGGTTATCAAGCCAATCATCTACTGTTTTAAGGAGGTTTTTATCGTTTCCTAATTTTCTTAAATCGTTTGCAATTTGTTCTGCTTGATAAATGCCTTTGTTAATTGCTATTCTCCACTCTTCTTGTAATTCTTCGTAGTCTCGTGTGGCATTTGAGATAGTGGGGTAAATCATTTGTTTTACATTATTAAAGAATTGTTTTACTTTGTTTGAAACTTCACCAACAGACGGAACGGTGACTGAGCCTTTTCTCTCTTGGAACATATTATTCAATGTTTCTTTTAACTTATTGATTTGCCCCTTTGTCTGCTCTAATTCATTCTCTTTTTCCTCAATCATTTTACTCAATTGGTCTATGGCTTTGTCGGTATTCTTTTTGAGGTTATACTTTTGTTTTACCCAATAAGCATTCTCCTCGTCGCCAGAATAGAGTATTTGCAAGTCGTTAGACATTCTGTCTAACACCATATTCAAGGCGTTAGCCTTGCCTTTTAGTTTATTCAAAAGTTCTTGTTGTTTCTCTATTAACTCTTGCTTGGGCTGTTCTGCTTCAACTTCTTGTTTTGGTGTCTCTTGTTGTGCAGTTTCACCTTTTGGTGTCTCTGTTTGTGGTGTTTCTGGTTGTGGTGTTTCCGCAACGCGTTGCACTTGTTGTTTGGCTTGTCTTTTTTCTGCCTCTATTTGTTGTTCTATTTGTTTTAATCTTTCCAGCGTATCTTTTGGTGAAGGTGCTTCTGGATATGGAGGATTATAGCCAACTAATTTAAAGTATTCATTAACAAGTGTCTTTGTGGTGTCTAACAATACATCATCATCAACTTCGTGATAGATACCCGTGTCTAAAAGTTCATTCAATGCATTAAGTTCTGGGTCAATAAGTCCTTTTTGATTAAGCAAATAGAAGGTATACATAAGGTCTGAAAGTTTAATCTCTAATTGAAATCTGTTAAGTTTTTCCAAGTTCAAAAAGTTCTCTGGCTTTGTGTGGGACGCTGTTTTGTATCCTCTTAACTTTGCAATTTCTTGATAGGTTATTTTAGGCTGTGGTTTTTGTTCTTCGTTTGATGTTTCTGCAACGCGTTGCAGTGGCTCTTGCTGTTCCTTTTGCTTTGCTTCAAGTTCTGCTAATTTCTGTTTTAGTGCGTCTAATCGTCTTGCCCAATTAGTTTCATTGATGTCTTTTCTTATGATTTGTCTTTTTCCGTGAACTTCTTTTAAATGCGATTGTTCTAACTTCTTTTCTATCTCTGCTATTTCTCTCTTAATTTTTTCTGGTGTCAGCGTTAATTCGTCCCAAACGTCCAAAGCAATGGCGGGCAAGAATTTATTCTTTGCTATGTATTCGGCAAGTGCCGTTTGGGACATATTCTTTTTAAGTATCTTGTTTTGCAAATCTTTAAGCATTTGCTGTTTTATAACTTCTCTATCTGTTATTCTATCAGATGGTTTGCTTACCTGTTGTTGGGGTTCATTAGACAACTCACCCCTTATTGTCACGAACCCAAAATTGCTATCATTCCACGGTATTAGGTATCTTCTCTGTTCCTCTGGTAAAGCACTTGGATTATCATATCGTTGCAGATGTATAACTTCCTTATCATCAAGGTCTAAAAGGAGTTGCTTTGCCTGTTCCTCGCTAATGTTAAATCGTTTCATTAACTCTGGGACAACGTCCCAAGTAGGAACAGAGTTGCCATAATGTTTAGCAATATCTATATCTTTTATTGTTTTAAGGACATCTTGGTCTGGAATATTTACTGCAACGCGTTGCAGTGGTTGGGTCTCCACTGGGGGTTGGACTTCGGGCTGTGCCTTTTCTGTTGGCTGTAAATATTCTTTCGCCCTTGCAATCGCATTTTTACCTTTAAAAATTTTGCTCTTTTCTCCAAATTTCTCAACCACTAATTTAGAGACATCGCCCTTATCATCTAATTGTCCTGTTATCGCACCGACGCCATCTTTTCTAACATAGAAATATGTATCATCGCTATCAACAATATCAAAGTCAGGGAATAGTTTTTGTGCCAAAGTCTTTCCTTTGTTGACTTCCTCTTGTGGTTTTACTTCTGGGGTAGGGGCTTTTGCATTATCTGTTTCATTGTAGTATTCTTTGAGCATTTTTAATGCAAATCTATCTGCTTCCTCTTCATCGTGTATTCCTATGTGATGTCCAAACTCGTGGAATATATCATACCCTGCTTCAATTTGTTTACTTCCATATTTATTAATTAACTTTTCAATGTCTGGCATTATGCTTGTGTCGTAAACAAGCCATAAATCAGGCGGGAGTTCTGTCGGCACGCCTATTCTATCGGGTTTGCCAATAGGCTGTTGCCCGACAGCCACGTGCCATTCAACATTAGGATACTTTTCATTCAAAAAGTCCATATATTTAGATATGATTTCTTTACCATCTGGCGGCACAAGATTTGGTCTGTGTTCATAAACGGTTTTGTTCCCATTACGATAAAAGGTTTTATCTATGCCTTGTGCCTCGTCCCAGATTTCTGTGCTTGCAAACAATCTATTCGGATAGAGTTTATTCCAAATCTCTTCCCATTCTTTAATTCGTGGGTCAAATATAAGTTTATCCAAATACACACGCTCAAACTCATCTCGGCTATATTTTCTTGCAATATCAAATAGCGGTTCAAGAGCCTCTTTTCCTTTTGGCTGTGTCTCAACAGGCTTAACTTCTGGTGCTGGTGTCTCAACTTTTGGAGTTTCAACAGGTTTTTCTGCTGGTCTCAATAAATTCTCTGCAATAAGGTCTTTGCTTCCTTTTAGTCTGTAAAAGGTCTTTCCATTCACTTCAAACGCTTTTTCTATCTCACCTTTTCTCACGACATTATTCTGATGGTCTGTTTCCTCTACAAGGTCTCCAATCTTAAATTGGGTTTCCTTATTGGGTGGAATTTCTGTAATCTTGAAAGGACTTTGCTTTGTTGTCGGTGGTGGCGTCGTTGGTTTTGATATGGCTTTTTCAACAATATCTGATGTTAACTTTACATTAGGAGCAGATATGTCTCCTAACTTTGCAATGTTTTCAAACAATTGCTTGGGTGTAATCGGGTTTTCTCCGAATGCCTTTATCATTTGTTCATCGCCACTCTGTATTAACGTGTTAACAGCATTGGTGATAGTGTCTGCTGCTTCCTTGAAAGTCGGCTGGTTTGGGGCGACGGGAATATCTGCATTGTATAATTGAATTGCAAATTCTGGGTGGCTTTTAAGGACACCTAAATTCTTACTAAAAGCGACCACAGCCTTTTTCAAAATGTTCGCTTTCCTTAAAACATTATATGCATTATTGATGGCTGTTGCTTTTGACGCCGCATTGGGGTCTTCTGGATGTATGTCTGGATGGTTATTATAAATTGCAAATTGATATGCTTGTTCAAGTTCATCAGGATTTGTGGGGTCAAAGTCAATCCCGTAATATTTACGAAGCGTCCTTACTGCGTCTCTGGTTGATTGTATGGTTTGTATTCCCTCGTAAACTGCTTGCAATGGTTTATATGGCAACTCGCCAATCTTTTTAAGTGTATCGCCAACTTTGTAGAGATTTGAACTCGTAACGGGAGACATTGTTTGTAATTGCGAGCCTATTTCTTGCAAAGTCCCTCCCGTCATCATAAGTTGGGCGACAAGTCCAGCGGTATCACTAATAATCTTTATTGGTGTTCTTTTCCCTGCGTAAGGGTCATAACCAAAATTCTTGATAATTGATACTGCTAAATTTTTAGCCTTATCTATTGCGTCCTGTGAAAGGATTTGAGCCTTGCCTGCTATGTTAGATTGCTGGAATTTTTTGAACGCTCTGTATTCACCTAAAACTTGTCCGCCAAACTCTGGGACTTTAATTGCCTCCTTTATGTCGTCGGCGGTGGGACGCCTTTTGTAATACTTTTGGTAATACCAATACATTGCGTCCACAAATTCATTTAAATCATCTTTGTATTGTTGCACCTCTGGTGTGCTTGTGATTTGCTTTGCATATTCATAGGCGGCGGTTCTTAACGGGCTTTTAAAATAATCCTCAATTGCTTTTCCTCTTTCAATCTCATATTGAGGGACAAAGTCATTGGGATTAGCCGCCCTTATTGATGTATTGGAAATTATAGGCTTTTGAGTTTGTGTCTTTGTTGTTGAGACTATGTTCAATGGTTTATTTGCAGGCGGCTGGAAGGGGAACAATTTTCTTTTAGCAATGTAATCTTGCAAAAGCGAAAGGGCTTGGGACTTTTGTGCTGGATACCATTGAGTTCCCATATATTACCTCCCCAAATGAGATACTTTATTATACTTGTTAAGGATAAAAGTTATAAGTCTTGTAAAACTATCTTGGTCTAATCCTGTTTCTTGCATAAACTGTTGCTCAAAGTTAGTAAGTGTGGTTTGTGCATCTTTGTCGCCTTTGCCAGCATTATCCAACGTAGTGTAATACCAATCTGCAAACTTTTCTAATGAGCCAGCAGTTGCACCTATGGCTTTTAAGGCGTTTAGTTCTGGGAATGAACTTTCTGTGTTAACATAATTTAAAAACTCTAATGCCCCCTCGTCTCCAAAATTGTCTAATAGACCATTGAAGGACGTTAAGAAGTTATATCTGTTGTTTGGTTCTAATGATTTAAGAAATTTCTGAATTGATACTAATTTTTTCACATCATCATCTGTAAGGGCGATAGCCTTACCATCTTTGTCTTTTATCGGCTCTCCCGTATCAAGGTCTATTAACACTTTTTCTGATATCATTGTGTCTAATAGGTCTGGTCTCATTGTAATGTAAGATTTGTATCTTGCTATCCAAGTAGGAACATTCGTTACAGCAGAGTTGGCTGTTGCTTTTGCTTCTAATTGTTGTTCTTTAAGCCCCATCTCTGTTGCAAACTTTTCTTTGTCCCACAAGAAGGTCTGTTTAAACTTTTCCTCATCAAAACCTAATTTAGCCCAAAATTCCTCTGTGTCTCTGAAAAAGGACATAACCGATTGCTGATACTTCATATATGCAAGGTCAAGGTCTTCCTGTTTCCACTTGTCTTCATACTGAAGTCTTAACATAGGAATATAAATCTTTTCCATATAATCCATAGCGTCTTTCTGGCTCTGTATCTCTTGTTGCCTTCTATATAATTCATTTTCAAGTGGAAGGTTTGCCTTATCTACTTCTATCTGTGCGTCCAAAAGAGCCTTTTCCTGTTTAATAGCGTCAATCTTATCTTTATCTTTTTCAATCAATTGTAGTTTATCTAATGCCTCTCTTGCCGCTAATTCATTACTCAATTGAGCTTCTGACATCTTTGTATTCGCCGTTAAGATTGCAATTTGGGCGTCTATTTGAGCCTTATATTGAAGGACTTGCATATGAACCTTGTTTTTCTCTGATACACCTTGTGCCTCTATCTGGTTCATTGCTCTTGTGGTTAAGCCCGAAAAGTATATACCTCTCGCCGCCATCTCCTCTTTTGATTTAGATTTTGCCGCCTCAACATTCTTATCAATCTCCTCATATGCCGTCTTTTCATATTCATCATAAGCCCCTTTGGTTGCGGCGATTGCAGAGGTTGCCTCCGAGAGTGCCTTTTCCATCGTTTGTATTGACTGGTCTATTAGTCCTTTATATGTCTCGTGTATTTGATTTAACAAATCATTTTCACCGCTTTGAATTTCTTGTATCAATTGGTCATAAGTTTTATTCATAACACCAGCCTGATTTATTTTCTCTTGTAGTTGTATTTCGGGTATTGTCATTTTTGTAAGGTCTTGTTTATTCTCCTCGCTCGTTGTTCCTGTTGTTCCCGTTGTTCCAATGTCAAGTCCTAAATCTTTTGCAAAAGGTGCGAGAGCCTTTTCTATGTCAGATTGACTTACATAAGTCGTCCCGTTATACAGGCTTCCTATTTGTTGTGGTGTTCCCAACTTATAAGTTTTATCTCCGACCTTTAATATAACCTGATTGCTATCTTTGTCCCAATCAACGGTTGCTCCTGTAATTCCTTTGCTCTCTAAATATTTAGGCAAAGCTTCTCTAACTGGGTCTTTTTGTCTCTTAATCCCATTCATACTCATCGCGGTATCAATGTAATTCGGATTTGTATACCAAGTCCCGTTAATAATTTGCCCCTCGTCAGAACTTCTTGGCTTACCGAGATTAAATTCTTTATCGCCCGTTTTGATTGTCAAGCCTTTTGTGTTATCCCACACAAAAGCGTCGTCGGGTAAGCCATAGACATCTTTTAAGAAATTCCTAATTGGGACTGTTCCCGCTGGTGCTGGCACGCTTGATTGATTAGATTGTCCTGTTTGCGTAATATTCCCTGTCGCCGTCTTTCCATAAGTAGGAACAGAGACCCCCTGTTGTTGTGTCATCTGTGTGGGTTGTGTTGTTTGTGCTGTCTGTGTCGTATTAGATGTGAATAGGCTTGGCATTATACGTTTAAGTGGGCTTGTATCAATACCCATAGATTGTAAGGTTTGGAGCGCCTTTTGCTCTGGCGTAATATCTGTATCGGGTGTAAGTCCCAGATTTTGTATTCCTTTTTCATAACTTGTATACTTTCCAACTATGGGGTCGTGGTCTGGGTCTTTAATAACTCCCTCGTCCACAAGCCTTTTTCTTGTCTCATCTGCAAGTTGCGTGACATATGGCTTAACTTCTTTTGGCATTTGGTCGTAAATACTTTTGAGCCATAGAATGAACTTAATTAGATAATTTGTGTTTGCCACGGCTCACCTCCTAAATTGTCTTTTCAATGATAATTCTGTTTCTTGTGTTTATCTTTCTGTTGTGTGTGTAGTAATCCTGCTGTGCCTTTAAGAAAAGTGCAAGTTCGTATTGAGCGGCTGATAGGTTTTCGTCCTTCATATACGCAATACCGAGGACATAATGTTTAATAGCATTTTCATACATAGGTGGAATATCTACCGTGTCCGTTGCATTCTGAACCATAGATGGCACGCTATATCCATACGCATAAAGAGTGCCATCTTTTTCAAACGGGTCATTGAAATAAAGTGTATTTGCAAATATCTCATAATCATCGGCGTCAATCAAATCTCTGGTTGTTCCGTCGTCAAATTCAATCTTTAAGAACCTGATAATATTTGTATCAAAAGGCACTTCTTGGTCGCCTTTTTGGACAGGATACTCCCACACGGTCTCGACGCCTTTTCTTTTGTAAAACTCTTTTAACCCGTCGTTAATCCAAGTCATTATCTCGCTATCAGTTAAGTAGCCATTAACGGGAGAGATTATAATGCTTCTCACATAATTTATAACATCTTGGGCTGTCATTTATTCTTCACCTCCTATGTATAGGATATAGTGCGTGTAACGCCATTTTCGTCCTTAAAATATAGGTTGCCACCGCTATACCAAAAACTGCCACCAAGCCCGCTTGGGCTATAAAATTGTATACCATATGATGATGTAAAACTGATAGTTCCATTAGATTGTATTCCATAAGCGGCATATAGAGAACCGTTTATTGACATACCAACCGTCACTGTTAAACTTCCTCCATCGCCATAAATACCACTACTTATTCCGCCAAAATAGATTGGTTGGTTTGCTGACATATATAACGCT
>Ga0334722_10005819_pt1 | contig 12341 bp, 8 predicted proteins | sample C3_bottom_MG_FD_207210 | JGI IMG/M metagenome (GOLD analysis project Ga0334722, IMG submission 207210) | Sediment microbial communities from Yellowstone Lake, YNP, Wyoming, USA - C3_bottom | ecosystem: Environmental > Aquatic > Freshwater > Lake > Sediment | place: USA: Wyoming | collected...
CGACCAGATCTTTTTGCCTGCACGCATGCACAACTTTTTTTAAAGAGTCGCGACTGACATTCGACTCAGGAAAAACAACTTGTATGTGATACTTGATGAGGTGGTCGATGACCGCCTGAATATCTGCAGTGCTCAACTGCCCCTCTGGGGCCAGCCCCTCTGGGGCATCGCAGCGCTTTTGCCACTCTGCCGGGGTCGTTTCGTCGGGAGTGGCAAGGTAGGCCCGAGTAAAATAATTGAAGGCGTCGTGACTTGTCACAAGGTAACGTTTTTCTTGCGGGATGCTCTTGAGGCTGCGCTCAACCTCAAAATGCGCCTGCATCATCTTTTCGCGCACACCCTCTGCATTCTTGCGGTACTCCTCTCTTCCCGCCTCATCAATTGCAGAGAGGGTCTCAACGATCGGATCGATGATTTTGCTCCACAGCGCAATATCCATCCAAATGTGGGGATCGATCTGCTTATCCACATACAAGATGAGATCGGGATAGTTTTCCAAGACGCTGTCTCCCACCCCTACTGCATGCGGATGGTGCTTGAGTTGGTAGCGCAAACTGGCCCCATGCTCCAGCCCCAACCCACTAAAAAAAATCACCTGCGCAAGGGCGAGCTTTTCATCATCCCCCTTCACGAGCTCATAGCTATGAGGATCGATCTCCCCAGTAATTAGGGCGATATGATCGATCCTGTCGCCCCCAATCTGGGCGACGATGTCATCGACCATACTGGTTGTCGAGAGCACTTTGACCTTCCCGCTGCCGTGCGCCCAGACTTCAACTGCAGAGGGCGCTCGCGAGGAAGAAGAGGAGCAGCCTATCAGCACCGCGCACAAAAGGAGGATGAAGAGGGAATAGAGTGGGAGGTAGTTTTTCATTTTTCGAAGTCTACCAATTCAGCGTTCAATAGTAAACCATTGAACTTGCTCGGCGTGACAAAGAAAAGTTTTTTCAACTAATTTTTTAACAATCCAATAAGTCGAGTTAATTTATTTCTCCCTGGGAAGGAGAAAAATAATCGGGATCGAGCAGAAAGAAGATTGCAAATAAAACCGGGATAAGTTAAATCAACTAACAACATAAATGCTAATGGCTATTTTCCAACCTGAAAAGGCCATTTGCATGGATACAGTTAACAATCCTAATGAACCCAATGAATGAGGAGACAATGGAACCAAAAACAAAAAATTTACGCGAAATCGAAGATGTCATTGCAAAAGCGATCAAGAAGGTAAATGGCAGAAAAGAGAACGACCTCTGCAAATATCTTCCTATGACAAGCGGCGGTTATATGCACCATTTTACGCTGCGTAAAATGAAAAATAAAAACCCTCCTGAACTAGGCGTGTTAATTGAAAAGTTTATTATTAACAATGAGAAGCCTACTATCGTAGCTCCTAAACAAAGGGCTGCGCGCGGATCTCGCAAACGCAGAGACCAGCTCACCTTTACCCGCAATCAATTAGAAAGAATGCTCAATATCGCCCGCCTTGCAGGAGATAAAGAGATGGTTTCTATCCTAGCTCCAAAAAAATCTTTGGCGACATGCAAAAGAGAGCTGATCTCCTCCATCCGCCATGGCAAAGTGGAGCCAGACCTTTGGAATGGGTATGTGGAGTCTTTAAATGCTTTTCAACAATTGAATAGCTCCTCCTTAAACGACATGCTGGCAGCTTTGGCCAACCAGAAATAACCCCACATTTCCCCTATTAACCACCTTCGATTCCAAACACGTATTCGAAGGTGGTTTTTTCTTGTCCATTTCTCCCCAAAAATGCTATGCTTCTAGTACTTGAAAAACTTTTTTTTGAGAAACACTCCTGAATTGGAAGGATTAAAACATGGCAACAAAGTCAGACACGTCCAGCGAATCTGTGTTTACAGGGCTTCGCGGCATATTTTGGCCCGTGCACGGGTTCGAGTTGAAAAAGTTCCTGCCCATGGGCATCATGATGATGTGTATTTTATTCAATTACACCATCTTACGAGACACTAAAGACACCTTGATGGTCAACGCGCCAGGCGGTGGAGCAGAATGTCTATCATTCTTAAAACTCTACGGCGTCACTCCTGCGGCTATTCTCTTTATGATCCTATTCATAAAACTAGCCAACGTCATGTCAAAGGAGCGCCTTTTCTACGCAATCCTAACGCCATTTCTTGTCTTCTTTGGGGTCTTTGCCTTCCTCATTTACCCAAACAAAGAAGCGCTCCACATGAGCATGAGCTCCATACAAACAGCGCAAGCCTCACTCCCCAACCTACATTGGCTCATCCCTGTAGTGGGCAACTGGAGCTTTAGTATCTTTTACATCCTTTCAGAACTGTGGGGAAGCGTCGTCCTCTCCATGCTGTTTTGGCAGTTTGCAAACGAGATCACTAAAGTGACGGAAGCCAAACGCTTCTACGGCCTCTTTGGCATGATTGGAAACGTCGGACTTCTCCTCTCTGGTCAGATCATTATGCTCACCGCAAAATATGCGAAGGGCCTGCCTAAAAACATCGACTCCTTCGGCGAGAACCTGAAGCTATTAATGACCTGTGTCGTGGTTGCTGGAGTCGTTGCGATTGCCACTTATCGCTGGATGAATAAAAATGTTTTGACAGACCCAAACCTCTACCAACCGGGCCAAGGGAAAAAGAAAGAGAAAGCCAAACTTTCTGTTGTCGAAAGCTTCAAGTACATCTTAAAAAATCCCTACCTGGGACTCATTGCTGTGCTCGTTCTCTCTTACGGCATCGCGATCAACCTTGTTGAAGGGGTATGGAAAGGTCAAATCAAAATTGCCTTCCCCGATATGAACGACTACAACATGTTCATGGGTCAATTCTCCACATGGACAGGTGCCATTACAATTCTTTTGATGATCGTTGGAAACAACATCTTGAGAAAGATGAGCTGGACAAAAGCAGCTATTTTGACACCCGTGATGGTTCTTGTCACATCCAGTATCTTCTTCTTCGTCGTTTGGAACGGCACAAAGAGCACGCCTTTTGCTCCTCTCATGGGAACAACTGTTGTCCTCGTTGCCGTCATCGTCGGCCAGATCCAAAACGTCTTGTCTAAAGGGACTAAATACTCTCTTTTTGACTCGACAAAACAGATGGCCTACATCCCTCTTGATCCAGAAGCGAAAGTCAAAGGACAAGGGGCTGTGGAAGTCATTGGAGGAAGAGCGGGCAAATCGGGCGGCGCCTTTATCCAGTCCACCCTCCTTGCCGTCATCGGTGGAAGCGTCTCGCTTGCTAGCTTGACCTTCATCCTTGGACCTATGGTGCTCATCATCTGCGGTATTTGGGCCTTCTCAGTGCTCGGCTTAGGGCGCAAATTCGCCGCTCTAACAGAAGGGAAAGAGGCTGCAAAAGCTGCCGCTTCTGCCCCTGCTGCTGCAACAGAAGCCACCAGTGAAGCAGTGACCAGCACTCCAAAATCTGGAAACTAAATAGTTCAGAGATAAACAAAAAGGCCAGGCGGGGAATTCCCCGCCTGGCCTTTTTATTTTTAGACCTTAGCGTATTTTAAACCTTAGCGTAATGCATGATGTAGCTTTGCTTCATAGCTGCATGCGCCGCCCCAACAGCCACTTCATAGACCGTCGTATCGTCGCAACACCACCATGTGCTCCCTACCTTGATATAAGCAACATAGTGCCCTCCTTCCCCATCAGAACCCGTGTGGAGCACAAAGGCGTCGCATTGATAGGTTGCATTTTCCCCCGAGCGCACAAAGCGGCTTGGGAACTGAAACCTCTCAGGAGTCTCAATATTCTCTACAATCTTACCTGAAACAGAATCTTGAACATAAAAGCGCTTGAAGTGGAGCAGTAGATCACTTGGGGCCTGTGGAAAAAAGAATTGTCGCCGCTGGCCCGTGTCGGTTGTCTCCTCAAAAGAACTGCTCAGAAGCGTATCAAAACCAGGAATAGGGACCCCCCTATCAAGGCCAATTTGAATCATCGACCGGCTCTCAGGAGCTGAAACGGCGCCGTTAAGAAGGCTTTCCAATTGATAAAGGGCACGCGGATCTGATAATAAATATTCAAAAGTACATGCACCGTCTTGTTGGACATGTCCCGGACTGATTTCTTGAGGCAGCCCCCGATGCAGCATCTGGCGGATCTGGTGGGTCTCAATATTAGGGGAGACCCTCTGGCACCCTGCGCGCGCAGCGGCATAGGAATCCAAAAATTGAGCCAGCTCAGGACTCTGGCGCAGGCGCTGCTGGAATGCAGGCACATGGGCCAGCACCTGCAAACCGGCATTCAACCAGCAGTTATTGCCACTATTTCTTAAACCCACAGGCTGACCAGGTACAAAAGGGCGCAGCATGGGTATGAAGGGGTCCATTTTCTGAGACTTGTCCACACACAGCGTTCCAAGCACTGCCAAGGCCACAGTCAGCCCCAAGCCGCACAGCGCCACTAGTCCCATAGACATCGTCGCAACAGCCACCCCTGCAACAGAGGCAACAGCAGCTGCTTGCAACACCCTGCCCACAATCAACAGGGCATACATCTTAGTATCCGTGCTGCAGCACCCACGCCTTGCCCAGCGGACAACGCGAGGAGGTGTTGCAACAGGGTTGGAAGGAGTGGCAGCTGGGATTGTACTCATATCAAAAAATTCCTCAACATTTTGACAAACAGTATACCACATTCCCGTTTTTCATGAGGCCGCATAAATTAAAAAATACATAATATAAACTTTTGATTCCTTGTCAACAACTCCCATCCCACTTATACTCCGCAGTTAGAACTACATAGAGCACGCAAATAAATGTTTAAATACGACAGACGCTTCATCCGCAACTTCTCCATCATTGCCCACATCGACCACGGCAAATCGACAATTGCCGACCGCCTCCTAGAACTGACACACACCATTGCCACGCGCGATATGCAAGAGCAAGTTCTAGATGCGATGGATCTTGAGCGCGAGCGCGGCATTACGATCAAAGCGCACCCTGTCACGATGTACTATGTAGCGGGCGATGGGAATCACTATCAAATCAACTTCATCGACACACCGGGCCATGTCGACTTCACATACGAGGTCTCCCGCTCCCTTGCTGCATGCGAGGGCGCTTTGCTCGTTGTTGATGCCGTGCAGGGCGTGCAGGCACAAAGTTTGGCAAATGTCCATCTTGCCCTCGATCGCGGCCTAGAAATCCTCCCTGTGATCAATAAAATCGACCTCCCCTCTGCCGACGTCGAGAGTGTCAAGCAGCAGATCGAAGATGTCATTGGTCTAGATACCTCCCAAACAATCCTCTGCTCGGCAAAGACAGGAATCGGCATCCAAGCGATCCTCGAGCAAATCCTCCTCACCGTGCCTCCCCCTGCAGATCCACAAGACGACAGCCTCCGCGCACTTGTCTTTGACTCCCATTACGACCCCTATCGAGGCGTCATGGTTTATGTGCGCATCATCAGCGGAGAGATCAGCAAAAAGACACTGATCCAAATGATGGCAACAGGCAAGCAGTTCGAAGTCCTAGAAGTGGGCATTTTTTCCCCTGCAGAAAAGCCTGTCGATGTGCTGCGCCCAGGAGAGGTGGGGTATCTCTTGGCCAACATTAAAATCACAGCGGATGTCAAAATCGGCGACACGATCACCTCCGTCAAAAAACCCGCCTCAGAGCCGCTCCCAGGATTTCGCACCATCTCCCCAGTTGTCTATGCAGGGATCTATCCCGTCGACTCCTCCGATTTTGAAATGCTCCGCGATGCCCTTGTCAAATTGCAACTCAACGACTCTGCCCTACATGTTGAGCAAGAGAGCAGCATGGCTCTAGGTTTTGGTTTTCGCTGCGGCTTTTTAGGCCTTCTCCACCTGGAGATTGTCTTCGAGCGCCTGCAAAGAGAATTTAATCTCGATATCATCACAACAGCCCCCAGCGTCGTCTATAAAATCACCTTCACAGATGGCGCCACTAAAAACTTCGACAACGTCGCCCACTACCCAGATCCCACACTCATCGAGTACACCGAAGAGCCTTGGGTCAAGTGCCACATCATGGTCCCCGCAGAGTATCTAGGCGCCATCATGAGCCTCGGGATGGAAAAAAGAGGCGAGCTCACCAAAACAGAGACGATGGATGCCAAACGCCTCCTCCTCACCTACCGCTTCCCTCTCAACGAAATCATCACCGATTTCAACGACAAGCTCAAATCTGTCACCCGCGGCTACGGATCGTTCGACTATGAGTTTGATAAGTATGAGATCGGCGACATCGTCAAGCTAGAGATCCGTGTCAACGAAGAGCCCGTCGACGCCTTTTCCTGCCTCGTCCACCGCACCAAGGCAGAGGGGCGCGGAAGAGCGATCTGCAAAAAGCTCATCGACGTCATCCCAATGCAGCAATTCAAAGTGCCCGTCCAAGCAGCCATCGGCGGCAAAGTGATCGCCCGCGAAACCATCCGCGCCATCACCAAAAACGTGACTGCCAAATGCTACGGCGGCGACATCACGCGCAAACGCAAGCTCTGGGAAAAGCAAAAAGAGGGCAAAAAAAAGATGAAGGAGATCGGCAAAGTCAACATCCCCCAATCCGCCTTCATGGAAGTGCTCAAGGCCAGCGAGTAACCTCGACTTTGTACATGTTTGGCCTGCATGCCTCGAAATATTTGCGCTCGAAGACATTCAATTACACAGGAAGGGGTTAACACCCCCTTCCTGTGTAATTGAATGTCTAGTTCGGCCGGAGGCCGAGAACGCTCGAGCGTAAATAGACGAGGCAGGTGGGTCAAAAAATGTGCAAAGTCGAGGTAACCCCCTATTGTATACCCCCCACCCTACGCATTGTAGGAGGTGGAGGTGATGTTGCCGCCGGTGCCTGTCCAGTTGGTGTGGAAGAACTTGCCTCTGGGTTGGTCGGTGCGCTCGTAGGTGTGGGCGCCGAAGAAATCGCGCTGGGCCTGGATCAGGTTGGCGGGGAGCGCGCCTGAGCGGTAGCCGTCGAAGAAGGAGAGGCTGGTGCTGAAGCAGGGAACTGGGACGCCCAGCTCTGCTGCCTTGGAGACGACTCTGCGCCAGGCGCTTTCTGCTCCGGTGATCTCTTTGCGAAAGAAGTCGTCAAAGAGGAGGTTGGCAAGGTCTTTTTTCCTGTCGTAGGCCTTTTTGATGTCGTTGAGGAAGCGGCTGCGGATGATGCACCCTTCGCGCCAGATGAGTGCAATGGCGCCGTAGTCAAGGTTCCACTTCATCTCATTTGCAGCAGCGCGCATCAACATGAAGCCTTGCGCATAGCTGATGATCTTGGAGGCGTAGAGCGCTAGGCGGATATCTTCGATGAACTGCTTTTTGTCCTGGGTGAACTTGACGGCAGGGGCGGGGAAGAGTTTTTCCGCAAGCAGGCGCTCCTCTTTGAGGGAAGAGAGGCATCGTGCAAAGACCGATTCAGCAATGAGTGTCACGGGGATACCGAGGTCAAGGGCGCTGATACCCGTCCATTTGCCCGTTCCCTTTTGTCCTGCAACGTCGAGAATTTTATCCAGCAGTGGCTTGCCGTCTGTGTCGCGGTGGGTGAAAATCGTGGCTGTGATCTCGATCAGAAAGCTATTGAGAGCCCCTTTGTTCCACTCGTTAAAGATGGCGTGCATTTCATCGGTGCTTAATCCCAAGACGTTTTTGAGCAAGAAGTAGGCTTCTGCAATGAGCTGCATGTCACCATACTCAATTCCGTTGTGCACCATTTTGACATAGTGCCCAGCTCCTCCCTCACCGATCCATTCACAGCAGGGAAGGCCATCTTCCTTGGCTTTTGCGGAGATCCCTTGGAAGATTGGTTTGACGGCACTCCATGCGTCGGGGTTGCCGCCCGGCATGATCGACGGGCCGTGGCGCGCACCCTCCTCTCCGCCCGATATTCCTGTGCCGAGAAATAAGATCCCCTTTTCCTGCAGCGCTTTCACCCGGCGCTGGGTGTCGGGGTAGTGGCTATTGCCTCCATCGATGATGATGTCCCCTTTTTCTAGGAAAGGCAGACTCTCCTGGATCAGGTCGTCCACGGGCGATCCAGCTTTCACCATGAACATCACTTTGCGAGGGCGTTTGAGAGAGGCAAAAAATTCTTTTAGATTGTGCGAGCCGATGACGCGGCTATTTTTTGCAGGACCTGCCAAAAACTCATCCACTTTTGCCACAGTGCGGTTGAAGACAGCCACGGTAAACCCATGGTCGTTCATATTTAACACAAGATTCTGCCCCATCACGGCCAGTCCAATTAATCCAATGTCTGCTTGCGTCATCCCTGTCCTCCAAAAAAAAATACGGTATTTACTTAAAGGGAGGTATATCCCTAAAATGCTTGCATATCAACTGTTCTCGTAGCTCAGGTGGATAGAGCGGTCGCCTCCTAAGCGACAGGTCGCGCGTTCAACTCGCGCCGAGAACGATCTTCCTCGACGTGTCACATTCTCATGTATTTGTCGATTCCCTGTGCCACTCCAACGGCGAGCCTATCCAGGTAGGCTTTGTCGCGCAGGCGCGCCCTCTCCTCTTGATGCGTGATGAATCCCCCTTCAACAAGAACAGCTGGCATCTGCGTCTCACGAATCACATGGAAATTCCCCTGTTTTACGCCTCGCGAGACAGCCTCTGTTTGGTGTAAAACCTTGGATAATATGCAGTGCGCAAGCCGTTTAGATGCGCGCGTGCGCCACACCTCTTTAGAATCAAAGTAAAAAATTTCTATCCCCTGCGCCTCAGTGCTGGGGGCAGAATTGAAGTGCACACTGACAAAAAGGGAGCCCTTGGTCTTATTGGCCATAGAAACGCGCCGCTGTGGGGGCAAAGCGGTGTCGCGGCTGCGCGTCATGATCACGCGATAACCCAGCTCCTCTAAGTGTTTTCTTATTAGGAGTGCTGTGGTCAGCGTCAGCCTTTTTTCCATGCACGTGTTGACCTTGGCCCCTTCATCTGTCCCCCCGTGACCTGCATCGAGAATGATGACAGGTTTTAAGGTGCCAGCTGCCATGTCAAAGCTGGTCTCATAGCTGCCCTGCACACCATGTTTGATCGCTGAACAGAGGGATACGCACGCAAAGAGACAAAAAATAAAAGTTAACGCGCGCAAATAGCGCATGATATTTTCTACCAGAGTTAAACCTCGACTTTAATCAGCAGCCACAAATTTTGCAATTACTGATTTGTGTCGGGTGCAGAGATGATGCGTTCCCACACTAGTTGACCACTTGCCGCCTCGATGCAGGTGAGAAAGCAGGCAAGGTTGTTGCGCGCCTTGGAAAACACAAGCAACTGCTCCCCTTGCATTTTCCACGAGGTGATCTCTGAATTGAAGGGCACCTCCCACACGAGTTCTCCAGAGTAATTATACGTCGTAAAAAAAGTCACATTTTCAAAAGTAGAAACCGTATGGATATGTTCCACATCTAAATGTAAGGGATCTGCTTTAAGAGTAGAAAACACCCACACACTCAATAACAACGCTCTCAGTTTCATTCCTCTCCTTGGCAAGCGGCTGCAGCCACTATGCGGTCATCAAAATCAATGGTCTGGTGTGCAAAAATCTGGTAGGTCTCATGCCCTTTGCCAGCAATGAGCAGAGTGTCTCCCGGCTGAGCCATTTGAACGGCATGCCAAATAGCCTCTTTTCTGTCCGCAATGACATGAGCTCTATTCGGGTCTTTAAATCCCGAGAGGATCTGGCGGATGATCTCCTCTGGCTGCTCGCTGCGCGGATTGTCGGAGGTCACAATCACGCAATCTGACAGGGCTTCTGCAATCTCTCCCATGAGGGGGCGCTTGCCCCGGTCGCGATCACCCCCACAACCAAATACCGCAAAGAGCTTGCCTTGCCCTGTCTCTTTCAAGGCAGAAAGCACGCCATGAAGCGCATCTGGCTTGTGCGCGTGGTCGACAAGAATCCTGAGTCCCCTATCGTTGGGAACGCTCTCGAGTCTACCGGGCACTCTAGAAAAGGTTGTAAGGGCAGCTGCGATCTCTTGCAATGCAAATCCCCGCGCAAGGCCTGCGCCTGCTGCTGCAAGTAGGTTATAGACATTGAATCGTCCGATGAGAGGAGAGTGAAAACGGCATGTTTGCTGCAAGAAGGTAGCGTCAAATTCGATACCAGAGGCGCTCAGAGAGAGGTTAGAGGCTTTTAGGTCACAGGGCTCCTCGATACCAAAGCGCAAAACACGCGCTTTGCAATCTGCAACCATTTGCGCAGAGTAGGGGGAATCTGCATTGATGATGGCTGTCTTTATCCACTGCTTTTTCACCGCTTCGTGGGGAGGTTTCAAGTTGGAAAAGAGCGTGGCTTTCCAACTGGCATACTCTTGCATCGTCTGGTGGTAATCCAGGTGCTCGCGCGATAGATTGGTAAAGATTGCCAGGTCAAATTCGATGAGGTCCACTCTGCCCTGCGCCAGGCCGTGGGAGGAGACCTCCATGGCACACGCTGTGCACCCAAAGGCCTGCATCTCCTGGAAAAGCTTGGAATTGGTGAGGATGTCGGAGGTGGTAAGCGACGAGGCAGTGCGCTCGGGGCCGACCACCCACTCCACTCCCCCAATGAGTCCACACTTTTGCTGCAGCGTTTCAAAGAGGTGGGCTGTGAGATAAGAGGTGGTTGTCTTGCCACTTGTCCCTGTGATGCCAATGAGAAACAACTGGTCGCTCGCATGGCCGTAAAAGGCTTTGGCCATGTGGGCTTCTGCGGAGATGTCATGTGGGTGAATGATTTGTGTGATTAGGGGGAAGAGGGGGTTATAGAGGGGGGTTAAGAGGGCAACTGCACCTGCTTGGACAGATTCTGGAATGTATTGCACCCCTTTTTTAACAATGAAGAGGTGACCTGGGGCGACATGCCTCGAGTCTGAGGTGATCCCTGTGATCTGCACTTCTTGAGGACCCTTGACCACCCAAGAAGAAGAGGAGGGGCAGCTCTTGAGGAGATGGCTGAGTTTCATCATCACCCGTTCCATTGTTTATAGAGCTCTTTGAGTTGCTTGGTTTCCTTCATCCAATCTGCCTTAGTCTCATCGCGGCGCGGATCGCCCACAGGGTAGCCGTAGGGGTCATCAGGTTCTACGCCAAGGTATTGTAGCGTGCGCAGGCCAATCTCAGCAAATGCGGGCGCGCAACAGTTGCCCCCATGCTGGTTCTTTCCGATGCCAGGGATATATTTAAACTCTGGCTCATCGATTGCAATCAAGAGGACAAAGCGCGCCTGTTTGGCAGGAGCAAATCCGATAAAGGTCGAGATGTGGTCCTTTTTGGAATAGGTCCCCCCCACAATCTTTTCTGAAGTCGCTGTCTTTCCCGCCTCTGTATAGCCGTGGATATCCCCTTTGGTCGCCGTTCCTCCAGGTTTAGTCACTGCCTTCATCGCATGGACCACTTCCTCCACGATGTCTGGATCCAGCAGCAAACGGGGAGTTTTTATCCTATCGCAGGAGGTGTTGTCAAGAATGACCTCCTCGGCGCCCTCTCTCTTTTGCCGCACAATTTTGCGCACTAAAGTAGGTTTAACATCAAACCCCCCATTTGCAATCACAGCATAGCTGCGCAGCATCTGCACACTGCTGACGAGGATATTGTGCCCAAAGGAGAGGGAGAACGCAGTCGGCGTCGACCACTCAGGTCTGCCGTTGGGATGCAATTTTCCAGGAGTGGGCAGCACGCCCGGACTCTCTGAAGGAAGCTCAATCCCCGTCTTTACCCCAAATCCAAAGACCTCCTGCAACGCGCTCCGGTACCACTTCTCTCCTAAAGTGTCCACAATGCGCTGCACCATGCGCGCCATGTAGATGTTGGAGGATTTTTGCAGGGCCAAGTACATGTTGAGATGCCCATGCGTCTTGGTGTCGTGGATCGGCTTGGAGCGCCCCGGGAAAGAGCCATTGGCTGTTGCCACCTTTTCATGGGGATTAAAAAGGGGAGCTTTACCCCGTTTTTTAAGCTCCTTGTTGGCCAAAAGAGAGAGCGCAAGGGTCAGCGGTTTCATGGTGGAGCCCGGCTCGTAAGGGTCGGTCAGCGCCTTGACTTTAGTCTCTTCCTGCAGCTTGGGATCGTTGAAGTAAGCGCGGTAATTTTGCGGCTCGAAATAGGGGTACTGGGCAAGCGCCCAAATCTCCCCTGTTTTCGGATCCATCAAAACGGCCCAGCCCCCTTTGGCATTGGATCTCTTGACCGCCTTAGCAATCTCCTCTTCCGCAATAGCCTGGAGGTAATGGTTGATTGTCAGGTAAACATCGGCACCATCTTCAGGATAGGACAAAATTTCACCCGTTTCCATCGGATGGCGCGGAGAGCGCAGGATGCGCCGCTTCCCCTCTTTGCCCTGCAGAACCTTGTCAAAAATGGACTCCAAGCCCCCCG
>Ga0334722_10005820_pt1 | contig 12341 bp, 13 predicted proteins | sample C3_bottom_MG_FD_207210 | JGI IMG/M metagenome (GOLD analysis project Ga0334722, IMG submission 207210) | Sediment microbial communities from Yellowstone Lake, YNP, Wyoming, USA - C3_bottom | ecosystem: Environmental > Aquatic > Freshwater > Lake > Sediment | place: USA: Wyoming | collected...
TTACTATACGCCGAAGTTCATTGTCGATTACATCGTCAAGAACACGGTGGGCAAAATCATCGAGGGCAAGACGCCGAAGCAGATTGAGAAGATAAAGATACTCGACCCGGCCTGCGGTTCGGGCTCGTTTCTGCTGGGCGCATATCAATACCTCATCGACTATCATATTCGCTACTACCGAGAACACCCCAAAGACGCTCAGACCCTGTTTCTGGATATCTACACTAAGGTGAACCCCGATGACCTGGCTCTGCCGCTTCACGAAAAGGCGAAGATTCTAAGGAACAATCTATTCGGCGTGGACATCGACGCCCAAGCAGTTGAGGTAACGATGATGAGTCTTTACCTCAAGGCGCTTGAAGGCGAACGCGGCATGCTGCCGAGAAAGCAGCATCTTCTCCCGGCAATGGGGAATAACATCAAGTGCGGCAATAGCCTGATCGGGTATGACATCTTCGATGCTCCCTCCCCGCACCCCTCCCACAAGGGGAGGGGCAAAGCTTCAACTTCACTTTCCTTGCATCTAAAACCATCCTCTCCCTTGGTGGGAGAGGACAGAGGTGAGGGGGAGGCATCGAAGTGGGGCTGGACAGATGAAGACAAAGCCCGAATCAACCCGTTCGACTGGACATCCAAGACCGCCGGATTCGGCGAGATCATCGAGAACGGCGGCTTCGACGCGGTCATCGGTAATCCGCCGTATGTAAGGCAGGAGCTGCTCGGCGATTTCAAGGATTACTTCCAGCAGCATTACGAGGTTTATCACGGGACCGCCGATCTCTATGCCTACTTCATCGAAAAGGGCGTTTCGCTGCTCAAGAAAGACGGCCTCTTCAGCTATATTGTCGCCAATAAATGGATGCGGGCCAATTACGGGGAGTCGCTCCGGCGTTGGATGAAGAAGCAACGTATTGAAGAGATCACGGATTTCGGCCCTCTCCCGGTTTTCGAGGGCGCTACGACATATACATGCATTATCAGGATTCGGAAGGCAGCTGCAGCACCGCGATTTAGAGTTGTCCAGGTTTCGTCGCTGAAATTTGATAATCTTGATAGCTATGCCGCGGACATTGCTTATTCCGTCAATAAGACTGCTCTCTCCGACAAGGGCTGGTCGTTAGTTAACGAGCAGTCGCAAGCCCTTCTTGACAAATTGCGGAATTCAGGAAAGCCATTGGGCGCATATGTGAACGAGAAAATCTATTATGGCATTAAAACAGGCCTTAATGAAGCTTTCGTGATTGATGATGAAACAAAAAAGCGACTCATTAAAGAAGACCGCAAGTATGCGGAATTGATAAAGCCCTTTTTAGCTGGCAAGGATATCCAGCGTTATCAACTGCCTGAAACGACGAGTCATCTAATATTTATGCCGAAAGGATGGACGCGGTCACATTACGGCAAAAGCCGCAATGCATGGAGTTGGCTTAAAGAAAATTATCCTGCTATCGCAAGCCACTTGCACCCTTTCTCAGCAAAAGCTGAAAAACGAAGTGATCAGGGTGATTATTGGTGGGAGCTTCGTGCCTGCGATTATTATGCAGAATTTGAAAAGCCTAAAATTCTCTGGCCAGGGATTAGCTCAGAAGTTACAGCTTTTGCTATTGACGAGAACGGCTATTATGGCAATGATAACAACCAGCTGATTATTTCGGAAGATCGTTATTTGCTCGGCCTTCTCAATTCGCGATTGATGCGGTTTGTTCTTCAACACGTTTGCGATAAAGTTCAGGGCGGCTTTTACAGGCTTAAGATTATATATATCGAACAGCTTCCCATTCGCACCATCGACTTTAAAAAACCATCTGAAAAAGCCAACCACGACAAGCTTGTCTTACTCGTTGATCGCATGCTTGACCTCCACAAAAAGAAATCCCCTCTTCCTCCGTCCGCTGAACGCGAAAAGATTGAGCGCGAGATCGCGGTGACAGATGAGAAAATCGATGAGATTGTTTATGGGTTGTATGGGATAACGGATGACGAGAGGAAAATAGTTGAGTAAGTGAATGGTTTGTGGTTTTGAGGAATGTAGGATATGGCTCGCTTTATAATAAAACATGCCCCTTCGAAAAAAAATGAAGATAAGGTAATACACGTAGCTAAGAGATGGTTAGAATTTATCACGGGAGGTGAATCTACAGGAGGAGTAAAGCCTGACTTAACTGAACGTAGGGATCAGGCGGTAGATTGGACCTTTTATATTGAGAAGCAAAAATATGCATTAGAACATACTTGCATCGAAGCGTTTCCAGGAGAATTTACGAGTGATGGCATGTGGGGTGGAAGATTTGGATTGAAAATGGAAGAGTTGGAAGCAGAGCTGAACAATTATTTATCACTGCCCTATGATTTGAAATTATTTGTTCCCAACAGGCTTGCAGTGAACAAGAAGAATTTACCTATATTTCTAAGCCAGGTTAAGCAGTGGATTATTTCAGAGTCCAGTCAATTAGGTGAGACATTCCCTGGCAATAGCACATTTGCGCGAGTTAACATTGAGAATCGAAGTTTCAGGATAAAATTAAGTCGGGATCGGTCAAGATTCCCGGGAGAAGGCGACAAAGGGCAATTCAGCTGTATAAGAATGGCTGAAAGCGATGAGGCGCACGATCGCAGAATTATTGTGGAAAAGGCATTTCGTGCAAAAGCGAAAAAGCTAACGGACCATAAGGAAAAGGGGTCGAAATCTGTTTTGGTTTTGGAGTGGCGATTCAGAATTCCAACACCATACAGCCCGATAATTTATGCACACAGAATGTTAAAAGCAACATTTCAGAATGCAATTGACATGGTGATCCTTGTCGGAACTGCTGATAAAGAATGGTCTATTAAATATACCGTTCCTGGACTTGAAATATCTGATAAAGAACTGATGAAGATTTGGTGGTTGTATAACTGGGAAGACGATACAATAAGAAGGTACATATGGTTGTAATGTGGTTGTTTGATTATATGGGCGAATATAGTGCCAACAAACTGAGCGACCAGAACCACGTCTGCTAATCCTGGAGCTGTCGATAAGGAATCGTATGAACAATGAGAGACCCACAGTCCCAGCAGAGGTTCGACGACGTGTCCTCGTGGAAGCGGGCCATCGCTGTGCGATACCAACCTGTCGCCATATTGATGTGGACATTCACCACATCATACCATGGGAGCAATGCCAATCTCATGATTATGAAAACCTGATCGCACTTTGCCCGAACTGTCATAGAAGAGCGGATAGAGGAGAAATTGACAGAAAATCGCTTCATATTTATAAGGTCAATCTTCGTTTCGCTCACGATAAATATTCACAGTTTGAAATGGATACGCTCTTTGATCTCTTCAAACTACCTAAGAATGGCGCTCGTCCGTTTCCAGGGTACCTGGGGTTGCTCTTGAAGCGTCTATTTGACTCTGATTTTGTTGTACTGTATCCGCCCAAGAGTGGTTTGGCTATTGGAACAGCGACAGGTACTATGTATGCCTCTCCAGGTAGTCTTCTAATCACCGAGAAGGGCCGAGAGTTCGTGAACTCATTAGAAAATATAAGCATTGATGATCCAGAATATCCAGGCCGGAAAGAACCGTGATCTGCGGAGGATAAAAACATGCCGCTGTTTCAAATTAACGGCGCAAAGTTGTCGCTGACAAGGCCGACGAATTTCAATCAGGAAAAAGAAATACAGGTCCTCATCGAAAAGAACCTCGAAACGGTTTTTAACTGCAGGTTCATAGCCTCCGAATTCTCGACCGGTTCCGAACATGCCGGAAGGATCGACACGCTGGCATTGTCGGAAGACAATAACCCCGTCATCATCGAATATAAGAAAGTCGAATCCTCCGAACTCATAAACCAGAGTCTCTATTACCTCTCTTGGATCAAGGATCATCGCGGTGATTTCCAAGTTGCGGCGAATAAGAAACTTGGGGCGAATACCGAGATTGATTGGAGTGATATCCGGGTGATTTGCATCGCCCCGGGCTATAAGAAGTTCGATCTTCATGCTGTTCAGATGATGGGCGCGAATATCGAGCTGTGGCAGTACCGGCTGTTTGAAAACGGATCGTTCTACCTTGACGAGGTTTTCCGCAGGAGCACGGCGTTGACCGGTGATGTCACCGCTATCGCCGACGGTAAGAACCCAGTCATGGTGGCTGCGGGGAAAAAGGCGGCCATGACGAGAGCCACCGGCTCGTATACATTCGACGCGCATATCAATGGGGCGGATGGCAGCGTTAAGGATATCGTCCTCGATCTTCGCGACTATATTATGAGCCTGGACGAGGCCGTGGAGGAGTCGCCTAAGAAGTTCTATGTAGCCTATAAGGTTTCCCAGAACTTCGTGTGCATGGAAGTAAAGAAGAATAAGGTTATTTTGTATCTGAAGCTGGATGCTTTGGAAGTTAAAAACGTGCCGACAAATGCGCGGGATGTGCGGGATATCGGGCACTACGGTACCGGTGATTTTGAATTGTCCATCAGAACGCAGGAAGAAGCCGAATCGTCGCGTGAATATATCAAGATGTCATTTGAGCGCGTGGGTGGGTAAGTTCGAAAAAAGGCTTAGAAAAACGTAGGACTTGCGCTGGAGTATATGACAAATGACAAAGATATTAGGTCCACCCTCATATGAAAACTGGACTGTATCACAATCTGGTAAACAAGCTGATGACGCATATGAGTGCCCATTGTTTACCGATGCTGATATAAATGGAGAGGCTTTGGAGGGATATGGTCCCTATCAGTTCCTCAATGCAGGCCATATTTACGGTCCATCGGGCGGGATTAGATCAGCAATATTTCTTCGTGTTGAATGGTATCGGCAACTTTCAACAATGCATGATTTCAGTCCGATGGACAAAACTGATCTCGGCTACTACCACGGTGGTGATGCAAATGACGAGATTGCGGCTCTCATGTCTCTGGCGCTTGGAGCTAGGATTAAAGCAGGTGGCATAACTCGTGAATTCAAAAGAGGACGAGACCCTCGCGGCTGGCCGTGCTCCTGGGATTTTCACTATGACCCAGTTTTTACTAAGTCAACATCGGGCGAAGTTGTACCCAGCGCTACCGGAAAGCGATCCCTAGATGATTTGCAGCCGCTGCAACTATTGCCAAGAATGACTCCTTCCGCTGCAATCGCCCTGATACGTTCCGCGAGACTATATCAAGAAGCACTTTGGATAGCGGAAGCTGAACCGTCGCTGTCCTGGCTACTACTCGTTTCCTCAATAGAGGTTGCCGCTGTTTGCTGGCGGAGCAGTGAGGAATCCTCAGTTGAACGATTAATAACAGCGAGACCGCAGCTTGTAGAATTGTTGCGAAGCACCCAAATACCTAACTTAGTGGAGCAAGTGGCAGCAGAAATTGCACCTTCACTGGGGGCAACGAAGAAATTCATTGATTTCCTTATTACCTTTCTGCCATCGGCGCCGATATCAAGACCGCCCATAAAAGAGCAAATTTCATGGGAAGAGCGGAACCTGAAAGATATTTTTTCAAAAATTTACGGACATCGCTCGCATGCATTGCATGGCGGTACGCCGTTTCCTCAGCCAATGTGTCAAACCGCATTTAAGCGTGAAGATTGGGATGCACCTTACGAAAAGCCATATGGTTTGGCAAGCAGTTTCTTAGGCGGGACATGGCTTGTTGAGGATACACCGCTACTTCTTCATACTTTCGAATATATAGCCAGAGGAGCACTTCTTAAATGGTGGCATTCACTGGTTCCTTAGTCGGTTGGGCAAGCCACCTTTACTTACGTAACACACAGACTGTGATCCTTAGCCGATCCTTACCAAGGAGGTCCTATGGGGTCACTTCGCCGGAAATATCACTGGCTTGCGTGTTTATATCTTGACAGGCTATAAAAAAAGAATATCATAAATAACAGAGTGCACTTAGCCAAGATTGCCTCAGTTTTTCTTTATGTACACACCAACTCAAACTCAAATCGCAAGGCGTTATGAAGTTGTTCCTGAGGAGAAATCCGGCGGGGCAACTTATACTCCGAAAAATCTATCTGATTTTGTCGCGGAGCAAATTATTGCCTGCGTTGATTCAAACAAACTAAAACAGCCGTTGCGTGTTCTTGATCCAGCGGTGGGAGACGGCATGCTTCTTGTCAGCCTCCTCGAACAGCTCACAAAAGTACATTGCTCTACAATAGAAGTGTTTGGCTTTGATACGAATGAGAACGCTGTTAAGTATGCTTCAAGACAGCTTCAGCAATTGTTTCCTAATATCTCATTTCATCTTGAAACAGGTAATTTCCTGGAGTTTGTTGTTGACCACTTTGGGGCCAGCGATAATTCAGACTTGTTCAAGTCCTCAGTAATTGGAGCCTTTGATATTATTATCGCTAATCCTCCTTACGTCAGGACCCAAATCCTGGGTGCAAAGCAAGCGAATTTACTGGCGCGTCAATATGGCTTGTCCGGGAGAATTGATCTTTATTATGCATTTTTGCTGGGGATGGGAAAGGTTCTGACACCGGGTGGCATCGCAGGCATTATCGTATCCAATCGTTTTATGACAACGAAGTCCGGTCGTGCAGTGCGACGCAATATCCTTGATCAATTTAAGGTGCTGCACGTATGGGACATGGGAGACACCCGGTTTTTTGAAGCGGCAGTACTTCCGGCAGTGCTATTGCTGGCAGGCATGCGAAAAGACGGCAATAGTGTGAATCACAAACCTCATTTTACATCTATTTATAGCACTGACGAAGCAAGTAAGAAGTGCGCCAGCGATCCTATAGCAGCATTAAGGGAATCCGGTGTTGTGGAAGTATCTGACGGTAGAAGATTTCTGATTCAACATGGTCTCCTTGACCATGGTAACAAGGCGGAGGGTGTGTGGCGCATTGCGACAGAAAATTCTGATAGATGGTTGCTTTGCGTTAAAGCGCATACCTGGAGTACTTTCAGTCGCGTTGGGAAAATTCGTGTTGGAGTAAAAACAACCGCGGACAAGGTGTTTATCCGTTCGGACTGGGATGATCTGCCGGAAGATGAACGGCCCGAGCTATTACGGCCACTCACGACACATCACGGCGCTCGTCGTTTTAAATACGCACAACCCCAAACGCTGAAGCAGATTATATATCCACATCAAATGGTACACAGTAGGCGATGCACTATTGATCTATCGGAATATCCGCGCGCAGCGGCATATTTTAATCGACACAAGACAACACTGGAGAGCCGAGAATACGTGATTGAAGCGGGGCGAAAGTGGTATGAGATTTGGGTCCCTCATAATCCGGATGATTGGGCTAAACCCAAGATCGTGTTTCGAGATATATCTGAAAAGCCGACGTTTTGGATGGATTTAGAAGGCACCGTCGTAAACGGTGATTGTTATTGGTTAACGTGCAATGATGAATCGCAGATAGACTGGCTTTGGCTGTCACTTGCGGTCGGCAATTCCACGTTCATTGAAGCTTTTTATGATCATCGGTTCAATAATAAGCTGTATGCCGGCAGACGGCGCTTTATAACACAGTACGTGGAAAAATTTCCTTTGCCGGACCCTGATACCGCCTTGGCTAAATCTATTATAGAAATGACAAAGCGTATATATACTCTTGTGCCTTCGGCAGAAGCGGATGCTCTTGATAAGGTATTGGACGGCCTCATATGGCAGGCTTTTGGCTTATCGGCTGAAAAAGCTGTCGGGTAAAGGTATTTGAAGCTTTCTGTTTAATACTTTTCCTTGGCATTGAGGAAAACGTTTGAAGAAGGCCTCGCCAGTGGTCAGGTAGAAATGGGTCAAAGTAACACGTTGTCCGTCGGTTTTGGCGTAGAAAAGGGCGTAGCGTACGTCGCAATGTCGAATCTGCTTGCCACTCAATTGCGGAACATCAAGAGCTTCTTTGCTATTCGGGCAAACCAATCCCAGGTCAATCGTTGGAGCTGTTTGGAGTTTAACTTCAAGAAGTTGATGGCGAATGTCTGGAAAACGACCATCGTCTTTGTACGCAGTATATCCAAGCTGCGCACAAACAATACGATGCAACGCCGCGCCGCGATTCCGTTCCTGATCATGACCGGTATCATGGAAATCAACATTTACAAGTGTACTTAACCGCTTATATATCGTTCTTATTGGAAGCACGGCACCAGCTACAGGATAATCAACCGGACGGGCAGAGGGTATCTTTTTTTGAGCTGATTCATCGACAAAGGGAAGAAGCCGTGACGTGTCTTTATCGACGATCAGTTCCGTTAAAGCAGCGCTCGGAACAAGGCGTGCCTGATACTTTTGGGTCAACTTCCCGGTTGTGTCGAGCAAGACCAACATATCACCTGTGGCAACTCTTACGTCTTCAATTACTTCACGCTCCGATACGCGAATGATTACATACCGCCGAGTCGGCGCAAGTTCTTCGTTCCAAATCTGCAGGTTATTGGACTTTTGAATATACGTGTCAAAACATTGCCCAGGAAAGCGGGGCTTTGTTTTCTTAAATGAAGGTGGGGCTGGATAACCAAGAATTCGGCATACCTGTTCCTTTACAACTTTGGATCGTGTGCGCAGCGGCAATCCAGTCAGCGAAAGGCCTTTTAAGCCAGCGCTTAATAATGCTTCGAGAACAGGTGTGGGGATCCATAGCTTTGGATCTCCGATTTCAATGGTGTCATAGATAGAATGCCCGCTACGAGCTAGAGCAGCTACAAAGCGGTTTGTTTTTTTGGCCTTAAGCGCCATTTTTGGTCCTTTTTTTTACAAGAAGTTCGGGGACGGAAATGCCGAGTGCTGCAGCTAATACCTCTAAAGTGCTCAACGTGACATTTCGTTCGCCGCGCTCCACAGAGCCAATGTATGTTCGGTGAAGTCCACATGTTTCCGCTAAGCCTTCTTGGGACAAGTTTTTATTGCGGCGGTAACGACGTATGTTTTCCGACAGGATCTTTTTCATACTGTTGGTTGGTTTTCTCATTAAGTTGTCCTTATACGCTAATGGTTGTCATCGTACCGTGCTTGTGTGGTATATTGCTGAAATGATGCGGATAAGTCTACAGCCTATAAGTAGCGTAGAAATAGGGAGACGCAGTTCGTTAGTCAGTAGGGCGGAAGACTTTTGGGACGTTTGGGTCCATGGGCAGGGGGCCTTGATGCACGCGTTGCGTAGCGAGAAGGAGACGTTCGGATGAAACAGGTTACCGCTGAAGAAGTGGAAAAGCGTTTGCGGGCTTGGGCGGATGTGACGCTGCTGTCACTGGAGCTGAAACGCGCGGCGCTGAAAAAGAAGTATCCCGCTCTTGACGATCAGACTATCACGACCATGATGCGGGAGCGGCAGGCCGCCTATGGAGACGACGGACATGAACGATAATCCTCTCTTTCAAGCGCTCCGCGAGCTTTGTCTTTTTCTTGACAAATCCGACCTGCGTTACACGCTTGTCGGTGGTCTTGCCGTCGGCATATGGAGCGCGCCGAGGGCGACGGTGGATGTCGATTTTCTCGTCGCCCTATCCACCGGGGAAGCCGGTAGCCTCTCACGCTTGTTAGAAGAAAGCGACCGGTTCATCTTTATTCATGAAGCGCCCATGATTTTTAAAAAGGTTTCGCTCCTGCGCGCAACGCTCAAAAGCAACCCCGATATAGCAGTCGATTTTCTCTTTGCCGACGACGAATTTAAAAAACAGATGGTACAGCGCAGTTCAGTCATCTCGATCACCGGATTTCCGGTGCAAATCCCTACGCCGGAAGACCTGATTATCCTGAAGCTCCTCAGCGGCAGGCCCCAGGACCTGCTCGATGTCGAGCAAATTCATGAAAATCAGAAGAACGAACTGAACGCCGGCTACATTAAAGAGTGGTGTGATAAGCTTGGTATACCGTTAGAATGAACAACTTTCTGGACGTTGGTTCTTGGTGTGCATAGCGGAGAAGCCGGAAAATGTTGCCGATGAAGATATGGGATTTCGCTGCTGGTTCAATCATGCTGATTGAACCGACTAATTAACGTGTGTCGGGCTGCACGCCTGAACCAGCAACCTCAATAATGCCATTACTTCAAAGACACTGGGTTCCCCCGAAACTTACGGAAAGGTACATCGCTTGGCGCAGGAGGGGCAATGATTAGATTGGATGCCGGACAGATAGAGGTTGTGGACGATGCAATGGTGGAAATCCTGAAGCGGAAGAGGCCCTGCGAGCGGATACAGATCGGTTTTACCATGTGGGAGTCGTCTCACACGATGCTCACGGTTCACCTCCGGAAAACTCATCCGGAATGGGACGATAAAAAAGTCGCAGGGGAAGTGGCAAGGAGATTTCTTCATGGGACCATATGAATTGCTTGAAAAGGTCGTCGAAACGTTCGAGCGACTTGATATTTCTTACCTGGTGACCGGTTCCGTTGCCGCAATGGCGTACGGCGAACCCCGCATGACGAACGACATCGATATCGTTGCGAAAATCGAAGAGCAGCACATCGCTGGATTGTTGGAGTCTTTTCCACAGGACGAGTATTACATCAGCCATCTTGATCGCAGGAAATGAATGCGATGCATGTAGCACTTGAATTCGGAATAGGTAAACTATGAGTAAATCCAGAACAAAAATAACCGCAGCTCGTCTCATTAAGGATTATCGCGACCTCGAACGAAAGCTGGGGAGGCAACCCACCAGCGTGGAATACGCAAAGAAATGCCACGGCATTTCAATGGTCGCAAATGTTATTGGAAAACCGGGATGGAGTACGCTCCTCAAGGCGGTCAGCGCGAAGCCCTATCGCACAGTTTCGAGAAAATCGGCGCAAGACTGCTACCGACGCTTGAAGGCAGAACTCGGAAGAATTCCCTCCAGAAAAGAATATGAGGAGAAGTGCTGCAGTTCTTCGACGCTGCGCATTTTGTTCGAGGGCACCGGCTGGAATGATCTGCTTAAATCCGTTGGAGATTATCGCAGACCGGGAACGCGTAGGCTGATAAGCCCGTCAAAAGCCCAAATGGTGAGGGCTTTTTCTTCTACCCGCAGGCGGCTGGGAAAAGCGCCGAGTTTTGAACAATATCAAAAGCTCTCGGGTTACTCCCTCATGGACCTCAAATACCGTTTTGGCGAGAAGGCCTGGCGAGGCTTCTTAACGTACGAAAATAATAAAAGGAGAGCAAAGCCATGGTCTTTGAGCGCGGAGCACCTCATTCTGGACTTTCTCAAGCTTCAGCAAGAACTCGGCAGGCGTCCGAGCATTGGCGAATATTTATCCCGGTGCCACACGCCGAAGGTCCTGGACAGGGTATTCGGCAAGCCGGGATGGAAAAACATGATTTCCGCCATCGGCGCCAAAGCGCTTCCCAAGAACATTATTTCGGCCTCCCATCTGGTGGACGATTATATCGAAATCTACAAGCGTCTTGGGGAAAAGCCGTCATTTGAAAAATTCAGACGAGCGCAGCAACATACCATGAAAGTGCTTGATCGCGCATTCGGCAGACCCGGTTGGAGCAACTTGACTATCGCGGCGCAAAGGAAAATGCGGAGAACCTCATAGTGTCGCGTCTTGAATCCTGCCGGCATGTCGTTTTACACCCTCACCATAGATAGAAAAAACCCGCGACACCGCGTATCTCTCCGGCATGATAGAATTCAGAAACGGAACCGCCCTTGACTTCAAGGAGTTCATTTGCCGAATTCCCTTGTTCTGATATTTACGGCAACGCTGTTTTCGAACGTGATTGTGTAGCCCGGTGCATTGCGGCCATATCGATAGGTCCACTCGACAACGGGGACGATGGTCCGTCGCTTCGTCACGCCATCGTCGCTCTCAATGATCTTGTTCTTGCGGTTTTCTCTCGCGAGCGGCTCGCCGCATTTCAGATACGTGTCGACGGTGCTGTCTCCATTTGCCAACGTTTCTCCATTCCGGCATGTGTCTATGGTGAAATCGTGTGCGGCCCCATAGCCCTTGTTGCTGATCTCTTTCAGTTTCCCCTTTTCAAAGCGGTATGACTGGACCAGCTCCTCGGGACCGAAATCATAGGTCCACTCATCGATAGTGGTGGTCGTCGTGGTGGTGCCGGTCCCCTCCGAGGTTATCTCTTCCACCGTTATTGTCCGCTGTTCCTTTAACGCCGCCTCACCGCATTTTGACGTCACCTCTTTCAAGGACTCGCCGATGTTGACACTCTGGCCTTCGCACGGAAGGCCATGGGCATTTCCTGAAAGGAACAGATGGAGCAGGAGGACGATAACCAGGGGTCTGCCATATTGAGATGCATTGTTTCCCTTTGTGCCAGGCATCCCCCTAAGGCGTATTTTATCCGCCACGGCGCGACTGTCGGCAAAGCGGGCGGCCAGGGTGAACAGGGGTGCAGAGGAAACGCGCTTGGTAGTGAACATG
>Ga0334722_10005821_pt1 | contig 12339 bp, 8 predicted proteins | sample C3_bottom_MG_FD_207210 | JGI IMG/M metagenome (GOLD analysis project Ga0334722, IMG submission 207210) | Sediment microbial communities from Yellowstone Lake, YNP, Wyoming, USA - C3_bottom | ecosystem: Environmental > Aquatic > Freshwater > Lake > Sediment | place: USA: Wyoming | collected...
GGCGGTCCAGGGCGGCATGCCGGGCGCGACATTCCTGCTGCACGGCATCACCGGGAGCGGCAAGACGCTCGTCTACATCGAGTTCCTGCGGCACGTGCTGAACGAACGCGGCCAGGGCGCCATCGTGCTCGTGCCCGAGATTGCGCTCACGCCGCAGACGGTGGACCGCTTTCGCGCGGTCTTCGGCGACCAGGTGGCGGTGCTTCACTCGGGGCTCGGCGATGGCGAGCGCTACGACGCGTGGCGCGCGCTGCAGCGCGGCGACAAGCGCATCGCCATCGGCGCACGCTCGGCGGTCTTTGCGCCGCTCGACAGGCTCGGCGCCATCGTGGTGGACGAAGAACACGAATCCACGTACAAGCAGGGCGAGGCGCCACGGTACCATGCCCGCGAGGTGGCCATCGTGCGCGCCCGTGAAGCCGGCGCCGTGGTGGTGCTCGGCAGCGCCACGCCCAGCCTGGAGAGCTGGGTCAATGCGCAGTCGGGGAAGTACCGCCTGCTTTCGCTGCCCGACCGGGTGGGAGGCGGGGCGCTCCCCAAGGTGAACATCGTCGACCTGCGCACCGAGGTCGGCGCCGGTGCGCCGCCGCAGGTGCGCGCGCTGCGCAACATCCTCAGCGCGCCGCTCGAGGCGGCATTGCACGAGCGGCTCGCGCGCCAGGAGCAAAGCCTGCTGCTGCTCAACCGCCGGGGCTTTGCCAACTTCGTGACGTGCCCCGACGGCCACGTGGTGGCCTGCCCCAATTGCGCCATCTCGCTCACCTATCATCGCGCCCCCGAGCGGATGATCTGCCACTACTGTCAGCACACCGAGGCGTTGCAGGCGGCGTGCCGCGAGTGCGGCGCCGAGAACATGAAGCAGCGCGGCGTCGGCACGCAGCAGGTGGAACGCCTGCTCAACGAGCGGTTTCCCTCGGCGCGCGTGTCGCGCATGGACGTGGACACCACGACGGGCAAGTGGGCGCACACCGAAATTCTCGACCGCGTGGGGCGCGGCGAAGTGGACATCCTGCTGGGCACGCAGATGATCGCCAAGGGACTCGACTTTCCCAACGTGACGCTCGTGGGGGTGATCGACGCCGACATCGGCATCAACCTCCCCGACTTTCGTTCGAGCGAACGGACGTTCCAGCTGCTCAGCCAGGTGGCCGGGCGCGCGGGACGCGGACCCAAGGGTGGCGAAGTGTTCATCCAGACCCGCACGCCGCAGCATCACGCCGTGCAGTGCGCCGTGGAGCACGACTACCTGCGTTTCGTCACGGAGGAACTCCCGGGGCGTGAGAGCCCGCCGTATCCGCCCACGCTGCGCCTGGCCAACGTCGTCGTGAGCGGGCTCGACGAGCTCGCGGTGGCCGCCTGTGCGCAGCAGGCCGCCGACTGGCTGTCGGCGCGGATTGCCGGGATGGACGATGCCGTGACGCTGGTCGGGCCCGCGCCGTGCCCGATTGAGCGCATCCAGAACCGGTGGCGCTGGCACCTGGTGCTCAAGACCGCGAAGGCGGGATCGCTGACGCGCCTCATGCGGAGTTTTCTCACGCGATTCGAGCTGCCGTCGGCGCACGAGATGCGGGTGATGTTCGACCGGGATCCTGTAGCGCTCCTCTAGAGCGCGAGAACGCGAGAGCGCGAGAAAATGCAACCCTTGTGGCATGGGCCGTGTCGGGTGGAGCGGAGAGCGCCCCTTGGCTAGATTTCCCTCTGTGCCCGGAGCCTCCTGAATGAACGACCCCCGCGAACGCTTCCTCAACGCCATTGTCGACCGGCTTGGCGCGGAGCGCATCGTCGAGCTGCACCTCTTCAGCCCCATCCGTCAGGGCGCGATGGAGACGGGCGTGGCGGTGGTGGCGGCACTTCCCGACCTGGAGCCGGAAGCGGAGCCGGGCGAGGCGGAGGCTTTGGACGCTCCGGCTACCGAGGAGGTCGTCACGGCCCAGGTGGAGGCGGACGATTTCCTCTCTCCATACCTCGACGCCCCGGCCGAACCGACGGCCACCGCGGGCGGCGAGACGCTTGTGACGGCCATCGAAACCCCCGCCGAGTCGCGACACGTCGTCTTCACCGCCAGCTACCGGCTGACGCGAAAGGGGGCGGATCGGGGCAAGTGGCTGTTCGAGCTCGCGGCGACGGCCGATGCGCCGCTGGCCACGGTGGATACGGTCGTGCGCGGCGTGATGCTGCGTTCCAAGGACCTCACCGAAACCGAGCGGCTGAGTGGCGAGCAACTGCGCGCCATCCTGGCGGAGCCTGCGTGGCGGACGACGCGGTAGTCGAGCGCTTCCGCGCGTTCCTTCGCGAGAGGTCCCTGCCGGTCACGAGCCAGCGGCTCACGATCGCCGGGCTGCTGTTGAACGCGCCCGGACACTTGTCGGCCGAGGACGTCGCTGCGCTGGTGCGTGACACGGGACACGCGGCCGGCCTCGCCACCGTGTATCGGACCATCGACCTGCTGGTCGAGTCGGGGCTCGTGGTGGAGCGCGACTTCGGCGAGGGCTTTCGCCGGTTCGAACCGGCGCGCGACGTTCCCAGGCACGAACACCTGCTGTGCTCGGTGTGCGGCGCCGTCGAGGAGTTCCGCGACGATCGTATTGACGAGATTACCCGCAACATCGCCGCTGCGCGCGGTTTCTCCCGCGAGCGTCACCGGCTTGTCATCCACGGCGTCTGCCGCGCCTGCCAGCGCAAGGCCCCCGCCATCGACCGGAGATTGTCGTGAACGAACCGGCCTCCCTTGGCCTGGCCCTCGCGTTCAGCGCGGGGCTGCTCAGCTTCCTGTCGCCCTGCGTGCTGCCGCTGGTGCCCAGCTACGTCACGTTCATCACCGGGCTCAGCCTGGAAGACGTGCAGCGGTCGCGCCGCACGGCGCTCATCCACTCGCTGCTGTTCATACTCGGCTTCACGCTCATCTTCATGGCGCTCGGTGCCAGCGCCACGGTGCTGGGGCGCGTGCTGCTGTCGCATCGGGTGTGGCTGACGCGGTTCGGCGGCGCGCTGGTGATCGTGTTCGGGCTCTACCTGCTTGGCGTGCTCAACCTCGGCTTGCTGGCGCGCGACACGCGCGTGCACCTCACCAACAAGCCGGTGGGATACCTCGGCACGGTGCTGGTGGGCATCGCCTTTGGCGCGGGCTGGTCGCCGTGCATCGGGCCCATCCTCGGCGCGATCCTGACGTACACGGCGAGCGAGGCGGATCTCGGGCGCGGGCTCGTGCTGCTCTTCGTGTACTCGATGGGACTCGCCATCCCGTTCCTGCTCGCGGCCGTGGCGGTGGAGCGCTTTCTCGGCTTCTTCCAGAAGGTGCGCAAGCAGATGGTGTGGATCAACCGCCTGGCCGGCGTGCTGCTGCTGGTGGTAGGCCTGTTGCTGATCACCGACCAGTTCTCGCGGATTGCCGGCTTCATGCAGCGGTACACGCCGGAGTTCATCCGGGCGCATATTTGAGCGTGCAATGGCCTGAGCCACCGGAATACCATGAAATCGTCCACGCCCTTTGTCCTTGATGTGAATCCGCGCATTCCTCCCAGCCTGTCGCGGCTGGAGGAACTGGCCAACAACCTGTGGTACAGCTGGAATCGTCCGGCGCGCGCCCTCTTTGCGCAGTTGAACCCGAAGCTGTGGAACTCGGTGGGGCACAGCCCCAAGGTGATGCTGCGGCGCGTCGACGAGGAACGGCTGCTCACCGCCGCGGACGACGCCGTCTTCCTGAACAACTATCGGCAGGTGCTGGCGGCGTACGACACGTACCACGCGGACGTGGACGGGCGCAACGGACCCGATGGCCTGCGGGGCACCGACCTGATCGCCTATTTCTGCGCGGAGTTCGGGTTTCACGAAAGCCTGCCCATCTACTCCGGCGGACTCGGCATTCTCGCCGGCGACTACTGCAAGGCCGCGAGCGACCTGCGCCTGCCGTTCGTCGGCGTGGGACTGCTCTACCGGCAGGGTTATTTCTCGCAGGCGGTGGACGGCGAGGGCGGGCAACAGGCCACGTACTCGGATTCCGACTTCGACGACCTGCCGATTCGTCCCGTCCACAAGGGCGACGGGTCGGAGCTGCACGTGTCGGTCGAGATGCCCGGGCGCAGCGTCGACCTCAAGGTGTGGCAGGCCCGGGTGGGACGCGTCGTGCTCTACCTGCTCGACTCCGACGTAGCGGGCAACGACGAGCACGATCGCGACATTACCCACCGGCTCTACGGCGGCGACCGGACCACCCGCGTGGAGCAGGAGATCATCCTGGGCATCGGTGGCACGCGCGTGATTGCCGCCCTCGGGCTCGCGCCCACCATCTGGCATGCCAACGAGGGGCACGCCGCGTTCCTCGTGCTCGAGCGTGCCCGCGGATTCGTCGCCCGGGGGCTCGATTTTGCCTCAGCGCTCGAAGCGGTGGCGGTGAACACCGTATTCACCACGCATACCGCCGTGCCCGCGGGGCACGATCATTTCAGCGAGGAGATGATCCGCGCGTATTTCGCCGACTACTGCCGCGAGACGGGCATCAGCCCCGAAGCGCTCATGGCCCTGGGGCGCACGTCGGCCAGCCCGGAATTCAACATGACGGCCCTGGCCGTGCGTGGCTCGCGTCACCAGAACGGGGTGTCGAAGATCCACGGCGACCTGAGTTCCCGGATGCTGTCGGAGTTCTGGCCCCAGGTGGAGCCGGCGGAGAACCCGATCACGTACGTGACCAACGGTGTGCACGTGGACACCTTCCTGTCGGACGACTGGACCAGCGCTTTCGAACGCTTCATGGGCGCCGACTGGACCCAGCACCTGGGCGACCGGTCCTGGTGGTCACACACCGACCAATTGCCCGACCAGAGCTTCTGGTCGGTGCGCCAGTACCTGAAAGCCAGGATGCTGCACCTGGTGCGCTATCGCGTACGGGAACAGCACGTTCGCAACCAGGGCAGCGAGGCCCATCTTGACCGGTTGCTCAAGCACGCCAATCCGGACGATCCCAACGTCCTCACCATCGGGTTCGGGCGCCGCTTCGCCACCTACAAGCGCGCCGCCCTGCTGTTCGAGAACCTCGACCGGTTGCGGTCGATCCTCTCCGACAAGGAACGGCCGGTCCTGTTCATCTTCACCGGCAAGGCGCATCCGGCGGATGGTCCCGGGCAGGACATCATCCGCAAGATCACCCAGATCTCCAAGATGCCGGAGTTCGAGGGAAAGGTGCTCTTCGTCGAAGGCTACGACCTGCGGCTCGCGCGTCGGCTCGTCTCGGGCGTCGACGTCTGGCTCAACAATCCCATCTACCCGCTGGAGGCGTCCGGTACCTCGGGCATGAAGGCCGGCATGAACGGCGTCATCAACCTCTCGGTGCTCGACGGCTGGTGGGGCGAGGGTTACGAGGCAGGCAATGGCTGGGGCATCAAGCCGGCCAAGGTCATGGACGAAGGCCGCCGCAACCACGAGGATGCCAACGCATTGTACGAGCTGCTCGAGGACCAGGTGATCCCGCTCTACTATGCGCGCGGCAACACCGGGTTCTCGACGCAGTGGATCAGCATCGCCAAGCGGTCGATGGCGACCATCCTTCCGAAGTTCAATGCCTCGCGGATGGTCGGCGAGTACGTGTCGAAGTTCTACGTGCCTGCGTCACGACAGGGACGGCGCTTCGCCGATGACAACTCGCGTCCGGCGGGCCAGCTGGCGGCGTGGAAGGCGCAGGTGCGCGACGGCTGGCCGGGCGTGTCGATCAGGCGCGTGGACGAGCCGAAGCGGCGCATCCAGTTTGGCGAGCGCATGGTGGTCGAGGTCGCCGTGAAACTGGGCACGCTGAAGCCGTCGGACGTGGTGGTGGAGCTGGTGCTCGATCGCGGTCATCACCGGCCCGAGAGCACGTCACGCATAGTGTTCCTTCCGCTCGTCGCCGACGGGACCACCACCGACGCGGGCGAAGCGCGCTTCGTGCTCAGTCTCGAACCGGAAGTGTGCGGGCAACTCAACTACCGCATCCGGTGCTTCCCGTATCACGAACTCCTGACGCACCGGTTCGAACTGGGGATGACCCTCTGGGTCTGAGCAGGGGCGCGCACCGTCGCATGCGCCGGCCTCAGGCGGACGGCGCGCGGGACTCCGCCAGGCGTCGGTAGATGTCTGCGTAGCGCTGGGCGCTGGCCGTCCAGCTGAAGTCCCGGCGCATGCCGGCAGCCTGTATGGCTCGCCACGCCGCCGGTGCGCCGTACAGTTGCTGCGCGCGTTGAACTGCACGCAGCATGTCGCGGCTGGTGCACGGGCTGAACACGATGCCGGTGGCCGTGCCGGCGGCCAGCGTCTCCCCGGTGCAATCGGTGACCGAGTCTGCCAGTCCACCGGTGGCGTGCACGATGGGCACCGTGCCGTATCGCTGGCTGAACATCTGGTTCATGCCGCAGGGTTCGAAGCGCGACGGCATGAGGAACATGTCGGCGCCGGCCTCGATAAGGTGGGCCAGGTCCTCGTTGAAACCCACGTGGACGCCGACGCGCCCGGGATGGCGCTGCGCCAGTTCCTCGAGCCGCAACTGCAGGGCGCCGTCGCCCGACCCGAGCACGACGAGCTGTGCCGGCAGCTTCAGCAGCTCATCCGCGACGTCGAGGATGAGGTCGATGCCTTTCTGGAGCGTCAGCCTGCTTACGCTGGCCAACAGCGGGACGCCAGCATCCTCCGACAGCCCCATCACGCGTTGCAGCGAGCGCTTGTTCGCCTGCTTGCCCGACAGGTCGTGCTCGCTGAAGCGATGCGGTATCCGCGCGTCGGACTCCGGGTTCCACGTGTGCGTATCGATGCCGTTGAGGATCCCCGTCAGCGCATCACTCCGCTCGGCGAGCAGCCCGTGCATCCCCATGCCGAGCGGTTCCACCTGGATCTCGGCGGCGTAGGTGGGACTCACGGTGGTGATGGCATCGGCGTACTGCAGGCCGGCCTTGAGGAAGGACAAGTTGCCGTAGTACTCCAGCCCGCCTTGCGAGAAACCTCCGGCCGGCAGACCGAGCTCCCCGACCGTGGCCGGAGGGAAGATTCCCTGGAATGCCAGATTGTGCACGGTGAGCACCGTGCGGGACTGCGTACCCGGGGCGAAGTGGAGGTAGGCAGGCACGAGCCCGGTCTGCCAGTCGTTGCAGTGCACGACATCGGGAAGCCAGTTGTCGGCGGCATGCTTCCCATTCGCGCCGCGCTCGAGGCCGTCGTGCGCCACGTCCGCCGCCACACGGCTCAGCAATCCGAAACGCCTGGCGTTGTCGGGCCAGTCCGTGCCAGCGGCGTCCTGGTAGGGACCACCGTCCCGGTCGAACAGTGACGGGCAGTCGAGCAGGAGCAGTGGAACCCCGTTCACGCGACCGCCGTCGAGCAGTCGGCACGCGGGGAACGCTGCCGATGTGGCGTATCGGGCCAGCTCGCGCGCGCCGCCAACCGAACGCAGGACGTCGCGATAGGCTGGAAGGAGAATTCTTACATCGAGTGAGAGTTTCGACAACGCGGCCGGCAACGATCCGGCGACGTCCCCGAGGCCACCGGTCTTGACCAGTGGTGCACACTCGGGCGTGACGAACAGGATCCTCAACTCGGTACGCTGCATGATTCTCGAAGATAGAAAGAGAAGCCGCTCTCACGGGCGGTAGAGTTAACTCTCACGGAGACCGGAGGGGCACGGAGGGCACGAAGGACTGCAACACACTTGAAGGGGGTTTGGCGGACGGTACTTCCCGTCACACCCCCTCCAAAGCCTGGCCGTTCTCCGTGACCTTCGTGCCCCTCCGGTCTTCGTGAGAGAACGACTGAAAGGCGGCCTGGAATTCGAGCGCTTGCGCACTTGGATGAGTATACTGAATATGGCCCCTCAACACGTACGCGTGTCTGATGGAGTGAAGGAAGCTCGAGCGGGAGGGACGTATGGGCACCAGGAAGCAGGCGAAGCCCGCGCAGAAGAAGACGGTGGCGGCGAAGGACGCGAAACCGAAGGCGACGCGGAGCAAGGTGAGCGCCGGCTCGACGGTGGTGGCCAGGGCCGACATCGACGAACTTGCCGAACTCAGGATCGAGATGATCGCGCGGGCGGCGTACCTGCGCGCCGAGCAACGGGGTTTTGAGCCGGGCAGGGAACTGGACGACTGGCTGGCGGCCGCGGCCGACATCGACGCCCAGCTCGCGAGGCGCAGCGGCGCGTAGCGCAGCGGCGCGCAAGCGGCGGCGGCGCCGTCCGTTCGGATGTGCGCGGTTGTCCAGCCGGCTCAGGCGCGCGGTGACTCCACGAGCACGATGGCGGCCAGCGGCGGAAGCGTGACCTGCGCCGAGCACGGAAGGCCCATCCACGCCGGGCCATCCGCCTGGATGACGCCACGGTTGCCGAGGTCGCTGCCGCCATAGTGACGGGAGTCGCTGTTGAACAACTCCACGTAGCGCCCGGGGCCTGGAAGTCCAATGCGATAGCCGGTGCGCGGCACCGGGGTGAAGTTGAGCATCACGGCGACGCGCGATCCGTCGGGGGCGAAGCGCAGGTAGCCGATGACCGAGCGCTCGGCATCGAGGCAGTCGATCCACTGGAAGCCCGTGCCCTCGAAATCGAGTGCGTGCAGTGCCGGCTGCGTGCGGTGCAGGTGATTCAGGTCGCGCACCAGCCGGTGGATTCCCTGCGAACCCTCGTCCGCGAGCCGCGCCCAGTCGAGTTCCCAGCCCTCGTCCCACTCGCTGCGCTGGCCAAACTCGCCACCCATGAAGCCCAATTTCTTGCCCGGGTAGGTGAACTGGTAGCTGAACAGCAGGCGCAGGTTGGCGCGCTGTTGCCATTCATCGCCGGGCATCTTGCCGATGAGCGAGCCCTTGCCATGCACCACCTCGTCATGCGAAAACGGGAGAATGAAGTTCTCGGTGTAGGCGTAGAGTTGCCCGAAGGTGAGCTGGTTGTGGTGATACCGGCGATGCACCGGGTCCTGCGCCATGTGGGAAAGCGTGTCGTGCATCCATCCCATGTTCCACTTCATCGAGAACCCGAGTCCGCCGGCATACGCGGGACGCGAGACCATCGGCCACGCAGTCGATTCTTCGGCCAGCGTCAGGGCGCCGGGAAACTCGGCATGCACCATGGCGTTGAGTTCCCGCAGGAGGCTGATCGCCTCGAGGTTCTCCCGGCCGCCGAACTCGTTGGGCAGCCATTCACCGGGCTCCCGGGAGTAGTCGAGGTACAGCATCGAGGCCACGGCGTCCACGCGCAGGCCGTCGAAGTGGAATTCCGACAGCCAGTAGTGGGCCGACGACATCAGGAATCCCTTCACCTCATTGCGGCCGAAATTGAAGACCAGCGTGCCCCAGTCGGCGTGCCTGCCGCGCCGCGGATCCTCATGCTCGTAGAGCGCGGTGCCGTCGAACTGGGCCAGCGCCCAGTCGTCGGTGGGAAAATGTCCCGGCACCCAGTCGAGGATTGCCCCGATGCCCGCCTGGTGCAGCCGGTCGACGAGCAGGCGCAATCCGTCGGGATCCCCGTGACGGCTGGTCGGGGCAAAATAGCCGGTGGTCTGGTAGCCCCACGATTCGTCCAGCGGATGCTCCGAGAGCGGAAGAAACTCGACGTGCGTGTAGCCCAGGTCGGCCACGTAGGGCACCAGCGCGTCGGCCAGCTCGCTGTAACTGTAGAAGCGGCCGTCAGGATGGCGGCGCCACGAGGCGGCGTGCAGTTCATAGATGCTCATCGGCGCACGCAGCCAGTCTCGCACGAGGCGCGCATCGAGCCAGCCGGCATCGTCCCATGCGTAGGCGGACGGTGCGGTGACGCGCGCCGCCGTGCGGGGCCGCATCTCACAGGCCTGGGCATAGGGGTCCGCCTTGACCAGCACGGCGCCGCTGTTTCGGTTGCGCAGCTCGAACTTGTACAGCGCGCCGGCCTCGAGGCCGGGAATGAACAACTCCCAGACGCCGCTCGAGCCGCGCACGCGCATGGGATGCGTGCGACCGTCCCAGCGGTTGAAGTCACCAATGACGCTGACGCGCTCCGCGTTCGGCGCCCACACGGCAAAGCGAACGCCGGCGACGCCGTGGCTGATCATGGCGTGGGCGCCGAACACCCGGTAGCCCTGCCGCAGCCGGCCCGCGTTGAAGAGGAAGATGTCGTCGTCGGAGATCGTCGGCGGGAATCCGTACGGATCGAAGCCCTCGCGCGTCTCCCCTCGCTCCTCCACCCGAATGCTCAGGGGAACGGAGATGATGGACGGCGATCGCCACTCGAAGATGCCGGCGGGGTGCGCGCGCGTGCACGAGTTCCACTGTCCGTCGTTCCAGACCCAGGCGTTCGCGGCGTACGGGAGGAACAGGCGTGCCACCCATTGGCCGGCTTCCTCGTGCACACCGAGATACTCCGCCGGATCGTGCAGCCGTGAGGCAAGCAGCAGGGCTGCCGGAGTGGGCAGCTCGCTGGGGTGTGAGGCGACGGACCGCATGCATCATTATAGTGCAAATGGCGCCGCTCGCACCGTGGCGCGGCATGGTCGGGGAACGCGGGGTTCGCCCGCCGTCAACTTGGGCTAGCTTTCACGAGGACCGTTTTCGCAAGCCGGGGGGACACGCCAGGAGGAGCCACGTGGTTACCCCATCTGTGAGTTCTCACTTGGGTGATGATCCGTCCGGGGACTTCCGGACCCAGCCTTCGGCGGCGCAGTTGACGCGGCACACCTTGGCCATTGTCCTCGCCGGCGGACGTGGCGAGCGGCTGGGGGCACTGACCGCCTGGCGCGCGAAGCCGTCGGTGCCATTCGGGGGCAAGTTCCGCATCATCGACTTCACGCTTTCCAACTGCGTGAACTCCGGCATCCGGCGCATCGGCATCTGCACGCAATACCGGGCGGCCAGCCTGATTCGCCACGTGCAGCGGGGATGGGCGTTCCTCGACGGTCGATTCGACGAGTTCGTGGAACTGCTGCCGGCGCAGCAGCGCACCACGGCGGCGTGGTATCGGGGAACGGCCGATGCGGTGCGCCAGAACATGGACTTCCTCGAGCGCCACGATCCGCGGTTCGTGCTCGTGCTCGCCGCCGATCATGTGTACAAGATGGACTACGCGAAAATGATTGCCGAGCACGTCGCCCGCGCCGCCGACGTCAGCATTGCCTGCGTGGAAGTGCCGCTGCGCGAGGCGAGCCAGCTGGGCATCATGGAAGTGGACGGGTCGTGGCACGTCACCGGATTTTCCGAGAAGCCGGCCAGCCCGGTGCCGATGCCCGGGCGCAGCGACGCGGCGCTGGCCAGCATGGGCGTGTACGTCTTCAATACCGCGTTCCTCATCCAGCAGCTGCGGCGCGACGACGAGGACCCGCAGTCGAGCCACGATTTCGGCAAGAACATCATTCCGCACCTGGTGCGGCAGGGGGCGCGGGCGTACGCGCATCGGTTCGTCGACTCCTGCGTCAACATGAGCGAGGGCAAGCCGTACTGGCGCGATGTCGGCAGCATCGATGCGTTCTGGGAGGCGAACCTGGAGTTGACCGCGGTGACGCCCGACCTGAACCTCTACGACAGCGCGTGGCCCATCTGGACCTGGCAGGAACAGCTTCCGCCGGCGAAGTTCGTCTTCGACGAGGACAGCAGGCGCGGTCACGTCGTGGACTCGCTGGTCGCCGGCGGCTGCATCGTCAGCGGCGCCGAGGTGCGCCGGTCGGTGCTCTTCTCCGCGGTGCGGGTGCACAGCTACGCGAACGTCGACCAGTGCGTCGTACTGCCCAACGTCGACATCGCCCGCCACGTGCGGCTCAAGCGCGTGGTCGTCGACCGGCAATGCCGGATCCCCGAGGGCACGGTGGTCGGCTTCGATCCCGTGGAGGACCGCCGCCGCTTCCACGTCACCGACGCCGGCATCACGCTGATCACGCCCGACATGCTCGGGCAGAAGGTGCACAATGAGTGAGCGCCGGTGAGCAGCTCGCGGCCGCTCGACCTCGTGCTGGTCTGGCACATGCACCAGCCCGACTATCGCGACCTCTCCACCGGTGAGTTCACGCGGCCCTGGGTGTACCTGCACGCCATCAAGGACTACACCGACATGGCCGCGCAGCTCGAGCGCAGCCCGGGCATGCACGCGGTGATCAACCTCACGCCCGTGCTGCTCGACCAGCTCGAGGACTATGCCGACCAGTTCCGGACCGGCCGCTTTCGCGATCCGCTCCTGCGGCTGCTCTCGCGCCCGGACGATCGTCCGCTCTCGGCCGACGAGCGCGCCATTGCCTTCGACCAGTGCTTCCACGCCAATCGCGTCCACCAGATCTCGGCGTTTCCCGCCTTTGAGGCACTCTACGAGCTCTTCACGAAGATGGAAGGGCAGGGGCCGGCGTCGGTGGCCTACCTGAGCGACCAGTACGTCGACGACCTGCT
>Ga0334722_10005822_pt1 | contig 12337 bp, 12 predicted proteins | sample C3_bottom_MG_FD_207210 | JGI IMG/M metagenome (GOLD analysis project Ga0334722, IMG submission 207210) | Sediment microbial communities from Yellowstone Lake, YNP, Wyoming, USA - C3_bottom | ecosystem: Environmental > Aquatic > Freshwater > Lake > Sediment | place: USA: Wyoming | collected...
TCTCCTTGAGAAGCGGGGTTTTCCTTATTCAACTGTTACGCTTTTTGCAAGGTTCCTCGGCTGGTCGACGTCGGTCCCCTTGAGCACCGCCATGTGGTACGCCAACAGCTGCAGCGGGACGACTTCAAGGATGGGTCGTGCGTATCGCCCGCAGGGAGGAAGCAGAACGACCTCCTCCACTTTTTCGCAAAGCTGCGTGTCCCCCTCGGTGCCCACCGCGATCATTCGCCCGCCCCTGGTGCGCGCCTCCTCCAGGTTCGACAACGTCTTCTCGTATGTTTCCCCTTGCGCGCAGAGCACGAGCACCGGCATCCTCTCGTCGATCAGCGCGATCGGCCCGTGCTTCATCTCCCCCGCCGGGTACCCCTCGGCGTGGACGTAGGATATTTCCTTCAGTTTCAGGGCCCCTTCCAGCGCGATCGGATAGGAGATGCCGCGCCCCAGGTAAAGGAAATCCGTCGCGTCCTTGAATTTCCTGGCGATGGCCGCTATGACCGCCTCCCGTTTCAGCACGTCCTCGATCTTCCTCGGAAGCTCGCTAAGCTCCTGCAGATGCGATGCGATCCCGTCTTTCGTGAGCGTCCCGCGCGCCGACGCGAGGTGAAGCGCCAGGAGGTAAAGCGCGACGAGCTGCGTCGTGAACGCTTTCGTGGACGCAACGCCGATCTCGGGCCCGGCATGGGTGTATATGACGCCGTCCGATTCCCGTGCAATGGTGGATGACACGACGTTGCAGATGGATATCGCGACGGCCCCCTTCGCCTTCGCCTCCCGCAGGCCCGCCAGCGTGTCCGCCGTCTCTCCCGACTGCGAGATCGTGATGCACAGGGTGTCCCGCTCCACGACCGGATCTCGATACCTGTATTCCGAGCCCAGGTCCACCTCCGCCGGGAGGCGAGCGATCCCTTCGATCATGAACTTGCCGACGAGCCCGGCATGCCACGAGGTGCCGCACGCCACGATGACCACCTTCCGCAAACGCTTAAGCGTTTTGTCGGGCAGCGGCAGGGTCTCGAAGAACACATCCCCCGAATCCGTCAGCATCCGGCCCGCCAGCGTGTCCAGGATCCCCCTGGGCTGCTCGTGGATCTCCTTCAGCATGAAGTGCCGGTATCCGCCCTTCTCGGCCATAACGGGGGACCAGTCGATGTGCTGCGGCTTGCGGACCCGCGGGTTCCCGGCGAAATCGGTCAGCTGAACCCCCGCGGGCGAGGAAATTACCATTTCCCCGTCCTCGAGGAAAAGGACCTCGCGGGTATGGGAAAGCAGGGGAGGCAGGTCGGAGGCAAGATAAGTCTCGCCATCGCCCACACCCACAACCATGGGGCAGTTAAGCCGGGCGCCAACGATCGTCCCCGGCTCCTTGTCCGAAATCGCCAGAAAAGCGTACGACCCGCGAAGGTCCCCTGCGGCCCGTCGCGTCGCCTCCGCCAGCGAAAGGCCTTCCTGGGTGTATTCGTCGAGCAGATGGGAGATTACTTCCGTGTCGGTCTCGGAGTCGAACCGGCGCCCCTTCGCCTTCAGGCGCGCTTTCAGGGCCTGGTGATTTTCGATTATCCCGTTATGCACGACGGCGACGGATCCGGCCTTGTGCGGGTGGGCATTCACGTCCGAAGGACGGCCGTGGGTTGCCCAGCGCGTATGCCCGACGCCGCAGGTCCCGGCAACAGGCTCACGCCCTACAAGCTCCAGGAGACGAGCAAGCTTCCCCTCGCTTTTGCGGATGGCGATGCCGCCGTCAACCAGGACTGCGATCCCGGCCGAGTCGTAACCGCGGTATTCAAGCTTCCCCAAGCCGTCGAGCAGGGCCTTGACGCACTGCTTCGGTCCGGTGTATCCGACGATGCCGCACATTACTTCTTCCCTTCCTTTGGAAGCTTCGGGATCTTCAGACCCGCCTTCGTAAGGAGCTCCGGCTTCTTTCGGGTCACCCAGTCCGGGAGCACCTTCTGCTCCGCCCGCGACAGCGCGAGTGAATACGGAGGCACATCCTTGGTGATCGTCGCGCCGGCGCCTATCAGCGCGCCTTTCCCGATCGTTACCGGAGCCACGAATTGCGTGTCGCTCCCGACGAACACCCCGTCGCCGATGACGGTTGTGTGCTTGGCGATCCCGTCGTAGTTGCAGGTTATCGTCCCGGCGCCGATGTTCACCTTCTTCCCCACCAGGGAGTCGCCTATGTAGGCCAGGTGGTTCGCCTTGGAACCTTTCCCCATCCGGCTTTTCTTCACCTCCACGAAGTTTCCGATGTGCGCCCCCTCCCCGATGTCGGCCTCCGGGCGCAGGCGGGCGAACGGCCCGACGGTGGCCCCTTTTCGTACGCGCGCACCGGTCAGCACCGAGTACGGCAGCAGGCGAGCCCCGTCTTCCACCGTGCTGTTCTCGACCACGCATCCTGTACGTATCGTGACTCCGCGCCCGATCCGGGTCGTTCCGGACAGCGACACGTTCGGCTCGATCGTCGAATCGGCGCCGACGGAAACTTCCGCCTCTACGTACACCCTGCCGGGATCGACGAACGTCACTCCTGAATCCATCAGCGCCGCGACCTTCGCCCGCAGCATGATCGCCGTTGTCTCCGCAAGTTCCCGGCGGGAATTGATCCCCCGCACCTCGTCGGGGTTTCCGGCCACCACCGGCACGACCACCTTCCCCTCCTGAAGAGCCTGTACTACAAGGTCGGTGAGGTAGAATTCCCGCTGCGTGTTGACGTCGGTGAGACGCGGAAGGTTGCGCGCCAGGAACGCGCGGTCGAATGCGTAAGTGCCGGAGTTGACCTCCTGTATGCGCCGGATCGAGGCGTCGCCGTCCCGTTCTTCCACGATCCGGGATACGGCGCCGTCGGGGGTGCGCACCACCCGGCCGTAGCCCGCGGGGTCGGGAAGAATCCCCGTCAGCACCGAGGCGGCCGCCTTCGCCTTTCGCCTCGCCGCGATGAGGGCCCGCAGTGTCCTCGGGCGCAGCAGTGGCGCGTCGCCGCACAGGATCACAACTTCCTTGGTTTTTGGGGACAGGGCCGACAGGCCGGCGCGGGCCGCGTCCCCCGTCCCCAGCTGCCGCTCCTGGACCGCGACCCTGCCGCCGAACCGCTCCACCGTGTTCTTCAGATGGTCCCTGCCGTGGCCCAGGACGAAAACTATCTCGGAGATCCCGGCGGCCTTCGCCGCCGACGCGACATGCCAAAGTATCGGCCGACCGAGAACGGGGTGGGCCACCTTGGGGAGGGCGGACTTCATGCGCTTTCCCATGCCTGCTGCGAGAACGATTGCGGATACCCCTTTCATCGACCGCCCCCCGTTCGGAATGTTAGAATGCCCTGTTCTTAGCTTTCTACAAAGTGTACCGGTTTTTCACGGAGAATGGGAATGGGCAATGGCGAGGACCTGAAGGTAACGCTGGACCGGATCGAAGCGGACATCGCTGAGGTCAAGCGCCAGTACGACCTGTTTTTCCAGGGGGTCCGCCGGCAGGAGCCCACCGATCAGCGCCGCGAGGTCGAGGATAACGTGCGCCGGGTCGGCCAGCGCAAGATAACAAATTCCAACGACCAGTTCCGTTTCAACAACCTGCAGAGCCGGTTCTACTCCTTCTCAAACCTGTGGACCCGCACCGTCCGGGACCTTGAGGAAGGCCGGATGGTGCGCAACCCATCCGGAATCCTGCTGCGGGTGGCCACCTCCGTGCGTAACCCCGTGGACCCGGCCCACCTGGAGGGGGTGCTCCGGGATCTTCTTGCGGCCCGCAGGAATTGCGGCCTTTCGGCCGAAGAGGGGGACATCTCGCTGGCTCGGGAGACGCTTCTCTCCCGGGCGCAGGAGATTGCCGGGAAGTACGGCAAAAGGAAAATCGAGTTCCGGGTCAGCGTCGAGGAAGGGAAACCGAAGGTAAAAGCGGTCGTGCGCTGACTCGGGCCCCTGGAGGCCGGTCAATCGCCGGCGGCGGCCATCCGGACCATCGCCCGACGCAGCGCCGCGTGGGCTTTCCTGTACGTATCCTCGTCCAGCGTAAGCTCTTTCAGGGCGGCCTCGGCCCTTGCGTGGGCCTGACGGGCGCGTTCGATGTCGATCTCCTCGCCCCTCTCCGCCACATCGGCCATCACGACCATCCTCTCGGGCTCCACCTCGGCGAAGCCGCCGCCCAACGCTATCTTCTTCACCTCGTTCCCCTTGCGGTAGCGCAGGATCCCGATGGAGAGGATGGCGAGGTAGTACGTGTGCTCGGGGAGGACGCCGAACTCCCCCTCGTATCCGGGGGCGATCACCTCGTCCACTTCCTCCGAGACGAGCATCCGCTCGGCGGTGACCAGTTCCAATTTGATCGTCGATGCCATCCGTTTCCTTCCCGCGTGGCCCCGAAAACGGGCGTTTAGGCTACCGCCAGGAGTTTCTTCCCTTTCTCTATCGCTTCCTCGATCGTGCCGACCATGTAGAACGCCTGCTCGGGAAGCTCGTCGTGCTTCCCGTCCACGATCTCCTTGAAGGACCGGATCGTGTCCTCGAGGCGCACGTATTTGCCCGGAATTCCGGTGAACTGCTCGGCGACGAAGAACGGCTGCGACAGGAACCGCTGGATCTTGCGCGCCCGGGTGACAAGGATCTTGTCGTCCTCGGAGAGCTCGTCCATACCCAGAATGGCGATGATGTCCTGGAGGTCCTTGTACCTCTGCAGGACTTTCTGAACGGAGCGGGCTACCTGGTAATGGTCCTCGCCCAGCACCAGGGGAGAGAGGATCCGCGATGTCGAGTCGAGCGGGTCGACGGCGGGGTAGATCCCGAGCTCCGAGATCTGCCGGGAGAGAACGGTCGTGGCGTCCAGGTGCGCGAAAGTCGTCGCCGGGGCGGGGTCGGTCAAATCGTCCGCCGGGACGTAGATCGCCTGGACCGAAGTGATCGAGCCGCGCTTGGTGGAAGTAATCCGCTCCTGGAGCTCGCCCAGGTCGGTGGCCAGCGTGGGCTGGTAGCCGACGGCCGACGGGATGCGCCCCAAAAGCGCCGAAACTTCGGAGCCGGCCTGCGTGAACCGGAATATGTTGTCGATGAACAGGAGCACGTCCTGCCCTTCCTCGTCGCGGAAATACTCCGCCGCGGTGAGCGCCGAAAGCCCGACCCGCGCCCGCGCGCCGGGAGGCTCGTTCATCTGGCCGTAAACCAGGCACGCCTTCTCCAGAACCTTCGACTCCTTCATCTCGAGCCACAGGTCGTTCCCCTCGCGGGTCCGCTCGCCCACGCCCCCGAACACGGAGTAGCCCCCGTGCTCGATGGCGATGTTGTGGATCAGCTCCATGATGACGACGGTCTTGCCGACGCCCGCGCCCCCGAACAGCCCGATCTTTCCGCCCTTCGAATAGGGGGCCAGCAGGTCGACGACCTTGATCCCCGTCTCCAGGATCTCCACCTTGGTGGACTGCTCCTCGAAGGAAGGTGCGTGCCGGTGGATCGGGTACCGCTTCTTGGCCAGGATCTCGCCCATCTCGTCGACCGGCTCGCCGATCACGTTCATGATGCGGCCCAGCGTCTCGGGGCCGACCGGGACCGTGATGGGCCCGCCGGTGTCGACCGCGTCCATTCCGCGGACCAGGCCGTCGGTGGAGTCCATCGCGACGCAGCGCACGACGTTGTCGCCTAAGTGCTGCGCGACCTCGACGGTGAGGTTACCTTCCTTGTCGCTGATGCTCGGGTTGGTGATCTTTATGGCGTTGTATAGCGCCGGGAGCCGGCCGGGTTCGTACCGCACGTCGACTACCGGCCCGATCACCTGGACGATTTTTCCGCTGTTCATTGTCTTTACCTTCCTCCTTCGCCTGGCCTATAAGAATCTATCCCTTTAGCGCCTCTGCCCCGCCGATGATCTCCATCAGCTCCTTGGTGATAGTGGCCTGCCGCGCGCGGTTCATCTGGAGCGTAAGCCGTGAGATCATGTCGACCGCGTTGTTGGTCGCCGAGTCCATGGCGGTCATCCGGGCCCCGTGCTCTCCCGCCACCGACTCCAGGAGCACGCGGAAGATCTGCGTCTCGACGTATTTCGGAAGCAGGGCGGCGAGAATCTCCGCCTGCGAGGGCTCGTACAGGAAATCGACGCCCGGCGCCGAGCCTCCCGCCTCCCCCTGCTCGAGGGAGATCGGGAACAGCTTTTCGAACCGGACGACCTGCGAGAGCGCCGACCGGAACTCGTTGAACACCACCTGGACTTCGTCGAATTCGCCCGCCAGGAAGCCCTCGACGAGGTTCTGCGAAAGCGTCGCCGCGTGGGCGTAGGAAAGCGAGCCGAGGATGTTCAGGTACTCCTTCCGCGGGGAAACGCCGCGCCTTCGTAGGAATTCCCGAGCCTTGCGACCTACAACGAAGACCGCGATATCTTCGTACTTCTCCCGGTTCGCCGCTATGAATCGGTACGTCGCGCGCAGCAGGTTCGAATTGAACCCCCCGCACAATCCGCGGTCGGTGGTGACGACGAGGAGCGCCAGCTTTTTCGTCTCGCGCGCCGCCAGGAGCGGATGGGCATCCTCCCCCACCCGGGCGGCCAGAGCCTGCACGACCTCGCGCATCTTCCTCGCATACGGCCTCGCGGCGATGATGGCGTCCTGCGCGCGCTTGAGCTTCGCCGCCGACACCATCTTCATCGCCTTGGTGATCTGCTGCGTGCTCTTTACGCTTCCGATCCGCTTGCGGATCGCGCGGAGGTTCGCCATCTCTTCCCCGTCGCTCCTTTAGGCCTTATGCCCCGTTATTCCTTGAAGACGCCCTTGAATTCCTCGAGGGCGGCGGTCAGCTTTCCCTTCACGGCGTCGTCGATCGTCTTCTTCTCGCGCAGCAGGGCGAGGACGTCCCCGCGCTTGTCCTTCATGAAGGCCGTAAGCTCGATCTCGTAGCGCCCAAGCGAGGAGATCTCGTACCCGTCGGTGAAGCCGTTCGTCGCCGCGAAGAGCGTCACCACTTGCTCCTCGACCGGCTGCGGCCGGTACTGGTCCTGCTTGAGGATTTCCACCAGGCGGGCGCCGCGGGCCAGCTGCATCTGCGTCGATTTGTCGAGGTCGGAGCCGAACTGGGCGAACGCGGCCATTTCCCGGTACTGGGCGAGCTCGAGACGGAGGCGCCCGGCCACCTGCTTCATCGCCTTGATCTGCGCGTTGCCGCCGACGCGGGAGACCGACAGCCCGACGTTCACCGCGGGGCGCACGCCGGCGTAGAACAGGTCGGCCTCGAGGTAGATCTGGCCGTCCGTGATGGAGATGACGTTCGTCGGGATGTACGCGGAGACGTCCCCGGCCTGCGTCTCGATAATCGGAAGCGCCGTCAGCGATCCGCCGCCCGCGGCGTCGGAGAGCTTCGCCGCACGCTCAAGCAGCCGGGAGTGCAGGTAGAAGACGTCGCCCGGGTACGCCTCGCGCCCCGGCGGGCGCCGCAGCAGGAGCGAGAGCTGCCGGTAGGCGACGGCGTGCTTGGAAAGGTCGTCGTAGACGCACAGGGCGTGGCGTCCGCTGTCGCGGTAGAACTCGCCGATCGTGCATCCCGTGTAGGGGGCGATGAAGTTGATCGGGGCGGACTCGGAGGCTGTCCCCGCAACGATGATCGTGTATTCCATCGCTCCGTACTGGCGGAGCTTCTCCACCACCTGCGCCACCGTCGAGCGCTTCTGCCCGATGGCCACGTATACGCAGATGACGTTCTGCCCCTTCTGGTTGATGATCGTGTCGAGGGCGACGGCCGTCTTTCCGGTCTGGCGGTCGCCGATGATGAGCTCGCGCTGGCCTCGCCCGATCGGGATCATGCCGTCGATGGCTTTAAGGCCCGTCTGCAGCGGCTCCTTGACCGGCTGCCGCTTGACGATGCCGGGCGCCTTGATCTCGATTAGGCGATAATCCTTCGTATCGATGGGACCCTTGCCGTCGAGCGGCTGTCCCAGGGGGTTCACGACGCGCCCGACCATGGCGTCGCCGCACGGCACGGACACGATGCGGCCGGTCCGGCGAGCGACGTCGCCTTCCTTGATGAGGCTGTCGTCGCCCAGAAGCGCGACGCCGACGTTGTCCTCCTCAAGGTTCAGCACCATTCCGCGGACGCCCCCGGGAAGCTCGAGGAGCTCTCCGGCCATCGCCTTTTCCAGTCCGTGGATGCGGGCGATCCCGTCGCCGACGGAAAGAACTACGCCGGTCTCGGCGACATCGACGCGCTTTTCGTACCCCTTGATCTGACTCTTTAGGATTTCCGTGATTTCTGAAGCGCGGATGCTCATGGCGCTAGGCTCACCCCTTCCGTAAATTTTCCCGGATCTGGGACAACTGCGTGCGAACGCTTCCGTCGTATATCGTGGATCCCATCTTAACCACCATCCCGCCCAGCACCGCGGGATCCTGCTTCTCCTCTAGCTCTATCCGCTTCCCCGTCCGCCGCTCAAGGACGCTCTTGAGGAAGTCCCGCTGCGTCCCCGGGAGGGGCGTTGCGGAAACCACCTCGACCCGCTCGATTCCCTCGAGCTCCTCCACCAGGCGGCGCAGCTCGGTAAGGATCTGAGAGAACGCGTTCATCCGGCCTTTATCGATCAGCAGGCGCAGAAAGTTCGAGGTGGCTGGATGGTAGCCCTCCCCCGATACGGTCGCCTCAAGGACGGCCATCTTGTCCCGGCTGTTGATGTGCCTAGCCTCCAAGGCCTCGCGCAGGGCCGGGACCTCGGAGAGGAGAAGAGCGAACCTGTCCGCTTCGTCGAGGACACGGCGTACCTGCCCTTCCTCCTGCCCGATGCCGAGCAGCGCCCGGGCGTACCTCCTTGCCAGGCCGCCTCCGATCACCGCACTGCCTCGCCGATCTTCTCGATGTTCTCCCTCACCAGCCGCTCCCGGTCCTCGGGCGTAATCGTCTTCCTCACTATCTCTTCAGCCGCGCTTGTGGCCAGGGCGGCGGCCTCCCGGCGCAGCTCCAGGCGGGCCTTCTTCACTTCCTGGTCCGCGGCGACCTGGGTCTGGATCCGGATCCGCTCGATCTCCGCCTGCGCCGCTTCGCGGAAGCGTTTGGCTTCTTCCTTCGCCTCCTCATCCATCTTCCGGTTCATGCCGGCGACCTCGTCGGAAAGCGTGGCCATCCGCGCCTCGATGGCGGAAAGCTTCGCGGCGGCCTCTTCCCGGGCACTCGCGGCATCGTCTATCGACTTCCGCAGCATCTCGCTTCTCTCCTTCAGGAAGGAGGAGAGAGGTTTCCTCAGGAAATATACGAGCGCCCCGGCGAGAATGGCGAAATTGACCGTCTGCTTGACGATGTTTCCCCAGGGGATCCCGCCGGAATGGCCCGCGGCAGCTTCCGACGCGTATGCGGCGGCGGCGAACAGAAGGAACGCGGGGGAGAGGAACGTCTTCACGCCACGGGCCTCCCCAGCACCTTTGCCGCGATCTCGACCGCGAGTCGGGGCACTTCGATGCGCAGCGCACCGGCCGTCTCTTCCTTCTCGGCGGCGATCCGCGTCTTCATCTCCTCGACCCGCCTGTTGCTCTCCTCGACCGCCTCTTCGATCCGCTTCCGCTCGGCCCTCCCGGACTCCTCCATCTTCCTGCGCTTTCCCGCCAGCGACTCGGCGGCCGCCTTGCGCAGGGAATCCTGGTACTCCGCCGTCTTCGCCTCCGCGTCGGCCAGAAGCAGCCTGGACTCCTCCACGGGCCGCGTCGTGCGACGCTCGCGCTCCTGGAAGGTGGAAAGGATCGGCCTGATAAGCGTCACGGAAAGAATGAAAACGAGGACCAGCACGAGGGCCATCTGCAGGAATGCCAGCTGGCTGATCTCGAGCGTCTGGAAAATCTTCCCTGCTAGCTCCATGAATCCCGTTCCCCCCGGGGTTCCCAAACAGGCAAGTGATCGGCTGGAAAATAGTGAAACGGGAAATTGGTATCACGCAGGGGAATGCCTGTCAAGAGTCAAAACCGGATTAAAACAGGGACGGTCCTTAAGAGCTCCTGTTGATCTTTCAATGCCGGGTGGATAACCAGTATAACTTTCGGCTAATGAACATCCTCGCTCAGGACCGTACCTAAGAAAAGAAAAGGACGCCGGATATAAATCCGGCGTCCTCGTCTTACCGATCGTTTCTCCCGGCGTGCCGGGAGTTCTCCGCTAACTCAAATCTTGCGGAGGCTACTTCTTCGGCGCCGGTGCAGGGGCCGGGGCCGGGGCCGCGGGTGCTGCAGGCGGCTTTGCCGCGTTCTCAGCTGCCGGTGCCGCAGGCGGCGGAGGAGGCGGTGCTTCCGGTTTCTTCTGCTCCGCACAGGCGGAGAGGCCGACCGTTGCCGCAAACAAAAGCGCCATTAACAGTGTCCAGTACTTGCGCATTTCCTGTCACTCCTTTCCCTTCTGGAATTTATCCGTTTGCCGGATATAGGATGTTGGAATTCTTATGCGGCGAAATATAGCACATGCAAAACGCTATGCAATCTTTTTTTTTATCCCCCGAAGCCCCTACCGGCCGCCGAAGAGAAGCCCGCATAAGCGGGCGAACTCTCCTTCGGAGAAGTAGGCGACCTCGATTTTCCCTTTTTTCTGCGTCCCGCGGATCCGGACTTTCGTGCCTCCCCGGCGGGAAAGTTTTTCCTCGAGGTCCCGCAGATGGATGTCCTGGCGCGCCTGTTTGCCGGGCCTCCTCTTTTTCCCCTCATGCATGCACAGCCGCTCCACTTCCCGAACGGAGAGCCCCTTGCTCACGGCGGCAAGGAATATCGCGTGGATCCGCTCGGGCGAAGCGGCGAGAAGCGCCCGGGCGTGGCCTCCCGAAAGCTTCCCTTCCACGACGGCCTGCTTTACCTCCGCGGGGAGCCGAAGCAGCCGCAGGCTGTTGGCCACCGTGACCCGATCCTTGCCCACGCGCTTGGCGATATCCTCTTGCGATAGGGAGAATTCATGCGCCAGCCGGTGAAATCCTTCCGCCAGCTCTATCGCGTTCAGGTCCGCCCGCTGGACGTTTTCAACGATCGTCGCCTCCAGGGCCTCGCGGTCCGACAGCTTGCGCACCATGGCGGGCACAGTTTCAATCCCCGCGGCCTGCGCGGCTCGCAGCCGCCGCTCCCCCGCCACCAGCTCATACCCCTCCGCCGTGGGGCGGACGAGCAGCGGCTGCAGGACCCCCTTCTCGCGGACCGAGTCGACCAGCTCGCGCAATTCTTCCGGGGAAAAGGTCCTGCGGGGCTGGAAGGGGCTGGTCCTGATCTGCTCGACCGGGATCCGTAGGAACTCCTGCTCCTTCTCCACGGGGCCCGGAAGCAGGGCGGAGAGCCCTCGTCCCAGCACTTTCTTCTTCAGCGGATCGGGCTTGCGTTCCATCGGCTCACCATCTCTTTCGCCAGCTCGAGGTAGCTTTGGGCCCCCCGGGAGCTGACCGCGTACAGAAGGGCCGGCTTTCCGAAGGAGGGAGCCTCGGACAGGCGCACGTTTCTGTGTATAACTGTCTGATATACTTGACCTTTTAGGTTTTCGCGGGCTTCCGCGGCGACCTGGTGGGACAGGTTGTTCCGGGCGTCGAACATGGTGAGGACCACCCCTTCCACCACAAGGCCGGGGTTCGCTCCCGCGCGGATCATTCCTATCGTCTTGTACAGGCTGGTCAGCCCCTCGAGGGCGTAATACTCGCATTGCAGCGGGATGAGCACGGAGCGGGCGGCGCACAACGCGTTCACGGTGAGCATCCCCAAGGACGGGGGGCAATCGATAAGTATCACCTCATAGGAATCCAACGCGGGCTGCAGCGCCTCGGCCAGCCGGCTCTCGCGCTTAGGCATGGAGATGAGCTCCACTTCGGCGCCGATCAGGTCGCCCGAGGCCGGAACCAGGTGCAGGAACGGCATCGGGGTCTCGCGGATCGCCTCTGAGAGCGGGATTTCCCCGAGGAGAACCCTGTAAACGTCCTTCCCTGCCTCCCCCCCCGGGGTCCCACCCACGCCCGATGTCGCGTTTGACTGGGGATCGAAGTCGACCAGCAGTGTCTTTTTCTCCATGACCGCAAGCGAGGCGGCAAGGTTGACCGACGTGGTCGTCTTGCCCACACCTCCCTTCTGGTTCGCGACGGCGATGATCCGGGCCAACGCTTGTCCTTTCGGCTGCATGCGGAATATTCGGGGGAATCAGGTAATCTTGTACCACGCGGCGTGAAGGCGGGGGAAGAAAATCTTGGCGTGCCCTCCACGGATGACACTGCGCTGCGGGTGGTTACGGCGGAGCCGCCGCAGGAGGGGGGCGAAGTGAGGTAACGCCCCTGTAGAGCGTCTCACCGGATGCTGAGCATCAGCCCTCTCTCAGCGCGGCCTCATCGCCAACCCACCATGAGGCCGAAGCGCAGACGGGCGATTTGGGAACGAGCGCCCGGCGAG
>Ga0334722_10005823_pt1 | contig 12337 bp, 10 predicted proteins | sample C3_bottom_MG_FD_207210 | JGI IMG/M metagenome (GOLD analysis project Ga0334722, IMG submission 207210) | Sediment microbial communities from Yellowstone Lake, YNP, Wyoming, USA - C3_bottom | ecosystem: Environmental > Aquatic > Freshwater > Lake > Sediment | place: USA: Wyoming | collected...
GGACCACAGCAACAGCGCGCCGAAGCCCGTCTTCCCATTCCCTCCAGGGAGACTATCATCCCGGTACGGACGAGCAAGTGACACAATCACTGCCCACTTGAGGTGACAGATTCACTGCCCTACGACATGAACGCCGGCGCGCCGGTGGCGCAGCGGGCCGCTTGACAGGTTCGATCCGCGGCCGTTACGCTCGTGCCAGTGTCAGACGCGTCGCGGTCAACTCCCCATAAGTCCACCGGCGGCCAACGGGCAATCATCGCGGTAGCGGTGATCGCCTTCGCCGCCATGTCGGCGTACCTCGCGCTGGTCATCCTCACCCACATCGACAGCGTGTTCTTCCCCGGCAACGAACTGACGATCCCGGGGCCCGTGGCGAGCCGTCTGCCCCTGGTGGATGCGAAGGGCGAGAGCGGGCCGCAGAACCGCATCAACATCCTCGTCATGGGCCTCGACCGGCGCCCGCGTGAAGGCGATACCCCCACCCGCACGGACACGCTGTTCGTGGTGACGGTGGATCCGAAGACGAAGACCACCGGGATCCTGGGCATCCCGCGCGACCTCTGGGTGGACATCCCCGGCAAGGAAGGCGGCACGTTCCAGGACCGCATCAACACCGTCTACGTCTGGGGCGAGACGAGCAAGTACCCGCAGGGCGGCGTCGGACTGATGAAGGACGTGCTCAAGGCGACGCCCTTCGGCGTGAAGATCGACCACTACGTGATCGTCGACTTCAAGGGCTTCGAGAGCGTGATCGATGACCTCGGCGGCATCGATGTGGACGTCCCGGACGAGATCTACGACCCGTACTACTCGGAGTCGGAGCTGCCGGGCGACTACGACCCCCAGCACTTCTACCCGGGCGTGCAGCACATGAACGGCTCCACCGCCCTGGCGTACTCGCGCGTGCGCTTCAGCAGCGACGACCTGGACCGCATCCAGCGGCAGCAGCGCGTGATCTTCGCGGCGATCGAGAAGGCGAGCTCCATCAACGCGCTGAAGAACGCCACATCGCTCTGGAGCAAGTACAAGGACACCGTGAAGACCGACATCAGCGACTTCCAGATCCCGGGCTATGCGGCGCTCGCGTTGCAGGCGAAGGACAAGATCAACGCGGTGTCGATCGGGCCCGCCACGCAGCCGTACACCACCCGCGAGGGCGCCGCGGTCCTGCTGCCCGACAAGGCGAAGATCGCGGAGATCGTCGGTTCGCTGTTCAAGGACCAGCCGGCCGGCGGCACGGGGTCGCTCGACGCCCAGGCGACGCCGAGCCCCGTCCGCGTGCAGGTGCAGAACGGCACCGGCGCCGAGGGCCTCGCCGGGCGCGTTGTCCGCTACATCGTCGGGAAGGGCTATCCGCAGGAGGACCTCAACGCGACCAACGTGTTCGACGGCGACGCGCACGAACAGTCGCTGATCCTCGATGTCGACGGCACGCACAGCAAGAACGCGTTCCTCATCGCGAACTGGCTGAAGATCCCGCCCGCCCAGGTGCGGGTTGCGACGGCATCGGAGCGCGCCGCGATGGCCGGCGCCCCGGCGGCGGACGTCGTGATCATCCTCGGCGCCGACGTGAACTTCGATGAACTGATCCAGTCGCCGACGACGAGCGTGCCCGGCGGCTAAGCGCGCCGATCCGCCGCGCGGGCGAGCCCTTATGCGGGGATGGCACCGAGGCGCTTCTTCAGGTCCTCCAGCGCCGTGATGGGCGACGGCTCGACGCCGTTCAGCAGACCCAGATAGTACGTGGTGAAGTCGCCGAGGTGGATGGCGTACAGCATCTGCGCCAGCAGGCCCTCGCCGGGCACGTCGAGCACCTCGGCTTCGATGCCGGCTGCGCGCATCACGTCGCACGTCGCATCGACGCGCAGGATGATGCGCGGGTGCATCGCCGCGTGGCGCAGGAACACCGCGCGCAGCAAGGACACCACCGCGGCGGGGAGCCCGTAGCCGGCGTGCGCCGTGTGGTTCATCTCAGGCAGCTCGTCCGCAATCGCCCACGACTTGGCGTTCTCGTTCGTCTGTGTGCGCCAGCGGTAGGCCACGGGCGCCATGATCTCGGCGCCGACGTATACGGGGAGGCGGCCCCGCAGCCGGCCAGCGAGCTGCTTCGCGGTGTTCGCGCCTTCGGGCACATCACGCGCGATCTGCGACTGCAGCGCCCGCATCGACGCGAGCGCCGGTGCCAGCTGCCCGTCCAGCTCCGGGATCAGCCCGAGGCCGCTGGCGATCGCCATCAGCGACGCGCTGCTCCAGCCGAGCGCCGACCGGGGCTCTCCGTCCCATGAGAACGTGAGCGCAGGCACACCGCGGTGCCGCGCGGTCTCGATGAGCTGCCCACCGGTGGAGATCGCCACGCACATCGCGCCGGCGGCGAGTGCGGCATCGAACGCCGACAGCGTCTCTTCGGTGTTGCCGCTGTTCGACGACGCGAGGACAAGCGACGACTCTCCGACGAACGCCGGCGGCCGGTAGCCGCGCACGACGTACACCGGCGTGCGCGCCCCGCCGGCAGCCGCGAGCGCCTGCAGCAGCCCGCCGCCCACGCCCGACCCCCCCATGCCCAGCACGACGATCTCGCGCGCCTGCCGGTACGGTTCCGGCAGCTCCAGCGCGCGCGCCGCCTCCCACGCCTCCTCGATTTGCGCCGGCAGCCCGGCGATGCGGGCGTACAGGCCGTACGGGTCGAGACGTTCATAGATCGCGGACGAGTCGAGTTCGGACATGCGGCCAGTTGTAGGCCATCGCCCCGCGCCGGTCAATCGGGCCTGCCCTGCGTTTCTGGACACTCGGCCGCCGGGGCGCGAGAATCGACCCATGCGCCGACCGCTCGAAGGCATCCGCGTCCTCGACCTGACGATCTGGCAGCAGGGCACGTACGCCAGCGCCATGCTGGCGGATCTCGGCGCCGACGTGATCAAGATCGAGGAGCGCCGCTCCGGCGACCCGGGGCGGTACTTCGGCGTCGACCACGATCTGGGACTCAGCGCGTACTTTGAGGCGCACAACCGCGGCAAGCGCTCCGTTGCGCTCGACCTGAAGTCGCCCGAAGGCCGCGACGTGCTGCTTCGGCTGGCGGCGGGCGCCGACGTCTTCCTCACGAACTACCGCGTCAACGCGATCGGTCGCCTCCGCTTGACCTACGACCACCTCGCCGCCGCCAACCCGCGCATCGTCTACGTGCAGGCCTCGGGCCACGGCCACTATGGCGACGACGCCGACCTCGGCTCGTTCGACATCCTGGCGCAGGCGCGCGGCGGCATGATGAGCGTCGTCGGCGAGCCCGACGACCCGCCGCTGCCGACCGGCGTGCCGCAGGCCGACCAGGTCGGCGCGATGCACGCCGCCATCGCCACGCTCTCCGGCATCGTCGCGCGCAACGCCACGGGACGCGGCATGAAGTTCGACACGTCGCTGCTCGGCAGCCAGCTCTCGCTGCAGTCGTTTGACATCACCGGCTACCTGTTCACGGGGCGGCAGCGCCAGCGGACGTATCGCGGCGGCGGCACGCCGTTCTGGCGCGTCTACCAGGGCGGCGACGGCAACTGGTTCGTCATCGGCATGCTGCTCGAGCGCTGCTGGCCGGAAGTCACGGAGGTGATCGGTCGGCCCGAGCTAGCGCAGGACGAGCGCTTCGACACCTACCGCAAGCGGACGATTGAGAGCGCCGCCGCATTGATCGAGATCCTCGACGCGGCGTTCTCGACGGCGCCGGCGGGGCGCTGGGTGGAGCGGCTCAACGCCATCGGTATGTTCGCCGCGCCGGTGCAGGACTACGCCGGCGTGTGCAGCGACCCGCAGGTGCTGGCGAACGGCTACATCAGCGAGGTGCCGCATCCGGGCCACGAACCAGTACGCATGGTGAACACCGGCATCGTCGCCGACGGAGAGCCGCTGGCGATCGAGCGGCTGGCAGCCCAGCACGGCGAGCACACCGAGGCGGTGCTGCTCGAAGCGGGCTATAGCTGGCACGAGATCACGAAGCTGCGCGAGGCCGGCGCCATCGGGCCCGACGGGCGCGACTAGGAGCACCCATGCCGCTGACCATGCCGAAGATCTTCGTGCCCGGCGGGTCGCCCGAAGACGCGCGCCAGGCGGAAGCCGCCGGCGCCGACGGCGTGTTCGTCGGCGACCACGTCACGTTCTACGGCTCCGGCAGCGACGCGCTGATCCGGCTGGCGTCGATCGCCGCCGTGACGACGCGCCTCGAGCTGCAGACGTGTGTATACCTGCTGGCGCTGCGCCACCCGACGCCCGTCGCGCTGCAGGCGGCGCAGGTGGACCAGCTCGCGCAGGGGCGGCTGATCATGGGCATCGGCATCGGCGGCGAGGACTCCAACGAGTGGTGGGCCTGCGGCGTCGACCCGAAGACGCGCGCCCGGCGCACGGACGAGGGCATGCAGATCCTCCGCTCGCTCTGGACGCAGGACGAGACGACGTTCGAGGGCAAGCACTTCAGGCTGGACGGCGTCCGCATGCGCCCGAAGCCGTATCGCGCGGAAGGCGTGACGCTGCACGTCGGCGGCCGCTCGGACGCCGCGCTGCGCCGTACCGCGCGCTACGCGGACGGCTGGACGGGGATCTGGGTGTCCGTGCGCCGCTTCGTCGAGGCGGGCGAGAAGATCGCGGGGTTCGCCGCCGCCGCCGGGCGCGCCGGGGTGCGGTTCCCGCGCGGCATGCAGTTCTGGATGAGCGTTGACGCTGACGCCGCGAAGGCGCGGGAGAAGGTGGCGGGCAGCATGCAGGCGTTCTACCGCCTGCCCTTCGAGAGCTTCGAGAAGTACACCCCCTACGGCACGCCGGCGCAGGTCGCCGAGTTCCTGGCGCCGTACGTCGAGGCGGGCTGCGAGCACCTCAACTTCGTCGTCGCGGACGCGCCCGAAGCCCTGCTCGAGCGTGCGCTCGCCGTGAGCGAAGCGCTCCGCGCGATCTGCTCCGCCAGCTAAGCTCCGAGCGGGTTGACGAACGACACCTCGCCTCGTTACGCTTCGTTTCAATTCCTGATAAACTCGGTCGATATTCTCTATTATAGGCCCTCCAGACTCGTCGCTGATACCGGAGCTACGTCGAAAGGAGCAACCGTGAACCGGACCGCGCTCGTCCTTCTCGCCGCAGTCATCGCCCTGACCGGAGCCGCAGCCGCCTGCGGATCGGACGCCAAAGGCCGCGCCGGCACGCCGGGCGCGGTGGGAGGCGGGGCCGGAGCACCGGCGGACATCCCGACGTCGTCAGGGCCGGTCACGCTGCACCTGGGCTACTTCCCGAACTTTACGCACGCCCAGCCGATCGTCGGCCTGGCGCGGGGCACCTTCAAGAATTCGCTCGGCTCCAATGTGACACTCGATACGAAGACGTTCAACGCCGGCCCGGACGAGATCACGGCGCTCTTCGCCGGCGAGATCGACATCGGCTACATCGGGCCGAGCCCGGCGGTGAACGGATTCGTCAAGTCGAAGGGTGACGACGTGCGGATCATCGCCGGAGCGGTAAACGGCGGCGCCGAGCTGATCGTCCGGGGCGGAGCCGACATCACCACGGCGGCGGATTTCGCGAACAAGAAGGTCGCGACGCCTCAGCTCGGCAACACGCAGGACGTCGCCCTGCGGACGTGGCTGAAGGCGAACGGCCTCGCTGCCAGGGAGCAGGGAGGCAACGTCACCGTCGTCGCCACGGCGAACGCCGACACGCTCACCGCCATGCAGAAAGGCGACATCGATGCTGCGTGGGTGCCGGAGCCGTGGGGCACACGCCTGGTCAACGAAGCCGGCGGCAGCCTGTTCCTCGACGAGAAGTCGCTGTGGCCAGGCGGGCAGTTCCCCACCGCCGTTGTGATTGCCCGCACCGACTTCCTCAACAAGCACGCCGACGTCGTGCTCAACTTTCTGCGCGCCCACGTCGAGACGACGCTGTGGATCGTCGCGAACCCCGACGAAGCCAAGCGCCTGGTGAACGACGGCCTGCGGCAGTTGACCGGAAAGGCGCTGGCGCAGGCGACGATCGACGGTGCGTGGGCCCTGATCTCGGTCACCAACGATCCGGTGGCGGGCGTGGTGATGGCCGGCGCCAGGAACGCCCACGACCTCGGCTTCTTGAACGCGTTGCCCGATGCCTCGAAGCTCTTCGCGCTGGATCTGCTCAACCGCGTGCTTGGCGAGAAGGGGCTCGCGAACGTGAAGGTGGACTAGCATGGTGACGCTCCGCCCGAAGCCGACCAGCACGCGGCAGCCTGTGCCGCCCGCGCCGCTCCTCTCGCTGCGCGGCGTCTCGAAGCGCTTCGTATCGTCCCGGCACAACACGACGGCGGTACAGGACGTCTCGCTGGACGTGCACGCCGGGCAGTTCGTGGTCGTGGTAGGCCCGTCCGGCTGCGGCAAGTCGACGCTCCTCAACATCGTCGCCGGCCTCGACCGCGCGGATGGCGGCGAAGCGCTGTTCGACGGGCGGCCGATCCGCGACGCCAGCGCGGAGCGCGTGGTCGTATTCCAGGATGCGGCGCTCTACCCGTGGCTGAACGTGCGCGCGAACGTCGAGTTCGGATTGAAGATCAAGGGGGTGCCACGCCGCGAGCGCCGCGCGAGGGTGGACCGGTATCTCGAGCTGGTCAACCTGCGGAAGTTCGAGCGCGCGTACGTGCACGAGCTGTCCGGCGGCATGAAACAGCGCGTCCAGCTCGCCCGCGCGCTTGCTGTCGAGCCTCGCATGCTGCTGATGGACGAGCCGTTCGCCGCGCTCGATGCGCAGACGCGCGACGTCCTGCAGCTCGAGCTCCAGGAGATCTGGCTCCGCACCGGCGCGACGATTCTCTTCGTCACGCACAACGTCCGCGAGGCAGCCCTTCTCGCCGATCGCGTCATCGTCATGACGCCGGGCCCTGGCCGCATCAAATCCGAGATCGCGGTGCCGTTGCAACGCCCGCGCGACATCGACACACACGCCGTCGTGGACTTCGCGGCGGAGGTCCGTCGCGAGCTCCAGCACGACGAATATGCCACGCGCGCGTCCGGGTCGGGCTATGTCATCTAGCGTGTTCACGGCCGCGAACTTCTGGCGCCTGGTCCGGCAGGCCGTCTTCTACGCGGCCATCGTCGCCACCTGGCAGCTACTCTACACGCTGGAGATCTGGTCACCGTACCTGTTCCCATCGCCGCACGACGTGTGGATCTCGCTCCGCGCGAACATCGAGAACGGGCTGATCTGGGATTCGACGAGGGCCAGCCTCGGGCGCCTCACGGTCGGCTTCGCGCTGGCGTTCGTCGCCGGGACGACGATCGGCGTCGCCTGCGGGACGATGCGCTGGATCGACGAGACGCTCGGCAGTCTCGTCGTCGGCATGCAGTCGCTGCCGAGCATCGCCTGGCTGCCGCTGGCCGTGCTCTGGTTCGGACTCTCGCCGAACGCGATCACCTTCGTGGTGTTGATGGGGTCGGTGTGGGCGATCGCCATCTCGGCGCGAGACGGCGTGCGGAATATCCCTGTGCTGCAGCGGCGCGCGGCGCGCGTATTCGGCGCCGGCCGCCTGCAGACGGTCCGCTATGTGACGCTGCCCGGCATGCTGCCATCGATGGCGCAGGGGCTCAAGCTTGGCTGGGCGTTCTCGTGGCGATCGCTAATGGCGGCGGAGCTGCTTTACTCGGCAGTGGGGCTCGGCCACCTGCTGCAGGTGGGACGCGACCTCAACGACATGCCGCAGGTGCTCGCCGTGATGGGCGTGATCATCGCCGTGGGGATCGCGTTCGACCGGCTGTTCTTCGGCCCGATCGAGTGGTGGGTGCGCCACCGCTGGGGGCTGGCGCAGACATAGGCGCGGGCGCCGGTGGCGGCGTACGCTTCGGCTAATAAGCCGAAGGTGATCGTATGACGACCGAAGCGAACACCAAGCGCACGGAGCATCCGCACATCGTCCGTGTCGCCGCGGCTGCCGGCGAGAAGGCCGTCATCTCCGGAACCAGGATCGCCGTGTGGTTCATCGTCGGGCAGCTGCGCGTCGGGGACACGGCCGAAGACATCGTTGCGTCGCTACCGCACCTCACGTTGGCGGGAGTGTACGACGCCATCAGTTACTACTACGACCACCCGGATGAAATTGACGCGATCCTCGCAGAACGTGAGCGGCTCGCGAACGAACCCGAGTCAGCATCGCACCAGACCGGGTAGTGCGCGCACGCCTCTATATCGACGAAGACATCGACCCGCAGCTGGCGCTGCTGCTGCGTGCTCGCGGCCACGACGTCGTGAGTGCCGCCGAAACACGCTCGCGCGGCGAGACCGACGAACAGCAGTTCGCCAGGGCTCGCCTCGACCATCGCGCCATCTTAACGTTCAATTTCCGCGATTTCGTTCCGCTGTCGAAGCGGGAAGCCGCCGCGAATCGAGAGCACCCCGGCATCATCGTCTCCTGGTGGCAGTACCGCGGCGCCGAGCTGGGTACGCTCGTCGGGGCCGTTGAAGCGCTTCTCAGCGCGCGCTCCGCCGAGAGCCTGCGCAATGCGCTCGCAGCCCTGGAAACGCCCGCGCTCGTCCTGATGCGCGATCCCTCCCTCGCTCCGCCCCTCGATATACTGCCCCGTGGCCATTGACCAGCAGTTTCTCGATGCGATCGAGCGCAAGCTCGAGGGGCATTCGCCCACGCTGGCGGCGGAGTACCGCGCCGCCGTCGCCGAGCTACGCCCGGCCCTCGCCGAGGGCGATTTCCGCACGTGGGCGGAGGAGGGCATCGAGCTGGCGTCGCACTCGCTCCGGTCGTGGGAAGCCGCCGTCGACTACTTCCGCGTCTCGCCGGAGGTGCTGCGCATCCTGCCCTCGCCGTCATTCCGGCGCTGGGCGCATGCCGGCCGCGACCTCGCGGAGTATTCGTCCGTCGTGGCCGCCGCCTACTTCAAGGCCAGCCCGCGTAGCGTCCCGTATCTCGACGCGGACCAGATCGTCGAATGGGCCGGCCTCGGGCAGCGGCTGTACAAAGGGCATTGGAAGTCGATCTCGCTCTCCACGGTGTACTTCGGCGCGTCGCCCGGCCTGCTGCCCTCGCTCACGCTGGGCGAGATGGCGCGCCTGGTCTCACTCGTCGAGGCGGTCGCCGAGCGCTCGTACGAGCTGGCCACCGCCTGCCTCGACGCCGCGCCGCACCTGTTCTCCTCCCTCGCGAAGCCGGACCGGGCGCCGTTCCTGACGCTCGCGGCCGCCGTCGGCGAAGCGTCGTGGGCCGACGTGCGCATCTGCTTCGAGCGCTCGCCGAACCTGCTGGCGCCGATCGACGCGACGGCGCGGAGCCGCTTCCTGGCGCTCGCCGCGCGCGTCGCGAAGCGCAGCGGCCGCCACGCCTACGCGCTCTTCTCCGAAGGCGCCATGTCGCTCGCCGCCGTCAACAGGGACAGCCACCACGACCTGCTCTCGATGGCCGAAGAGCTGTCCGCCGCGTCGCCCACCGCGGCGATGGAGTTCCTGAAGAGCTCGCCCGAAGTGCTCAAGCGCATCCGCATCGCCGAGCTGGCGCGCTGGCACGAGGCCGGCCACCGCATCCTCGAGCACAGCCCGGAGGGCGGCGAGGCATACTTCCGGCTCGAGTCCGGCAAGGGCGAGGAGGTCCTGCAGCAGCTGACGTCGCGCGTCGACCTCACGCGCGTCGGCGAGGTGCTGCGCCTGTACTGCAAGGCGCTCACCGGCGCCAACGTCTCCATCCACCCCGTGTCGTATCTCGCCGAGAAGGGCATCGGCTGGGTGAGCGAGGACCGGCCGAGCACCGAGGGCACGACCGTGTACCTCCCCGAGTTCGTCGAGGAGTTCGTCGAGCGTGACAAGAACTTCTCCGTGTACAAGGTCTTCGCGACGCACCAGGCCGCGCACCTGGAGTTCGGCAGCTTCCTATTCCGCTTCGCGCGCGCCGCCGCTCTTCTGCCGACGCGCCGCCACGACGTCGAGCGCGAGCGTCTGGCCTCCGGCGCCCAGCACGAGCGCGAGCGCGGCCACCTCACCGACATGGAGCGCTTCTTCGACCTGATGGACGACCGCCAGCTCGCGTCGGACCTCTTCGCCATCGCCGAAGACACCCGCATCGACACGCTCGTGCGGCGCGAGTACGGCGGCATCCGCCGCGCCTGGCAGCGCACGCAGGAGAACGAGCTGGAGGGCCGCCGCCTGCCCAGCGAGCTGCCGCTGCGCGAGGCGCTGGTCGAGAACCTCGTGCGCGCCAGCCTCGACGGCGCCAGCACGATGATCTGGCCGCGCCCGCTGCAGCCGGTGCTCGCCGACGCCATCCGCACGCTGCTGTCGCTGCAGCAGAAGGCTGCGTCCGTCGAAGACACCGCTGAGGCGACGCTCACGCTGTACGAGATCGTGCGCAAGGTGCCGAACATCGCCGCCGAAGACCTCGAGTCAACGGACTGGGAGACCGTCAACGAAGAGACGATGCAGATGATGATGTCGCAGCCCGGCGGCGAGGCCGCCGGCGATGCGGAGATGCCTGGCGGCCAGGAGTCCGACTACGAGAGCCCGCAGCAGGTCGACTTTCGCGGCGACTTCAAGCCGGAGCTGGTGCAGCTCCTCATGCGCCTTCGCCTCAAGGACGGCGAGTTGTCGGAGGACGGCTCGCTCTCGCCGCTCACGGCGGAGCAGCTCAGGGAGATGCTGGAGAAGAGCGTCGAGATCACCGTCGGCGCAATGGCGGAGGGCGACCTGGCGTCGACCATCGGGCTCTTCCTTTCGAACCTCGAGAAAGAGTCGGGGACACCGATCGGCGACCAGCAGCAGGGCGAGATGAAGGACGGCACACCCGGCACCGAGGAGGGCGAGGACAACGAGGAGCTGCCCGTCGAGGTGAAGTCGTTCTACTACGACGAGTGGGACTTCCGCGCGGCGGACTACAAGCCGCGCTGGTGCCGCGTGCAGGAGCGCCCCCTCGAAGAGGGCGGCGAGGAGTACTTCGACGACGCCCTGCGCGAGCACGCGGCGCTCGTCAACGAAACGCGCAAGCAGTTCGAGATGCTGAAGCCGGAACTGTTCCGCAAGATCAAGCGCTTGCTCGACGGCGAGGAGTTCGACCTCGACGCCGTCATCGACTACGCGATCGAGCGCAAGGCGGGGCACTCGTACACGGACAAGATCTACTGGCGCCGGAACAAGATCGAGCGCGATGTCGCGGTGGCGTTCCTGCTCGACATGAGCGCATCCACCGACGAGGAGATCGAGAAGCGCAAGCAGAAGTACGCCGATGACGACGACTTCGACGACGACCCGCGCAAGTACTTCCAGTGGCTGGCGCAGCGCCGCGCCGCGCAGGCGATCGCGCCGCCGAAGCGGATCATCGATCTCGAGAAGGAGAGCACCGTGCTCTTCATCAAGGCGCTGGAGACGATTGGCGACGCCTACGGCATCTACGGCTTCAGCGGCTACGGGCGGGACAACGTCGAGTTCTATGTGATCAAGGACCTGATGGAGCAGTTCGGCGAGAAGGTGAAGAAGCGCATCGACAAGGTGGCGCCGATCCGCTCGACGCGCATGGGGCCCGCGATCCGCCACGCCACATCGAAGCTCGACGCGTACGACGCGAAGGTGAAGATCCTCATGCTCGTCTCAGATGGCCGGCCGCAGGACCACGGCTACGGCCGCGACCGCACGGAGAAGGAATACGCGATTCACGACACCAAGCAGGCGCTGCTCGAAGCGCGCCGCAAGGGCATCACGCCGTTCGCGCTGACCGTCGACAAGGAAGGCCACGACTACCTCGGCCAGATGTGCGAAGACATGGGCTACGAGGTGGTGGCAGACATCGAGCAGCTCCCCCAGCGCCTGCCGACGCTGTACCGCCGCTTGACGGAGTAGGAAGCGGAAAGATGGGCCAACCTTATCTCGAGGAAGTGTTCAAACTCTCCGGGGTGCCGACGTACACGTTCATAAAGCCAGTCGAGTACGACGAACTCCTGGTTTCGCTTCGGACGGCCGGCCGAGGCCTAGTTGTCGAGGGGCCATCCGGCATTGGAAAGACCTCGAGCGTTGAGAAGGCACTCGAAGAACTTGGGCTTTCACCTAAGGCGCTCAAGCTAAGCGCAAGAGTCCGAGGGGACATTGCGCTCATTGAGGAGCTTCCACACATGAAGAACATCGGTGTGGTCATTATCGATGACTTCCACCGACTGAACGAGGCAGCGCAACATTCAATCGCGGACTTCATGAAGCAGTTGGCAGATGAAGAGAACGCCAACAGCAAAGTGGTCGTGATCGGGATTAACAAGGCCGGGGACACGCTAGTGTGGTGTTTCCTAATTTCCATTAGTTATGATAGACTGCTGGGCATGAGGACCAGCAGGACGCTCACCGTACCACGACGAGACCGCATCGAGTTGGAGCG
>Ga0334722_10005824_pt1 | contig 12337 bp, 15 predicted proteins | sample C3_bottom_MG_FD_207210 | JGI IMG/M metagenome (GOLD analysis project Ga0334722, IMG submission 207210) | Sediment microbial communities from Yellowstone Lake, YNP, Wyoming, USA - C3_bottom | ecosystem: Environmental > Aquatic > Freshwater > Lake > Sediment | place: USA: Wyoming | collected...
GTGTCCGCGCCTGTGGCCGTACCTATTAGAAGCGCCACAAGTTAACACCGTTCGTTAGGCCGACAAACGTCCATGCGAGGAATGAATGGTCGTCTTCTGCGATGAGTGCAGTGTCTTGGTAGACGCAACGTACATTGATTCGTATCAGGTGCCGCACGAGGTCGGTGCGACAACGCGATTCACGTTCCTTCGTTGTCCGCGATGCGAGTCGCCATTTCTGATCCAGCAGTACGAAGACTTCGACGACTGGACGGAGCCTGAACGTCTCTATCCGACTGAGCACAGTCGGCTCGGCAGTGCGCTGCCAAAGCCGATCCAGTCTGCGCTTGAGGAGGCGGCGCGGTGCCTTCGTGTGCGTTCATACACAGCCACTGCCATTATGTGTCGCAAAACACTCGAGGGCATCTGCACGCATCATGCCATCGGAGATGGCAACTTGGCCAGCCGCCTGAAGCAACTCAAGGAGCGCGGGATCATCGACTCGCGACTCCACGAGTGGGCAGACGAGCTTCGTCTCTCCGGGAACGAAGCGGCTCACGACGTAGGTGTTGAGGTGTCGCCTGCGGACGCCGCTGAAATGCTTGACTTCACCAATGCACTGGTCGAATACACCTTCACGTTCCGCGAGCGTTTTGAAGTCTTCAAGAAACGGCGCGCGTCTCGCGGATCTGCGGCCTAACCGACCACTGCTGTGGACGAACGCTGTCGGCGTTGGAAGCGGCCGCTACGCGGCCGCATTCTATTGGAGCGTTCGCAGCAGAACGCCATGTCGCTAGGCAGCCAAGAGATGAGGGCAGCTGAATGAGGGTGCGGGTGGCGAAATCGGAGGCGGCCACATTGTTGCGCCAACTCCAAATGGTCGACTTCAGGGGATCGGACTCGCCAGATGAAGGCGTGGACGGGTTCGGTAGGTTGGCCACAAATGAGGTCGAGCTGCGTGGCGAAACGTCGGCGCCTGTCCCGCCAGCAGGTCGGTATCGAGACCCGCCGGAGCGCACTACCATAGGCCGCAAGTTCCGAGACGCGATGGGCGAACTTGGCGAGATGGCGTTCCTCGCTGTGTATGCACTCCTCGTCATTGCGATTCAGATTCCATTCTTGCCGCTGTGGAACTTTCGCGAGTACAGGCGCTGCAAAAGGAATGACTTGCTTTTCAGGCTGGTATGGCTCGGCGTCCCGTTACCTGCGTACAAGGTAGATACTATTGGAGGGCTGAAGATCTTCGTCTACACTGACGACCATCCCCCGCCGCACTTCCACGTCGTCACTGACAAGTACAACGCGAGGTTTGAGATCGGATCGTGTGAGTTGTTGGGTTCGAAGGGGGAGTACGTGAGTAGACATGAGCGAACCATCAGGGAATGGCATGCACGCAATGTCGATCTACTGACAGCGGTCTGGCTGAGAACTAGACCATCACCGACGAGTCCGCGGTGACACTTGGCTGCCGTACCAAGGCGTTGCCGTTGGCGGGGTGCTTGGCGGCATCATGGTTGCGCTCCGCGCCGTCGTGAACGAGTGTCATGGTATGGCCTCCGACGTTCCCCGCAGCAGAACGCCAACTCGTTAAGAAGCGCGCCCACATTCTCTGCCGGTAGAACACTTATGTCGGAACCGCTGCCGGTGTCGCTAATAATTCTGACCTCTGCGGGCATTGCCGCGCTGGTCTCGGGGATCATCGCTCTGTTCGGGCAGATGCTCGAACGCCGCGCGCGGCGTCGTGAACTCTTGCTCACGAAATCGATCGAACTCGCCATTCAGCGGACTGACTTGGCAGAACGATTTGCGAAGACCGAAGGAGCGCCGGTTACGCTACTCGACCATGCTCAACTCGCTGAGGTCTATTATCAGTGGCTCAGTCATCTCGTTGATCACGGTGAACTCCCTCCGGATGCACCGGCCGCTCGGTCGGCGCGCCGCAATTTGCCGCTCGACAAGCGAGCCTGATCACTCCGTTCTTCCATGATGCACACAGACGCGCAACCCGAGCAAACATGCCACAGTGGCTCGCATTAGTTGTCGTGATCGCGGTGATCGGGACCTTGATTCTAGCGCGACACCGCAGATTGGGGCCGCTCCGGCCGAGCAGACTCAGCCCAGGTGATGCGGAAGAGCGCCAGCGACGCAACGATGCGGTCGCAGCGCTTAGGCTAGATATCGCAGTGCGTACAGGTGAGGACCTGCAACCGGATACAACCGTCGGCGGTCACGGTCTCGTCACGTTCAACGGAATTGGCTTCGCCTTCTTCGGCCGCAGTTCCTTCGACGTCGCGACGGAGTCATACCTGACAACCAAGTGGTTCCTGTTCGTCTTGCCCATCATTCCGGTTGGCCGCTACCGCGTGATCAGGACGTCAAGTGGTCTCACGCATAGCTCATACATTGTGATCGGACAGGTGCCATTGCGCGTTGTCGACTGGATCATTCCTGTGATCTGGTGGGCTGCGGCAGGTATCTTCAGCTACGCTTATGCTTGGCTGTGATCTCATCGTCCGGTTGCCGCATAGCAAGCGATGCTGCTGACGAACGCGGTGATCTGCGGTATCGGCCGTGACGGGACCGCGTTCTATTTCGTGCGTTCAAAGCAGAGCGCCAGTCATTAGGAGTAGAGTCAACTCCTCACTGCTACAGGAGCTAGATGCGTGCCGCAAGTTGAGAACCCGTACTTCACGATCCGGCGCGCACGGCGGATTCGCACCCTCGACGAGCTCCTCGCACTCAATGTCGAGCGGCGCTACTACGCTCCTGGAAGCACGGAGGCCATCACTTCTCCAACGAGCGTCTACTCGTTGACTAGAGAGACGGCCGGACTCTTCCGGGGACAGATCGAGAACTACCCCCTAGTACCGAAGGCGTTTCGCGACCTACGCGACAACGATAGGTCCACATCCAGTGTAGTCGCAGGTCTTCGATGGTTTCAGTCCACTCACCGGTTTCATCGGTTCTGTGAGCGCGCCGAGTCGCAGCGATTCGAGTTTCCCGCAAGCGAACTCGAACGGATGTGTATCGCCCAGCATTTTGGCGTGCCGACGCCTCTGCTGGACTGGTCGAAGAGCGTGTTGGCAGCGTTGTTCTTCGCGGTACGAGATGTCTTCGCGAGCGAAGTCTTCGAGCAAAGACTTCGCGCATACATTTACCACATTCCTGACGAACTCCTGCTGGGTGACGAACTCCTAAAGGACGAAGAGCTGAGCGACCTACGCGCCAGTCGTTTCGTGAGGCCACCGCTCATCGACAGGCGCATAGAGCGACAGAGAGGAGTCTTCACATTTCATCCACATCCCCTCCACCGTCCAGTAAAGATTCCGGCTGACGTCTATCTGATCGACGCCCGCATGATCCTGCGGGCAATCAAGGTCATGAAGGGTATCGGATTCACGCAGGATTATTTCTTCCCGGATTACGCGGGCATTGCTGAGGCCGTGATGTCCGAGACGGCGCTCTAGCTGAGCGCCGCGTAACGCGCGTTGGTGCCGACGTAGGTGTCAGGGAAGCGACTGCGGGCGGCTAGCCCCGGCGCACAAATCCGACTGGTGCGCACGCACGCGGCCGCATCAATTTGAGGCGCCGCCGCAGAACGCCCTTCATCATGGCGAAACGCGCAGTCGACTCGCGTCACAGCCTCTGGGATGGAACATGCCGCTGACAGGGGAAGGCCGAATCATTCCGCACACGGGTCTTCTCCGGGATGCAGATTGGCGCCTCTTTGATGGCGCGCTTCTACGCCTGACGTCCTTCACGCCGCTGTTAGGCGCGACTGTTAGGGACGGTGTGGCCTTCGCACCCACGCGATCAGTACCGTACGCCACGGTCGAGATCGCCTGCTCACTCGTAGAGGGTCAGCTTTCGGTCACCGGCTTCATCACGCACAAGCTGGATTTCGTACATATTTGGTGCGCGTTCGCAGAAGGTGCGGTGAGAGATGGCCAACAAGAGGTACTCGGGTATTGGACGAAGCGCCATTACTCCGGGCTGGTCGCTCGACTTCTCGCTCCTTGGATGCCTCGGTTCATGGTGATGATCTGCCCGACTGGGACGTTCGATAGCTGCAAGCAGGGCCTGGAATGGCCGGCAAACGAATCGGGCATGGTTCTTATCAACGGACTCGATTCGGTGAAGTGGTGGAAGCCCGACCTGATGGCATGACGCTCTCACTGGGGTTACCCAACCGATTGCTTCCGAAGAGGAGAGAGTGCGCCCATGATCCTTGGATTTGTCAGTGTCTTGATTGCGGCGCTCTACGGATGGACTGGCAAGTCGCCGCAGAGGGAGCGGATCGCGGCTTGGTCGAGGCGTCGCGCGTATGGAACGTGGTTCGGGGCCTGGGCCCTCGCAGTGCTGCTCGATCCCGATCACGGAATCGTGAAACAAGGACCTCATATGTGGATTGTTGGACCAATCGTTTGGTGCCTGATGATCGGTGGACCAGTCGCGTTTGTACGCTGGAGGACGATTCGTGGGAACACCCCTTGATCTCCAAGCCGTCACCAACGCGAGGGTCGACCAGCACCAACTGGCTCTCCGGCGCACCACTGGACGCGCCTGCTTGATCCGCTTCGCGAGACCCCACTCGCAACGTGTAGGAGGCGTGCAATGAGTTCTCCTCAGGCTGATCACCAACCGGTTGCGTTTGCGAGTCAACGACAAATGGCAGACACGATTGGCCGCTCCAGCGTGCCATTGCTATGCGTCATTGGATTCGCCGTTGTGCAGGGGTTTCGATTCGGGTTCCTTCAGCGAGACTACGTTGTGCTCCTCATCGGAGCTCTCGTTTCCATGGCGGCAATGGTCGCGTATGCACTTGTGGGTCTTCAGCGCCTCTTGGGGAAACCCAAGGCGCTGTGGATGGCTGTCGCGTCGGCCGGTGGTTTCATTCCTTACCTCTATTGCTGCTATCTGGTGTTCTACCGAGGTGTTTGGCGTCTCGCGAGCTTACGCTTCGGCTTCGCGCTCACTCCGTTTCTTAGCGCCGTCGCGTTCGCCATCTTGGGTTTCGTGGCCTTGAAACACTTCTATCTGCTGACAGAGCTCAGTAAGAGCGTAGACCGGCTTACGCGGGACCGTGGTCTGACGTAAGCGGCGACAACCCGTATCAAGCTGCGTGTAGACGCGAGGAGGGGACGATCGGAGTGCGGTTGCACATCGACTCATTGTATTCGCGACAGGACTATCTCAGGGTGGAATGCGGCCAGTTTCCCTGATGAGTTTGTGGACCGCTTCGGTCCCGCCTTGCTCCGCAGCTTCGAGAACTCGGTACTTGAAGCCTGGACGGTCCCTACACGCATCCCAGTCATAGCTGGAGATAACAAAGACCGTCTCCTCTTCATCTTGCGTACCTTCCACAATCTCGACATCGGTGCGTTCGGCACCGATCCCAGCCGCCTCGCGCAGCCGACGCGTCCAAGTGAGCATGCGGGCGCCCTTGATGCCACGACAATACGCCTGCCAAAGCAGTGCATCGGCCTCGTCGCCCGTTCGCATGAAGTCCACGGCAATCTGAAAGGGCGACCGATTCGCCGTGCGCCCGAGCTTGCCGGCGGGTGCGACCATTTCCATTGCGAGGCTGAGTTTGGTGAGGTAACTCTCGTCCTTGCAAGGGCGCAGGTCGCAGCCGTGCAATGCGTCCGGCACTGCACATTCACCCAACGAAGCGGCAACCGCTTTGCGCCAGCGATCGCGCAGGAAGAGTCGAGCCGCATCCAGGTCATCGTGAGAGATCGGATCGAGCAATAGGAGCACGTGGAGGTGCGGATGAAAACCATTCGGTCCTACAGTCACTTCCAGTGCGCGAATGGCGCCAAGCATTCCATAGCGCTCCTTGAAGCGCTTCCACGGCTCCCCGGCCTGGACTCGCTGCCATGCCTTGGCGACTCCCGCACGGGTGCGCTTCAGGTCGTTGCCGAGGCCGTGACGGACTGTAAGCGAGAGCAGGAGTACCATGCCGCCGTTCTTGGTGTGCCATTCTGCAACGCGACGCACCTCTTCGGCCCGTTCCGCCCGGATCGCTGCGCTGCACGTCGGGCACTCGTGCACTGAGCCACAGCGGAGGACGCCGTGGAAATGGGCGCGACCGTTCCTGAGTGCCACTTCGACCGAAGGTGCGATTCGAACCCGTCCACACTTCGCAACGCGTTCCCGCGCATACGGCCGGAGTGAGTCCTTTACTTCGTACCGGAGTCGGCGCCCTCTATCAGGTCCACCTGGGGTAACTCTGTTAGTGTTCTTTCCAAGAGACGCGGCGCTACGCGCCGCGCGCGGGGCTCCGCCCCGCACCCCGGAGAAGCTTTTATTGGGGCGCACCCGGCGGTGCAAACTGCCACCGCCGGTTGCCACCCCCGCATCCCGTCGCCGGTCTGCGCCCACGTAGCTCGGGAGCTTCTCAGGAACCCGGCTACGCGCCCTAGCGCCATCATCGGCGCCTTTGTCCAATGTGTCTGCTTCTGTGCCTACGAGGGTGCGTTTGGCCGCGCGAGCGTGCGGTTCTGTGCGTCGTCCTGCTCTCTGTCGAGCGTCGTTTCGCTCGGCGGCGCTAGCCCTTAAAATCCCTTGGGAGCAATCCCATCCGGGTTCGATTCCCGGCCCCGGCATGCAAGCGCGGACCCCACGGCTGCGCGCTAGAATTCAGCGCACACCGCTTCCTGAAGGACACATGACGCTTGCCACCCGATGGCTCGACAACGCCCGCGCCGTAATGCGCGCCATCGAGCAGACCCAACAAGACAATATCCGCCGCGCGGCCACCGTGATGGCCGACTCCATCGAAGCGGGCCGATGGGTGCACACCTTCGGCTGCGGCCACGCCACGATTCCCGTCGAAGAGATGTACCCGCGCATCGGCGGCTTCGTCGGCTTCCACCCGATGGTCGAACTGCCGCTCACCTTCTTCACCCACATCACGGGCGAGATGGGGATTCATCAGTTCCTGTTTCTTGAGCGCGCCGAAGGGTTCGGCGTCGAGATCATGAAGGGGTACAACTTCGACGCGCGCGACACGATGTGGATCTTTTCCCACACCGGCATCAACGCGGTCAACATTGACATCGCCCTGGAATCGAAGAAACGCGGCATGAAGGTCGTCGTCTGCGGATCGGCCGCGGAAGGGAAGGGCAAGGTCACGCGCCACTCGTGCGGCAAGACGATCTTCGAGATCGCCGACGTCGTCATTGATACCTGCGTGCCGGCCGTTGACGCGTCGGTGCCGCTCAAGAACCACTTCGACAAGATCGGGCCGCTCTCGACGATGGCGTTTGTCACCACCGTGTGGATGACGATTGCCACCGTCGCGGAAATTCTCGCCGACCGCGGCGTGCACCTCCACATTCACCCGTCGCACAACGTGCCCGGCGACACCACAGCGCGGGAGCGGCTCGACGCGGCGCTCGCCGAGTACAAGCGCAGGGTGGCGGTGCTCTAGGACGGGACGCCGCGGCGCGGCCGGTCAGGTTTTGGCTAGGAACGCGCCGCGCGGCGGCGATACGCGCGCAACGCCACCACCGCGAGCCCGCACTCAAGGACGAGGCAGACGCCAAGGTAGGCGGGCAGGGTCGCCGCGCCGACCTTCTCCGACAGCACGCCCATCACGTAGTTGAGCAGCATGTTGCCCGGCAGCGCGATCACGAGCACAACGCTGAATGCCGTGCCGGAAATCGCCGGGAACAGATCCGCGACGTAGCCCATCAGCAGCGGGAAGCCCACCGAGAGGCCGGCGCCGACGAACGCAAGCCCACACACCGCAACCTGCACGTTCGGCGCGGCCGCCACGATGCCGATGCCGCACGCGGCGAGCAGCAACCCCAGTACGAACACGCGGCCGCCCGGCATGCGCCGCAAGAGGGCCGAGAGCACGAGTCGCGCCACAGTCATGCCCACCACGTACGCCGTGAGCGCGAGCAGCGCATCCGCCGGCGCCACGCCGCGCGCCGCTTGCAGGTACGACGTGGACCAGTTGTTGATGACCCCTTCAATCCCGCTCTGGAACGCCAACGTGAACGCGATCGCCAGCAACGCGCCGTCACGCAGCAAGCTCGCTCCCTCGGCGATGGGAAATCCCTGTGCGTGTTTTGGCACGGGATACGCGATGGCGCCGATGAACACCACCGGCAGCAGCAAGGCGGCGCCGATGCCGCCGAGCACCAGGCGGTGATCCACGCCGCTCAGTAGGCCGAGCAATCCAGGCATTCCGAGCGCGCCAAGCCCGAAGAACACGCCGAGCAGGCTCAGCTTGGCCCCGCGTTCTCCCGCTGAGATGTCGGCGACGAGCGCGTTCGTGCCGCCGTTCAGGATGCCGCCGCCGAACCCGATCGCGACAATCGCCACGCGCAGCACGGCCACCGACGGCGCAAACGCCAGCGCCTCGAGGCCCGCCACGACGAGCAGCGCGTTCACCGTGAGCATCGCGCGATAGCCGAAGCGGTCCACGATCGGGCCGAACACCAGCGAGCCGGCCAGCAGGCCGAACGGCAGCAGCGACACCAAGGCCCCGCTCGCAACGCCGCCAAGTGCAAAGCGCGCCGTGATGGACGGCAGGAGCGCGCCCATGGAGAGCAACGACACGCCGAACATCAGCATGCCGATGCACGCCGCGGCGAACACGAGCGGCTTGCGCTCGGTCAACGCTCCGCGCCTTCGTGCGCCGAGGCCGCGCGCAGCGCGAAGTGCGCGGCGCCGTGCATCGCGGCCGCGCCGCCGAGCGCCGATACCGTGAGCTCGACCTGCGTGATGCTGACCGGCTGTGCCCAGCGCTTCGCCTCCTTCGCAATGTCGCCGAGGAACCGCGCGGCCGGCCCGAACACGCCGCCGCCAAAGACAATGCGTTCCGGGTTGAACAGGCTGACGAGATTCGCCGTGGCCTTTCCCCACAGTTCGATGGCGTGCTGGAGTGCGGCGACCGCAATTTCGTCGAGGCCCTCGTACGCGCGAAACACGTCCTGCGCAGTCAGCGCGGCGGGGTCAATGCGCCGCAGGGCGCCGTCGTACGCGGGACGCGCGGCGAGCAGTTCGCGCGCGCCGCGCGCAATGCCGTCGCCCGACGCGTAGTGCTCGAAGTTGCCGCACGCGCGGAACTTATCGTCCCACGGCTGCTCGAGGGCCATCCAGCCGATCGCGCCGGCCACGTCGTGCGCACCGTGCAGCACCCGGCCATCGGCGAGAATGCCCGCGCCAATCCCCGTGCCGACGGTGAGGAAGATCGCGTGCTTGCACCCGCGCGCCGCCCCGTGCCACGCTTCGCCCATGACGCAGCACGAGCGGTCGGCCTCGATCACGACCGGAACGTCCTCGTATGAGAGCGATGCGCGCACTTCGTCGCGCAGCGGGTAGTCGTCCCACCCCATGATGTTCGGCGCCCACACGCGGCCGGTCTTCGTGTGGCTGATGCCCGGGACCGAGATCCCGATCGCATCAACTGTCGGTGCCTTCGACATCAGCCGGTTCAGTGCGGCGATGATCAGCGAGCCGACTTCACTGCCGCCGCGACGCTCCACCATCGCGCGGTCTTCGGCGAGCACCGCGCCGTTGTTGTCGAACACCGCGCCGACGAGCTTCGTGCCCCCGAGGTCGAGTCCAATGACTGCCATGACAGTTCCCTGGAAAGTGCCACGGGCGCGTCGGCGCCGGGGGGGATGCGGAGAAGCTACGCGTTTCTGCGTCGCTACGGTATGCGCAGCGTCACGAACACCGAATCGCCGGCCAGCTTGCCGTTCACGGACTTCGCGCTGACTGTCACCGTCGCCGAGTCTCGAGGCGCCACATCGCCTACGGGGATCGCATAGGCCTTGAATACGCCCGTGGGAACCGACGCGAATTGCCAGGCACCCGTGGCGGCGGCCGTGGTCACCTGGCTCGGGATCGTCATGTTGATGCCGCGGAGGTACACGGTCGTGTTGGCGACGTTTCTTCCTGACGTACTCGTCACCGTGCCAACGATCTTGCCGGGCGACGCGGAACGGCTCGCCACGGAGCTGGGCATCGCCGCGGAGAGCACAACGCCCGTGCCCGGACGCGACGGGGGCGCGTAGCCGCCGTACGGTTCGATCACCACGGCCAGCGTGGTGAAATCCTGTGGCACGACGCCCAAGGCTCGCATGTCGGCCCGCACGCGCGCCTCGGGAATCATCGTGGTCGTGTACCACGGCGCGCTGCCGACGTCGGCGTCGTCGAGCGAGCGGCTGTTGGGCAGGGGGGCAATGAGACCGCCGAGCCGCGCAACCGTTCCCGTGCGATCGTCCACGAGCCAGACCGCGTAGCGGAAGCCGGCGGGAGGTCGGGTCAGGTTGCGCAGGTCAATGCGCACCGACTCGCCCCAGAAACTCGCGTCAACGACCGTGGCCGCGGCGCTGAAGGGGACGCGCCCGGCGGACGCCATCGCCCACGTACCAAGCACGGCGCTCTGCACCGCGAACGCGGTGCCGCTCTTGTACCGGAAGCTGAGGAACGCCGTGCGCGTGGCCGCGCCGAGCAGGAATGGGATGGCACCTTCGCCGCCGGTGCGCAGCAGCACGTGCGTGTAGTTGGGGATGTTCGCATGCGCGATGCGAATCGCAATCGTGGTCGCCGTGTCCAGCACGTAGAACTGCGCGCCAATAGTAGTGTCAACGGTCGCGACGATGACCGACGAGTCACGAGTCACCGGGCGTCGGCTGCGCACCGTGCGGATGATGCGCGAAATCGCCGCAACTGTGTTGCCGGTCGCCGAGTCGGTCAGCGCGATCTGATACGCGTTGGCGATGCCGACGGGCGGCAGGTTGTTGACCGTGAACTCAATGGTGTCGCGCGCCGCCGCCGCCGTGATGCGCTGATTGGCAATGCTCGGAAAGGCGGCATTGCTCGCCGGGCCGAGTGACATGTCGAGCAGCGGGTCCCCGTACACGGTCAAGAGACCCGACGCGCCATCAACCTGGCACGCCACGAGGGCAAGTGTCGCGCACGCGCGGACAATCGCCGTCAGTCGGGAGCGGGTCATCTCACACCCCGCCCGGCGTGAACCGAAGCATGACCGAGTACTGCAGGTTCGTGGGTGTCCGCGGCGCCGGCGCCGGGGCCGGCGCTGCATCGCGAATGCGCTGCTCCTCGGGGAGCGATCGCGTCGCGTCGAGTGCGCTCCGGTTGAACTGCACGTACGTCGTACCCCCAAACTGCACGCGCGCACTGAGCGTCCGCGTGAGCGGATCGTCCACGGCAAGGCCGAAGCTCGCCATCGGGTGAATGAGGCGCCGGCTCCCACCGCTCGCCCGTGATCCGAGCAGCATCGCGTACCACCCGCCGCCCGCGTATCCGATGACTCGTGCGCCGGCGAGCGGAACGCCAATCTGCGCCTGCACGCCGCTCTGCACGAGCGTCACGCGCTGCGCCATGGCGTACAGATACGTCGTGTCGCCGCGGTCCACGGCGGCGAGCGGAAACTGCGCGCCGTCTGTCCTCGGCCTCGACACGTCGAGCGACACGCCAATGCCAAACGAGGGCGCGTCGGCTCGCCGCCGCGCCGGACTCCACGGGAGTTGCCACGCCGCTTCGAGCCCAATGAACGGCGTTGGCTTGAGCGCCGTCGCCTGCGCGAAGACGAGCTCGCCGAGCCGAACGCCAACTGCCGTGCGCGCCGTGGCCGGCTGCGCGCCGAGCGCTGGGGCAGCGAGCAGCAGGCCAATGACGAGCACATTCAGTCGGCGCATCCTATGGGCGTCTCCGCGGTTCAAAATCGCGTCGTGCGACCACTACTAGGTCAGTCCGCCTAATATAGATTGCGGACGTATGTCTGACGTCGTCTCGCTTGCCGCCGAACTGATGGAGATTCCCTCGACCACTCGCGACGAAGCGCGGGTGGTCGAGTTCGTCGCGCAGCGGCTCGCTGCGCGCGGCTGGCAGGTGACGCGGCAGGACGTCACCGCGGGCCGGCAGAACGTGTGGGCGAAGCGCCGAGGCGGCGGAGTCACGCTCTCCACGCATCTCGACACCGTGCCGCCGTACATCCCGCCGCGTCTCGAAAGCGACCGCCTGCGGGGCCGCGGCGCGTGCGACGCGAAGGGCATCGCGGCCGCGATGATCGTTGCAGCCGAGCGACTCGCTGATGCTGGCGAGGAGCGCGTGGACTTGCTGTTCGTGATCGGCGAAGAGCGCGGCTCCGATGGCGCACGCGCCGCGAACCACCTGGCACCGACCTCTCGCTGGCTCATTAATGGCGAACCGACGGAGAGCCGTCTCGCGACGGGCTGTAAAGGATCGTGGCGCGTCACCGTGCGCACGCGCGGCCGCGCCGCGCACTCGGCGTATCCGGAGCTTGGGGAGTCCGCGATCCTGCCGATGGCCGACTTGCTGACGAAACTCCAAGCGTTGCCGCTCCCAG
>Ga0334722_10005826_pt1 | contig 12337 bp, 14 predicted proteins | sample C3_bottom_MG_FD_207210 | JGI IMG/M metagenome (GOLD analysis project Ga0334722, IMG submission 207210) | Sediment microbial communities from Yellowstone Lake, YNP, Wyoming, USA - C3_bottom | ecosystem: Environmental > Aquatic > Freshwater > Lake > Sediment | place: USA: Wyoming | collected...
AAAAAGGATATGTCTGAAAAAACCTTCGAAAGGTTTTGTAAAGAGGACATATCTCTTTGCATTTCGGACATCGGCAAAATTAATATGGCGGCTTGTGTATCTCATTTTTTAACCTTAGAAAAAGATTTAGATAATTCCTTTGTATTAAATATTGGAATATGCGGAACCAATGATAATTCAAAAAACATAGGCGATGCCTTTTTAATTAACAAAATAAAAGACCATGCATCCGGTAAGTGTTATTACCCTGACCTCCTAATAAACATCGATATGGAAGAATCAAGTATTATATGCTTAGATAAGCCTCTTTTTGAAAACCTATTGAACGGAAAGGCCCTTATAGACATGGAATCAAGCGGCTTTTTCAGAAGCGCAAATATATATCTCCCACCCGACAGGATTTATTTATTAAAAATAGTATCCGATTATTTAGAAAAAAATACAAATAGAGATAAAATAAAAAATTTCATCTCTTACCAAATTGAAAATATTAACAAACTATTATCTAAAATAAGAATATATATAGAAGATAATAAAAAAGCTCCGATACTCTCCGAAGAAGAACAAATCCTTATAAAAAAATTAGAAGAAGGTTTGAAACTCACTTTTATGCAGAGAAAAATCCTAATAGAAGAAATCTATAAAGCTAAAATAAAGGGATTTAACATCGACTTTTTAAAATGCTACCTTTTTTCTGTACCAAAAAATAAAACAGAAAGGAACAGGATTTTCGATGAAATCAGAAAAAAACTTATATAACAAATTATTTTCACACATATATGTAGAGGAAGAAGCGCTGAAATACCAAAATACAACAGAAATACTATCTAAGTTAAAATATAGAAATGTGATATTAATAAATAGCATGAAAGAATTAACTCTGAGACGAAATCAGGATTATAAAGTTCAAAAAAAATCCCCGAACTTGATTCTTGCCGTAAGAAAAAGCGATTTCCTAACCCCCGGAGAAGATATATGTAACAGCTTCAACGAACAAAACTTCTATTACTCATTTCCTATATACAACTGCATTTATGATTGCTCCTACTGTTACCTTCAGGGAATATCCAATACCGCCCATATAATAATATTTGTCAACCTGAGTGATTATTTTGAAGAAATTAAAAAAATTACCCATGATAATATTTATATAAGCATTTCAAATAATACCGATCTCATGCCCTTGGAAAATATCACCGGATATATATTAAAATGGTATAATTTTTTAAAAAAACATCCCGAAATTACTGTAGAAATAAGAACAAAAAGTACCTCTTCAGAAATATTTAATAAAATAAGTCCAATAAATAACATGAAATTCGTGTGGTCCCTATCACCATCTGAAGTTATCAAAGAATATGAATTAAGAACCCCTTCTTTGGAAAATAGAATAAGGGCAATTAATAAGGCTTTGAGCATGGGTTTTTCCGTCCGTTTGTGTTTTGAACCTATACTGGTTTTTAAAGGTTGGTGCAAAATTTATAAAAATTTCTTTGAAGATATTAAATCCAGAATAGAATTACAAAAAATTGAAAAGATTTCTCTTGGTGTCTTTAGAATTTCCAAAGATTATTTCAAAAAACTAAAAAAACAAGATTTGAATAAAGAAATATTCTATGCAAACCTTATTGAAACCCAAGATACTTTAACTTACGAAAAAAGTATACTTGATAAAATAGAAGAATTTAAAGAAATCTTATTAAAAAACAACTTCTCGTAGCTTCCTTTCAAACTCCGGAAAGGAAGTTTCTGTATATTCGGCATCCTTTATTTCGGTCTCCCCCTGTGCAGCCAAAGCCGCAACAGCAAGCGACATAACAATTCTATGGTCTTTATAGCCTTCAAGAAGGTTCCCTCTTAAAGAATTCCTTCCATATATAATCATCCCGTCTTCCAGTTCCTCAATTTTTGCTCCCATTTTTTTAAGTTCAGTAACCATTGCTTTTATCCTGTTGCTCTCTTTAACTTTTAATTCTTCGGCATTTCTTATTACTGTCATTCCTTCTGCAAAAGCCGCTGCAACAGCTAATATCGGTATCTCATCAATAAGTTTTGGTATAATATTCCCTTCTATATTAATTCCTTTTAATTGACTGCTTCTTGAGGTCACATCCCCGACCTTTTCTCCATTTACAATTCGTTCGTTTTTGATTTCAATATCAGCCCCCATTTTTTTCAAAATCTCGATAATACCCGTCCTTGTAGGATTCAATCCCACATTTTTTATCGTCACTTCCGAATCGGGAAGTATAAGAGAAGCTACTATAAAATAAGCCGCCGAAGAAATATCCCCCGGAATTTTTAATTTTTGCCCTACCAGCTTTGAAGAAGGCCTAATAAAAATTTTAGTGCCATCTTTATCGATTGAACCACCGAAAATTTTCAACATAATTTCGGTATGATTCCTCGATTCTATCGGTTCCATTATCTCTGTTTCACCTTCCGCGTATAATGAAGCAAATATAATCGCTGACTTTACCTGGGCACTTGCTACAGGAAGCCTATATTTTATCCCTTTTAAAACTCCACCTCTTATCCATAAAGGAGGATAATTATCATTGTTCTGACCGTAAATTTCCGCTCCCATAAGCTTTAAAGGTTCGATAATTCTCTTCATCGGCCTTTTCAAAATGGAAGAATCTCCAGTTAAAACCGTTTCAAAAGGTTGACCAGCCAATATCCCGGACATAAGCCTTATAGTTGTCCCCGAATTACCTACATACAAAACTCCATTGGATTTTTTAAATCCTCTCAAGCCATTTCCCTTTATCAAAATCCGCTTTTCTTTAATCTCTATATCGCTGCCTATGCTTCTAAAGCATTCTATTGTTCTTGTACAGTCATCCGAAAATAAGAAACCTTCTATTTCGGTAATTCCTTCGGCAATGCTTCCAAACATAATAGCTCTATGAGAAATGGATTTATCGCCAGGAACCTCTAAAGTTCCTTTAATACCTTTAGCAGGAAACACCTTTAGTATCAATTTACTACCTCCTTAAATTGTACACAAATTACTATTCACATTAATATTATAACAAAAGGGAACAGATTCTGTTCTGTTCCCTTCCCTCTCCTTTACAAATATTTTCTTACCCTATCAAGCAATTCATCCTTTGGCGTCACGCCCACAATTCTATCCACCATATCCCCATTCTTAAATATTGCAAGGGTCGGTATGCTCATTATCCTGTACTTCATTGCTAAGCTTCTGTTACCATCCACGTTTATTTTTAACACTTTAAAATCTTCTCCTGCCTCCTGAGCTACTTCATCAAGAATTGGTGCCATCATTCTGCAGGGCATACACCAAGAAGCCCAAAAATCCACCAAAACCGGTTTTGTCGAATTTAAAACTTCTTCCTGAAATTCGGATTCATTTATTTCCTTTACAAATCCCATAATAACCCTCCTTCGAAAATTCAAAATTTTAACGAGCAAACTGCTCTTTCTACTTAAACACCTCAGCCGAAATTACAGCTATTAATCTTTTCTACTATTTTATGCAAAAATCCTCCATATATTTGTTTAATATTTTTACTGCCGCACTTGGGACACTTTACATTGTCCCTCTCTTTAACCGAAGTAAACTCACTAAACTGATGCCCGCAATTTTCACATTTAAATTCGTAGGTCGGCATAAATACCCTCCTTCCTTTAAAGCTTCTTCATTTCTATCGCACCGTGAGGACAGTAGTTGACGCATATTCCACAACCCGCACATAGGTCCTCATCAACGGATATTTCTACATTGAAAAGACCTTTTCTTATCCTTTTTATGGCACCCTTAGGACAGCTTCTGGATGCCGCACAAAAAATTGAACTGTCGCATCTATCCTTTATAACAAAAGCCTTCTTCATAATGAAATACCCCCTTAAACAAGATCGAAAGGATAAGCAGTAATGCCACCATCCAAGATTTTTATATTTTTAAAACCTAACTTTTTAAGAGTAATATAAGCCAAATATGCTCTCTTTCCAATCTTGCAAACAATAACGGTCTCCTTCTCTTTATCCAGTTCCAAAGCCCTATGTCTTAACTGATCAAATGGAATGTTTATTGAATTAGGTATTGACGAAACCACAAATTCTGCTTCGGAACGGGTATCTAAAATTTGTATATCTTCTTCGAGTTTATCTTTCAATTGCATAGGAGAAATACCATGAAGCTTTCCATAAAGTTTATTCAGCATTACATTTGATGTCACTATTACAGAAGACATTGCCATGGAAAAAGGTGGTGCATATGCAAAATCCATTTTAGCCAAATCCTCAATTCTTGCTTTAAGAGACATTGCCGTAACAATTATATCTATCGGCTTATCTATGACACCTTCCCCTATTATCTGTGCCCCTAAAATTCTATGAGTTTTTCTATCGGCAATCATCTTAATAATTATTGTCTTATTACCCGGATAATAATGTGATAAATCGTTCGAGGGAACCAGTACCGTCTCCACTTCATATCCCTCTTTTAAAGCTTCCTTCTCGGTTAAACCCGTTTTCGCAGCCTTTAATTCAAAAAGCTTTATAATTGCAGTACCTAAAACGCCAGAAAAAATTTCTTTCTTTTCGCTGTGAGCTACATTAATAGCAGCTACTCTTCCCATTTTATTCGCAGTTGAACCCATGGGATACCAAACAGGTTTACCGGTAATAAGGTGTCGCATCTCTACACAATCTCCTACCCCATATATATCCTCTATACTGGTCTCCAGGTATTCATTAACTCTAATAGCCCCCGTTTCACCTATTTCAATTCCTGCATCTTTTGCCAGCTCTATGTTGGGCTTCACCCCCGCAGACCATAAAACAAAATCGGTTTCTATACTCCTTTTATCGGTAATTACAGAAGTAACCTCACCTTTTTCGTTTCCATTAAAGGATATAACCTTCTCCTCGGTTAAAATCTTTATACCTTTTTTGGCTAAATATTTTTGAGCAATTAGAGCTATTTCCGGGTCAAAACCCGGCAAAATATATTTCGAATGTTCTATAATGGTTACTTCTATTCCTCTTCTATATAAATTTTCCGCCATTTCAAGACCTATAAAACCGCCTCCAACTATAAGAGCACGTTTAACCCTTCCAGCATCGATGAGCGACTTTATAACAAGCGCATCCGAAACGGTTCTAAGGGTAAAAATCCTTTTCAAACTTATGCCAGGTATCTCAGGAATAACCGGTGAAGCACCCGTTGCAATAACAAGTTTATCATACATAATTTCTACTTTTTCATCATTTACTTTATTAATAGCTATAACCTTTTTTTCTTCCGGTATAATTTTTAAAACCTCATGAAGAGTAAGTATATTTATGTCCAATTCTTTTTTTAAAGATTCTGGAGTTTTAATTATAATTTCATTTTTATCTTTTATAACATCTCCTATGAAATAGGGTAAACCACATCCTGCATATGAAACATATTCTTCCCTTGTTAACACAGTAACCTCAAGATCAGGGTTCTCCCTTTTGGCCTTGGCAGCCACCTTGGTGCCAGCGGCTACACCGCCTATTATTAATAACCTTTCCATTGAATCACCTCGGATTATATCGTTATATTATAATATTACGATATAATTTTTAAAATGTCAAGATATTTATTTTTTATTACTTCTCAAGTAATATTTCCATAATTTTCCTAACGTCATCGTTAACTACTTCATAGCATATTTCCAATCCATTCCTCTCCCCTTTTAAAATTCCTTTGGACTTTAGAATGGCGATATGCTGGGATACCGTTGATTGAGGTAAACCCAAACATGTTTGAATCTTGGTCACATTGCATTTATTTTGCATAAGACCTTCAATTATGCAAAGCCTCACGGGATGTGCTAATGCTTTTAATAGTTCCGCTTTTTCTTCAAGATTTTTTAGCCTATTTTTGTCCATATAATTCCTCCTTTCTTTCGTTAAAATAAAAGGGTAGTAAATCTACCCCTTATCAGCTATAGCATTTTCCAAATCCCTTAATAAATTATCCAGATTGATACCATAAACCTGAGCGGCCCGCTCAATGCTCATATAGAGCGCACCACCTCAGCCAAAGCATTTAATTCCATGTCTTTTAAAAACCCTTTCCAATTCCGGATACCTATATAAAAGGTCCCTTATTATCATATCCTTTGATATCACTTTTATAACCTCCTCTATTTATTCTTAATATATTATATGATTATATTATAATATATTGATACATTAATATTCAATACCTAATCTTCCTCCAATACCTTTCTGAAATGGATGCTTAATCATTTTCATTTCGGTTACCAATTCAGCTTTTTCCTCTATTTCTTTCGGAACATTCCTTCCTGTTAATATTATTTCCATGGTAGCAGGCTTTCTCTCCAATACTTCTAAAACCTGTTTTACCGTTAACAAACCATTTTGAATTACTCCCATTATTTCATCAAGTATTAAAATATCGCAATCATTGGTCTCAACAACCTTTTTTACAAATTCAAAAGCATCATCTATTTCTTTCTTTAATTCTCTTTTTTCTTCTTCGCTTAAAGTCCAGAAAAATCCCCTGTTTTTTTCAAATCTATAAATTTTAAAATCTGGTTCCAATCTTTTTACCGCATGTAGTTCACCACTATCTCCACCTTTCAAAAACTGTACCATATATACCTTATAACCTCTACCTATAGCCCTAAGTGCCTGTCCAATAGCGGCGGTAGTTTTGCCCTTACCATCGCCTGTATAAACCTGTATTAAACCTCTTTCCATCTCTATCCCTCCAATAAATTAAACTTTCTTTACAATATTAATTTCTTCAAAAAATTCAATATTCCTTTTAATAAAAAATCCCCTTAAAGTTTCCTTTAAGGGTTTTACTCGGATTTCTGTATTTTTGATATCGACACCTCATAGGCCGTCTTTTTTACGCTTTCATTTTCAGATATACGTTTTATATACTCCCTGCTTTGAATCCTACCCCATAATTTAACATGATCTCCGACTTTCAACTTATCAGCAAATCGGGCATTCCTGCCCCACGCTATACAGGGAATATAATCGGATTTATTATAAGCTCTGTTTACTGCAATAAGAATATCCGATATTTCTCTACCAAATGGAGTTTTTCTATATATTGGTTTTTTGCATATATAACCATCAAGAAATATTTCGTTAGGATTTAAAACCTTATCCTCGACATTTAATCTTCTAATATCCCTCACGAAAACAGTTAGTATAAGATGATTCTTGCCATCGTCAGATGAACGATTATAAGACCTGAACTGTCCTTCAATTTCCACCCTATCACCTTTTATAACACCGCCATCCATGAGTAATCGCTCCGAGATGGTTATAGGTAATACATCCTTGGTGTCACTCAATCTCGGAATTTCTATAAATGATTCATAAAAAATCTCACCATACAATTCATGGCTAAATTCCAGGTCAGATGCTATTACTCCTATCAATTTAACTACGTTGTTTTTTAACATATTTAACGTCATAAAACCCTCTCCCTCTCTTAAGTTACTCTAAAATATAATATTTTATAGAGAGGCAAATTATGACATTCAGGATATATTTTTTAGATAAAATTTATCTATAAACATACTTTTGGCACCATTCATACTTTCCCCTCCCAAAAACAGGACCAGATCATTCTTTTTGACCAAATCCAATAATCTTTCTACAGCATCACCAAAATTCTCATAAAACTCCAAACACACACCCATATTGGATACCATGTTTACAAAGGGCAATAAATTATAACACATTCCACCTTTTTTAGGAAATATATCCGAACAATTGGTCAAAATAAGCCTCTTTAAATTTAAAATTTTCAACCAACTTTCATAAACTTCCGAAATCTCCATAAAATCTTCTATATCCTTTATGGAGTTTAAGATAAAAAGATCTCCATACTCCATACTTTGAATGGTTTCAAAAACATATTCATATGAATCGAAATTTGTAACGTAACTATCAATTACAATAAAATCATAATCGTAAATCACTTCCATTTGTCTTCTTTTGACAGGTAACCCAGTCAAAGCCTTTTTTATTATGTCTACATCAATATCAAACAATAAAGCCGCCGTAATAGCACAGAGTCCATTATAAATATTACTAATGCCCAGTTTATTAATAAATACTGGTATTTCCTGGGGAATTATCTCATTATTTGAAATCGTAGGCACAGCTCTTTGAATATAATAATTAAAATTTACGCCCTTAAAGCTATATGAAATGGAAGAAGCCGTAATGCTTGCTTTCGGATTTAGTCCACAGGTAAGTAAAAATATCTTATCAGTGCCCTCCACTATCCTATAGGAAATATCATCATCTGAATTGATAATACCGAATCCTCCCTTTTTTATACATTTAAATAACCCTTTATATTTGTTAATATCAAGGTAAGCACTCTTTTCAATATCCATACCTCCGTATATTACCAAATCGAATTCGATTTCACTTATAATATCATTATTTAAAAAACAGGGAAATATATCAAGAAGAATGACTCCGGAATTCTTGGATAAATAGTTTTGAAATTCCAATAAATTATTTGCATAATAAATATCCGTAACTTCTTTGAATATATTAAAGATCATCGAAGATATGCAGTCATTTTCGGTCAATACCGCAATTTTTCTCACATGGAACCACTTCCTTTTTTTCTTTTTAATATCTTATACAGAATCAATATCTATTATGTAAAAATAGAGCTGACAAAAATCGCCAGCTCTATATAGCAAAAAGATGATTACCTATTTTCTTTATTATTTTTCTGGTCCAAATCCACTTGGATGTGGATTTTTCTGGATTAAAATAATACAACGCTCCACCCGATGGATCCCAACCTCTAAATGCAAGTTCTGCAGCTTTTATAGCCGTTGCATTTGGTATAAGATTTATCTGTCCGTCTATGACCGATGTAAAAGCATAAGGTTCATAAATAATCTCTTTAATAGTTTTAGGAAATCTCGGATCCTTTAACCTGTTTAATGCTACAGCACCAACGGCAACCTGTCCTTCAAAAGGTTCTCCTCTTGATTCCGCATAAATTAACTTTGCCAACAGATAAACATCTCTATCCACATTTAAACTGCGTGACACTACATTTGTTTTATTGGTCTGCTCTGACGGTATTATGAGTTTTTGTTCTATATAAATCCTATCATTTTTTAAGTTATTAAGTTCTTTTATTTTTTTAATGGACACGTTATACCATTTTGAAATTTTATAAAGTGACTCTCCTTTTGAAACAACATGTATTTTGAACTTATTATCATCAATCGGGATTAATAACTTTTTACCTACAAAAATTTTATCGGTTTTTAAACCATTGATTTTCTTTATTTCATTAATAGAGATTTGATATTTTTGAGATATTTTATAAAGCGAATCGCCTTTTTGTACAGTATAATCAACAGATGCCGCACTTACACTTATAGCAGTAAATAATAAAGCAGAAACCAAAATCATTATAAAATATAATCCTTTTATTTTTTTCATTTTTATCACCTCCAACTTTTTTTATTTATTGGATGTGTCACTTTATATACATTTTATCATTTCAGAACTTTTATGTCCAACATCGATATCTATTTATATATCTAATTAACAAAAATTTTTTCCGAAATGCTCATATATACTTAATGAATATCTTTTTTATATATCAATACCAATATTTTCTGAAAACAAAAAGTTTGCAGTTTTTCTGCAAACTTTAATTATTGTTTGTCTCTAATGGCCTTTGCCTTCCCTCATGATCTACATAATAATTATCCTTATATATAAGTTCTGAAACAGGCACTATTTTGTAACCTTTTTGCTGCAATTCATCTATAAGAACCGGCAAAGCCTTTGCAGTATATTTGGCGTTGTTATGAAAAAGAATTATAGAACCGTTCTTAACCTTGGAAGTCACTCTATCGATAATCGGTTGAATTCCTAATTCTTTCCAATCCAGTGAATCTACATCCCACTGTATTACATAATAACCTAATTCTCTCGCAGTTTTGATTACTCGGTCGTTATAATCTCCATAAGGTGGTCTAAATAAAATAGGTCTCTTGCCGGTAAGCTGTTGGATTTTATTGGAGGTATCTTCTAATTCTTTTCTAATCTGTTCATCCTTTAATCTCGTCATATGAGGATGCGTAGAAGAATGATTACCTATCTCATGACCATCTTCAACAATTTTTTTTACCATATCCGGATGCTTATCAACCCAAAATCCTACCAAGAAAAAAGTCGTTTTAATATTTCTTTCCTTCAGAATTTTCAAGATGTCTTCTGTATATTCAGTTCCCCATGCAGCATCAAAAGAAAATGCCACTTTTTTTTCCTGGGTTTCCACCGAATATATCGGAAGTTCTTTCCCATTTTGCAAAAATACCCCTAATACATTATAAGTATCCTCGTTTGCTATAAAAATGGAAAACAAAACAAATAGAAATACCAATCCCAACTTTTTAAAGGTATCCTTCCTCAAAACTATTATTTTCATAACTATCCTCCCAATATACCCTTTTTAAATAAATTTATTCATAAGGAAGGATAATTATGAATTATCGCTATCTCAAAATTTTATCACCAACGGGACAAACGTTAATACATATTCCGCAAACCGAACCTCTCCCTATATGCTTGAAATGTTCATTCATGTATTCGCTACATGCCCTTGCATCGAGAATCTCCTTTCTCAAAAGTCCCTTCTTCCAGTTCGTACCGTGCAATGCGAGAGCCGGGCAGGAAACTACGCAAGCCTTACATTCACCGCATCTCCCCTCCTCGATCGGGATACCTACAGGCAATTTCATTTCGGTCAAAACCGTTCCAAGTCTTATACGGGGTCCATACTCAGGTGTAATCAAAAGCCCATTTTTTCCTATCCAGCCGAGCCCTGATCTTGTCGCAGCTGTCTTGTGCTGAAACAAACCGCTGTATTCATCTATGTTTTCACCTTTTACAGTTTGAGATGCCGGAACTGCCATCGATAAAAAACCCCAATCCTGAAGAAGCAATACCGTTCTCAAAGTTATCTGATCAATCAAAAAATTTACAGATCTATAATGACTAAAATAGGTATATGTTGGGCCATTTTTTATATCGTTTATAATTTGATCAGATAGCCTCACAACAACCGAAATAGCATACTTTAAATGTTTTAAGTTGTCCGGTAATAAATCACCTACATAAGAAAAGCCATATTTAGTAGCTCCCCATTCATGCAATTTATCAATCAAATAGCTAATCTTTCCTTTATCCATTTTTTCATTCACCTCGATTTAATAATATATTTTGATTTATTGGATAAATTAATTATAGCATATATTATTTCTAAATTTATAAAAAGGAGGTTGGTCTATGGCAAGAGGTAGCTGGAATGATAAGAAGGTTGTTCCCGAAGCTCATAAGGCTTTGGATGATATGAAATACGAAATTGCATACGAAATGGGCTTACCTGTAAGACAGGGATCCGAAGATTACTGGGGAAGGGTTTCTGCCAGAGACTGTGGTGCTGTAGGAGGTAAAATGCTGAGAAGACTTGTAGAAATGGCAGAAAGCCAGTTAGCTCAACAGAACAAAAAATAAAGAGAAGTGCCCTACTTCTCTTTATTTTTATAGTATAATATCCCATGAGGTTCCTTGCCAACTCTAAGCTTCCCCGATATTCTTTCATTAATTATGTCAAAAACCATAACACAATTTTCTTCAACATTAGTAACAAAAGCCCTGCTGCTATCCGAAAGGGTTATACTATGCAGCATTCCGCCTATATAAAAATTTTTATACTTCATATCAACACCCATTTCTAAAATTGAAAGCTCCCCGGGATGTAAATTAATTATATAAAGTCTATTATCAAAACCCTTACAGATTTGAAAAGGTAACATTCCCAATCCTATGGATTTTATAACCCTTTTGTTTAGAACATCTATCACCGATAGAGTTCCTTTTCTTCCGTTTGTTAAATAAGAATTGGTTACATAGGCATAATTACCTTCGTCATCAAACTCTATATCAGTAGGATTTATTTCTACAGGTATTTTAAAATCAATTTTAAAATCCTCGGTATCTAATACATAGATATCATTAGATTCCATATTGACTACATATAATTGTCTGGTTTTAGGATGTAATTTAAGTCCACAAGGCATATTCCCTACCTCTATTTGACCCAATACGGTATAATTTTCCCTATCTATTATTGATACCGTATTCCCATCCGTATTAGATATATATATGAGATTTCTGGGATAATCTATATGTAAACATATAGGTCTTTCACCCACATACTGTCTATAAACGACTTCATAGTTTGTAAGCTCAATTACTGCAAGACTATTATCGAAAGAATTTATTATATATACAA